>Ga0207022_10177_pt1 | contig 17326 bp, 13 predicted proteins | sample Alteio_BWMinCont_46_FD_153307 | JGI IMG/M metagenome (GOLD analysis project Ga0207022, IMG submission 153307) | Enriched cells from forest soil in Barre Woods Harvard Forest LTER site, Petersham, Massachusetts, United States -... | ecosystem: Environmental > Terrestrial > Soil > Temperate forest >... | reverse complement strand
TACTGGCAACGACCATGCCCGAACGAGGCACACCGCAGATAGCAGCCAGTGGTGGAAGGCGATGGGCCCATTCATGAATGTCCGCAGCGAGTTGGGCATAATTGCGGTATAGCATTCCTGTGTGAGCCCTCCGTCGGAGTTTATATGTATAAGATCCTAGATAGCAAACCATCAGCCGTGGTCAAGTACGCTGTTGGAGGCGGATGAACCTGCTATCTGGCAGAGAAAATTAGGGATGTATAAAAAATGCAGGTGGGTGCAAATATCCTCTGGCATTGCTATACGAGTTTTGCTATAGGTTCGATCCCATTCGGTTTGAGGGGTAGTTATAACCCCGTTTTTGGTACGTGTTCCGCGGTAGCTCAGCGGTAGAGCAATCGGCTGTTAACCGATCGGTCGCTGGTTCGAGCCCAGCCCGCGGAGCCAATCATTTCAAACTATGCCGATGCAATATAAATATTCAATCCGCAAGCCGGTAACAAGCTGAATCTGTTCATTATCCAACCTAACGCTAGTGAAAAAAAATCATTTTATTCCTGAATTGGAAGGGCTACGCGGTTTAATGGCATTATGGGTCTTTATATCTCATGTGCTTTACACTTCGGATATACACTTGCCTATTTTGAGTGAAGGCGGTCTAGCAGTGCATGTGTTTATGATATTGAGCGGTTTCGTAATCGCTCGCCTTTGCATGCATAACTCAGAACCATACCTCTTCTTTCTTATGCGAAGACTGGCAAGGCTATATCCCGCTTATCTGATAGCGCTTGGTGTTGGCATTACCGTTTCCAGCATGGCATCGTCACTCTATACGGCCCTGCCTTGGCAAGTAACTGATTATGAACGCCTCACGAACCGTCACGCATTGGAACAAGCGCATTTCATGCCATTGCTGCTAGGGCACTTGTCCTTATTACACGGCGTTTTCCCTGAAGAAATACTCCCCGGAAGTTCATTAGCCTTTGTACCTGCCGCTTGGTCGCTTTCGCTGGAATGGCAGTTTTATCTATTTGCGCCTTTGCTCATATGGCTACTGATGTCGCGTCGGTATGTAAGCGTAGTCATTATCGGCACAATCATTAATCAGTTAGCAATGAAACATATCGCCTATCATTTCACCTATATAGTACCGGGATTCTTGCCTCTGGGGCTAGCATATTTTGTTGTGGGAATTGTGTCTGCTTTTGTATTTGATTCTATGCGAGAGGCTCATAAACACATATTGGTTTGGGGGGGGGGCGGCATCATTTGCGCCTTGCTTATGGTAGGTATTTCTATTGAAGCAAGCCATCCCGCTTTGCCATTTATTATTTGGACTCTAGTACTTTTGGCATCGTTACAACCGCAACAATTGCTCTTAAAAATACTTTCATGGATGCTAACCTGTCCTCCTATAGGCTATTTGGGTCGGTTTTCCTACGGTTTTTACTTATTACATCAATCAGTGATTATCTGTGTAGGCACAGAGCTTCTGGCGTTGGGCATCCATAGTAAAATAGGATTTTTATTGGGACTGGCCGTTATTGCCACACCTATATCACTTGGGGCTGCTGTCATTTCTTATTATGCCGTAGAGCGTCCAGTAATGCGATCTGCACAAAAGGTACGTCACCAAAGTTAAATTTCTACTAGCGTGCTGTTAATCGATCCGTCGCTGGTTCGAGCCCAGCCCGCGGAGCCAATCATTTATCCATCTATGGGCAATCCAATCCACAAAACATAGGTAAACAGCGGTGTTTATCGATAATTATGAACAGCCGAGCTTATGCGCATCTACTTGTAATAGATAATTAAAATCAATTGTAATGCAAACTTAATACATATTCGCACTGGAAAATACTAATATCAGTCGGTAAATGACGGTTAGCTCACTATGGTCTCTCATGAAAATCGTCTTATCTTTCTTTGAGGATATATCAAATGACTGATGATAAACGGCCTGGTTTCGTTGAGCGACAGGTTCGCAAGGGCGTTGTTGCTTTCGCTGCCGCAGCGGGGGCGGCTGGCGGGGGCGAAACCATTAGCAACGCTCAGATCACCAAAGATGAGCCTCCTGCAGCTGGTGCTTCTGCCCTCAACGATGAAACAAAGAAGGCTGTCGTTGATAAAGTAACTCAGGTCTTCAATAATAAAATCAAGCCGGAAGTTCAAAAGCGCATAGACAGAATGCAAGCCGGGAATGCCCTGCGCACATTGAAAGAAGGGCTCGAATGGATACAGGCTCAAAGGCGCGTGCCCACAATTCATATTACCGATTTACCTGATTTAATCGTGAGATTGCCTGATGACGCCCCTGGGCATGGAGATATAAGCAAAGAGGCAGCCAGCAATGCACATAAAGAGTTGGTCCGCAAAAAGCTTGCTGCTTTAATTTATAAATTACCTAATGGTGACCATGAGCATGGAAATAGAAGCAAGGATGAAGATACGGCCGGGAAAACACTTGCTGAGTTAATAGTGCAATTGAATAATGGCGACCATGATTTTGGATATAAAAACAGAGAGGCGGCCAGTAAAGCACTCTTAGCGAAAGGTGCGGGGATAGTTCCTGTAGTTCGAGAAGTGTATGATGAGCTGGAAGCAAGAAGAACGCGTGGTGAAAAATATTTCGCTGAAGTTCACCTGCGGTTGGAGCTGTTACTGCAGCACTACTATGAACTAGAGCGCCTGGAAAACGAAAAGCTGAAGGAAGCGCTGAATCCACTGCATAAATACCCGGAGTGCGCCCCAGAGGCTGTTCCGCTATTGCGCAAAGCGCTGGATCAAAAAAATGGGGTGCAGGATCATCAATTTCTGTGTCATGCCCTGATTACCCTGGATAAATTTGGGCCAAAAGCGATAGATGCATTGCCGGAAATAATGGCGTTTTTGCCAGAAATACCAGCAGAGCCAGAAGCGAAAGATGGCAAGGTTAAAGGTGATCCAAGGCTTCAACCGTTTCCTGAGGACAATGAACACCCTGATGCTTTGGCGGCATGGCTTGTAAAACATTCCTTGAACACGATCGCAGCCATAGGGCCAGGTGCAAAGGAAGCGTGGCCAAAAATAGTTCAGCTGATTGAAATACATCCTGATGTTTGGACGCGAAAAGCAGCTGTTGATGCATTGAAAGGGATAGGGCCGATAAAAGAAGCGCAGGCCCCTTTAATCAATGCTCTCGATGATCCTGAAAGGGATGTCAGAGGGAAATCTGCTGTTGCCCTGAATGCCTACGGGCCAGAAGCGGAACCAACGGTGGAGGCACTCTGCAAGATCGTTGCAGACCCGCAAGAGCAGGGATGGGCAAGAGGCGCCGCCATTAAAACGCTGGGAGACATCGGCAGTCTCAAAGCCGTAGACTCATTAGTTGAACTTTTCATACACGTTAGACCCGATGATGAAAAATCGTCCGAAAGGAAACCTGCGGCGGAAGCACTTGGCAAGATCATCGCTGCCCAGAAAGGCGGTGGACCTAAAGCAGTAAGAAGGGACATTGAGGACGTCTTACTGTCCGTCATTAACGAAAAGACGACATACAAAGATATGGATTTGCAAGTTAAGTGTGTTGAGGTTCTTGTCAACATGGGGGCAGGCGCCGAACACCTCCCTGCTATAGAAAAAATAGGAGACGCTTTATTCATGATTGCTGAGCAACACAGCCCTCAACAAGATGATCAACCAGTAGACCATCATAGAAGAATTGGCGCACTTGAAGATAAGAGCGGGGAACAGCTCTACATTGCAGAAATGCAAAATCGGCTTGAGGCGGCAGCAAGAAATGTCAGGACCGCCATTCGGGAAAAAGAACGGGGTGGCCGCCAATGAAATTTGCCCTGTCATCGGTCAGAAGCATCAGTTAAAAATTGATGATTCCTCGCCTTGGATTAGTCCTTACTTATTCCTTGAATTACTTTGGGTTCCGGTATGTCCCTTGTTGTAGAATCCGGGCAATAGGTGCCGCCCTTTCTGGGTGATAGCAATAACCAAGGAGTCCCTTTCGCGGGATTGAAAAGCAAACCGCTAGTGCTCTCTAGCCGTGCCCATAGTCATCGCCTCGATCTGTTGGTTGAATTCAGCAGCGCTTTCCCGTTGAACTTCGCTGTATTTTTTCCCGTAGGCCTTTTCAGCTACGCGGAAGTTGTAGCTGGCGATATCGTAGGTTTCGACTGGGCCATTCATCTGGAGCAGGAACGACATGTCATCGTGGAAGATTCGTTTGAAAGAGGCTACCTTTACTAGTGATTTGGTGGTTAGCTCATCCATTTTCTGGGCGTTGTTAAATTTCTTATACGCATCCGACGTGGCTGCGAGTATGTCGTTGATGTCGTGCCTGACTGTACCCAAAATGACAGGCACGGCGACGCCCCTTTCTTTTGCAATGACATTCAACCGTGGAAGGATAGCCCATTCCTGCGGAGTATAACGGTCTTGCCGGGCCACATCTGCCGGGTGCCCCTGTGACTGCTTGAGCGACAGGCTGCTTAATGCTTTCCTGACCTCAACCAGCTTTTCCACCTGCTGCTCAAAATCCAGCCGTCTAAAATCGCGTACCTCGCTGTCCAGCCGCAATTTGTAGCTATGGTAGGCATGGCCGGTTTCTTCCGTCACGGCTTCGCTAAGCAATACCGGGTCGAATGCCGCGAAGCCTGCGATGTAAATATTTTTCGTATTTCTGGGGTCCAACATTCCTACGTATGTTGTGTGCTCCGGGTGAAATACACCTGCGGTGGTGATGCCGCCGCCTATAAAAAAACGCGAGCCACTTTCCACCATCTGTTCGCTGATGCCTGGAATTTTGTTGATTTCGGCAAACACTTGATAGATGCGTTTCTGTTCTTCAGCAACAGGTGCAAATGCGTAATCGATTCCGCGGTGCGCCTTCAGGTGGGCGCGTACCGGCTCCATCACCTTGTCGCGTATAACATCATCCTCCCATTGTTTTGTTGTTGGAACCGCTTTGCGCACGGCGGCGATGCCTTCCTGCTCTTTATCCGGTGCAAAGAGGCCAATCGGCAGGACAGTATCGTAATTCTGCTGTTGCGGATTGGTAATCAACTGCGCATTATTATTCAGTGTGACGAAGGTCGAGGCACCTTGTGCATCCAGTATAAAAATCTGGTCCAGTGCTTTTTTCTGCCAGTCGAGCGCTTTGCTCGTATCAAGTTGTGAGACTGGTTGCAGCACCATCGCATGATCCTCTTTAGGCGATTATAAGATAAAAGCCTTAAATAACCATTATAAATATTTATTTACTGATTGAGAATCCAGCCTAAGAGCCATTTTTTTCAATGGCTTAGAAAACGTTTGTAAAATTCAAAAAAACATCCGTTTAAATCATTGTGTTGGCCACAGTAACAAAACCTTCATTTTTCTGGTATTCTGTTAATCGTTTCATAATGATACCTTAAGGCAGCGATCACTGAATACTTACAAAATCATATCTGGAATTTCCTTTGATAAGTAATCCTTTGTTTAGAGATGAATCCAATGGCTGATGACAAATGGGCACCTAAACAAAAAGTGTTTCGTGTAACTGACTATGTTAAGAAACCCGTTGCTGCTTTCGGCATCTTAATGACCTCTACTGGTGGGGCTCCAATCTCGGCACAGGCCGATCAATCCCGGCCAACTTTTTCCAAAAATCCCAAGGTTGCCGAGCCCCCCAAGGATGACGCTGCCACCATCCAAAATGGAATTAATGAAAACATTCAAATATTGAAAGACGGGATTGATGCAATCAAAGCGGAAAATGATAAAAAAGAACCCGAAGAAACAGACCGGTTAATTAAGGAGCTGGCTGGTAATGGCAAGCGTGAGGGAAATTATGCCATGCGGGAGAATGCCACCGAGGAACTTAAAAAAATCGGAAAACCGGCGTTACCCAAACTAGAAGCAGAGTTGGCATGGCAGAGAGAACAGAAACAGAAACAGGAAGAAATTAATACAAAAAGGATGAAATACGTCATAGCAACAGGACAGGAATTTCACGGCGTCCTGCTAGGTGATTTAGAAGTCCTTACGCGAGTGGAAAATATTATCAATTACCTGAAGGATAGGGATGATAAGAGCGCCGAAGAGCTAAAAAGATCGGTCTTAAAATTAGATATGTGCAAAGGAATGGCACAAGCGGCAGTTCCAGTATTGATCGAATTGTTTAAGGCACAAAATAATAAAGCATTAAATCTGGCTATTATTTCTGCCTGGGGAAGTATAGGGGCAGCGGAAGCATTACCTGAAATAAAAAGCGCTCTCACGAATCCAGATGAAGAATTCAGGTTTTTTGCTGCTGATGCTGTTAAGCAGATTGGTCTACCCTTAAAGGCATTGATACCAGACTTAGGGGTTGCTCTCCATGATCCTGTTACCAGGGTAAGGGCAACTGCTGCGGAAGCGCTTGGAGCCATGGGAAAAGAGGTGCAAAATGAGGTGCCAGAATTAATTGCTACCCTCAAGGATACGGAATACGAGGTAAGAACAGCATCTGCAAAAGCACTGGGAGATATTGAGGATAAGTCGGCTGTCGACGCATTGCTTGATGTTTATAAAAATACTGATGGGACATCAGGTGAAAGACAGGCGGCTGGTGATGCTCTTGCGGCCATGAGATTTGATGCAATAAAGGCTGTGCCAGAATTCGTGAAAGTTCTGAACAATAAGGATGAAGATGCGGGGGCCAGACGTTCTGCTGCTCATGCTCTTGGGGAAATCGGACTGGTGACACCAGCGGTTCTTCCTGCATTAATCGGGACACTTGCAGATAAACTTGAACATAAGGGTAATAAGGAATACGTGAGAATTGCCGCTGTTAGGGCTCTTGAAAAACAGGGGAACGCGGCACAACCGGCTATTCCTGACTTGCAAGAATTAAGTGCACAGCTGGCAGATATTGAACTCGTCCTTGATGCTGACGGACACGTGGCTAAGCCACCTCCTGAAAATAACTCAGAAGGAACCAGAGAAGAGTTACGGCAAGCAGTGGAAGTTGCCATTCAAGCCATTAATACTATCGGCATCAGCCGCTAACATATTCACATGTGAAGGTGTGGAATAGAGGAAAGAAAAACAAACCATGGTATTGGACCCAAAGGAAGGCAGAGAGTCATTCACATCCCGAATAGGCAGAAGTACTGCTGCCAAAGTTACCCTTGCTGCGGCAATGCTGGGAGCACAAGCAGGTGAAGTCGACGGCGATGTCGCTAAGCCAGATCTAACAGCCATCTTAAAAACAGAGCCAGTTGAGAAGGAAATCCCGCGGCTACTTAAAAAAATCAAAACCCGGAGTGTGGAAAAGCCCAGGGAAGAAAGTAAGACGACCAAGAAAGATATTGCCCTTCTTACTGAGGCTTTAGGTCATCCGCCCGTAGCGGGAAGTAGGGCTACCTCGGATGAAGTCTTGGCTCTCATTGAGATTTTTCATGCCCCTATATACCATCTTCGCGTGGCAGCTATTCATGTACTTGAAGACGAAGGCAAGCGGATAACGAAGTTGCTGGAGAGGGCATTGGATGATCGCGATCCGGAAGTTGGTTTTGACGCTCAAGCGGTTCTAAACCACTTCAGGAGCAAGGATGATGCGAGGGCAGATACGTTAATGGAACCGGTCTCCCGGCTTGCCGATATAGCCAAGAACGATAAGGCAGCGCACGCTTTATTAATTTCAGAGGCACTACCAGTGATAAGAGCATTACTGAAGGAATACCGTAAACCAGACTTACAAAAAGAAATCATCAGGTTCCTGGAAAATACCGTGCCCGAGTCAAAGGCGGCGATACCTGAACTGGAAGCCATACTAAAAAATCCAGAAACGGAGCGGGAGGTTAAGCAGCATATTATCAACAAAGCTCTGGTGCCAATGTTACCTGAAACAGGGGCCATCCATGCCTTATACATTGCCGCTTCTGATCAAGATGAAAATGTCAGCACATCTGCAGTGGATGCTTTGGCGAAGCCCCCTCCATCCGATGAAACTGTAAAGCTCTTATCCAAACTCCTTGATAACGAATCGACTGATGTCAGGGCGAGCGCGGCGAAGGCTTTGGCAGGGCAGGGCGACTTGGCAAGGCCACTGGTTCCCAAGTTATTGGCCATGCTGGATAAGAATAACTGTGAAAAGCGGGAAAAAGTCGCAGTGCTCAAAACATTGGGCAGCATCGGCCATAGCAATCCAGAGGTGATGTCCAAGTTAATCGTTTCATTTAAAGATCAGGAAAACGATGTCAGGGTAACGGCGATAGAGGCGGTTGGAAGTCACCCGCAGCCAGAATCTAAAGTTGCCATGAAGGTTTTGACGGCTTTGCTTAAGGATGAGGAACCACCGGTGATGCTTGCAGCCGTTGATGCACTCATTGGTATGGGCGATGCCCTGAAGGGGATCGCCCCCGATGCCATCGCCGCATGCGCTGCATTAAAGGAATTAGGTAACACCCAAATTAGCGAAACTGGTTATGTTCACGGCAAAAAACGTGAAGCCATACAAAAAGCGAAAGCATTCACTGCGTCACTTCCGGGGCCTAGCCGCTGACCACCCGGATATTCCGGTCTGCTGATAACCGATCGGTCGTTAGTTCGGCCAGCCCGCGAGCCATTCTTGATAATTTCCGCGTTTTGCTATTAGATGAAATGGTGTACACAAGGAATAAATTCCGATTACGAAGTTTTGTTTTTATAGCAATACAAAAAACTTTAAGTTTCCCTTTCATAAAAATCCGAGCGCGCACTTTGCACCGGTAAAATTTTGGCCTCTATGAAATCCATTACACTCATAGTCATTCTAGCCCTTGCTGGGTACGGCTATTACTTTTTCTATCCACCAATGGTACTCAAGCATCGCACGGAGCAGGCATTAGAGGAATTCAGCAACGCGGTTGCGACCAAAGATCGCGCCAAAATCGGCGAGGCACTGGGGAAATATCTGGCCGAAACGGCGAAGCCACATCTTGAGGTGACTATCATTTCGCTTAGCCAGCCGGAAGGCAAAACGTCCACACAGGATTTTGATAAACCCGACTTTATAACATTTATTGATAATACACTGTATGCACTTGATGATTATCATTACGAAGCGGCATTGCAAAATTTCAATCTCGCCACCAACAAAAAATCAGCTTCGGTGACATTTTCCTCGAAAGAATGGGCTGATGGTAAGGAATATTATTTGGGAACCACTATGAAAATGCGGTACCATTCCAATACCCTTTGCGAGGGGGAGGTTGATTTCGATGGCAATAAAACAGAGCTGGCTGCTGTTAATTGTAAAATGACAATGACCATCGTGCCAAAGCCGGAAGAGCTTCTTAAATCGCAAAATCCGGAAGCACTTGGGCAATTACTCCGCTAAATATAAAATTCCATCTTAAAAGTGTCGGCTCGGATGGTATCCAGCCAACAGAGCCAATGCATTAATTGTATTATAATTCAATTTATTATCATTTAATTGGCGGCATGTCTTACAACTGTCATATTTGCCACCACCTAGTCATAAAAGTTTCAAATTCAACAATATATGTAAGTGGTACAATGGCGTAATTTAAATAATGGTGTTTTGCCAATGCCGATTGACGCCGATAATACACAAGACCGTCACACCACTACATCTGTCGGTGAACCGTCGTCGTTACCGCTGGTTCCGCGAACAAAAACGATTGACGAAGTCCCCGTGGGTTCTAGCGAAATAATGGTGCATATCCCCATTGGGCCAGAGCATGAATTGACGTTATTCGCTAAAGATACCCCCTTATTTCCGGAGATTCCGGCACCTGTATCCCAACCCAATAGTGGTCCATTGAAAAGTATTGACCCACCTGGGGCTAAATGGGGAAAGCCTATAGAATGCCGATATTTCAAGCCGGAGCACTCCGCAGAACTGGCACAAAAAATAGACGAAGAGGCAAGGTTATGGAAAGCAATTTTCAAAGGTATATTGAGAAGCCGGATCGTAGAACTTTTGATGCTGAACGCAGTAAATTCCAACGGTTTGGAAATAGCCACCCAATTACATCAGGCTTATCCTGAGAATGAGACATTCAAGAAATATACGAATGCTGAGCTATGGAAGAAACCAACGGATAATCCTTCCGAATTTTCGCCTACTGCCAAATCGTTTCTGAATTATGCCATCAATCAGCCTCCATTTCAGATGAATGGGGGTAACTACAAATTTATTAATGAAATTCTCATGCAGTCTGAAGGTGCTCAGGAAAATATAAAGCACTGGCACGCATCGGGTTGCGAATCGCTGAGATCAGAGTTTGGACTAACCGGCGATGAAGTGGCGATCTTAAAAAACCTAGATCAATGGTCAGCCGCACTGGAAACGATTGGTCCCGAGGCTGCGCAACGACATGTGGACCGGTTACGGGGCTGCGCTAATGAAGTGCGCAAAGTTCTGGATGCGCATTACAACATGCAACGAGCACCGCACGATGCGCGTTATCGCGCTCCATTAACGGGCACAGAAGCAAGAAGTGCATTAGAGCGATATATTTCCACCCTGTTTACAACACCAGTATCTGAAGATACGGTGCCTGCGCTTAATTTTGTACGTCAGGGATTCAACAAAACTGACATTTGTTTTAATATCCTGCCTGGTCAGCACATCTCAGCATTTCGTGACTTCAACGCAAAAGAATTTACACCAGCTATTGGGGATGCGAGCCCTGACGGCATATTAAGATTACCAGTTAATCTCAATCAGAATGATCAGCTCAGATTCCTTTCTCACGAAATAGCACACGCCTTCATTGCCAAGATTTATAAAAATAAAAGGTTCCGGCCATGGTCCGACAGACATGATCCAAGAGAAAAATTATGGAAAGAGGCGATTGAGGCGGATTTGAGAAGGGATAAGACTGCTGATGATGCTCTTACCCAACTGAGAAACGATATAGGTTTTGGGTATACTCCCGTATACCACAAAGTAACTGTGCCAAGAGAATCCATGGCGTATATCATTGACAAGATGGTCAAAGATGAATGGTACAAGAGACCTGACACGGGAGAATCTCTTGCCGAAACCTATCCTCACCTTACGGCTTTCGTGAAAGATATAGTCTTTAAGGATGGAGAATATTATGCAAAACATGATGAGCTGCCGGAGATAAATGCTGATGAATACAGGCTCGCTCATCCGGCGCCACCCGCGCACGAGCGTCGTGAGGAGCGTAAAAAAAAGCAGGAATCTCATCGGGAACGAATGATAATGAAGCGTGAGATACGCGCTATCCAATGCGGCCTTGGATGATCGTACAGCTACTCATTATGCCGCTTGCAATGCCTTAAAAAGTGCTTTTACCGATATGGGTGGGCACAGAGAATTATTTTAATGAGTTAAATTGATTCCGAGGTGTGGTTTGACACCTATCTAACAATCATATTTATTACGTTTGATCTAACGAAAGTACAGAGTCCATAGGTATTATAACAATGACGGCAGGACATAATCCAATGGACGGTAATAGTGTGAATCTGACCCGTGGCGGCGGGCCATCTCCCATCATTGTAGGCGGAAGCAGGGGATCAGGCACACGGCTTATTCGTTCGCTGCTTGCCGAATCCAACGTGTTCATGGGTTATGACGATAATGACTCGGGTGACGCCCATGTTTTCAGTCTGTTGCTGCAGCGCTACATCAATCCTATACTTCAGCATACCCATACATTGGATTATAGTCTCTCTCAACTTTCGCAGAATCTTCGCGAAACGCTCTTAACCGAGTTTAGCACGGCTGCCCGGCATCACGCAATTCTGTGTCCGCCATCTGCAATTCAATGGGGATGGAAGAATCCCCGCTGCATGTTCATACTACCCGTGCTGCAGGAGATTTATCCACAGATGCGTTTTATCCATGTGGTGAGGGACGGCTACGATATGGCGTTTTCATCGAACCAGCGTCAGTCACAGAAGCATTACTACGCCCTTTTTGATGAGGCCCGGGCTAACATGACCTGCGAGGATCACGCCAAGTTCTGGGCGCGGGTCAACACAGAGGTATTGCGCTGGACACGGCGGGAACTAGGCGATAGATGCCTGACGGTACGGCTGGAAGATATGTGCGACCAACCGGAAAAAGCAATACAACGCCTCCTCGAATGGGCTGGTTTACCGGTTCAAAATGTAGGCACCCTGCGTTCCCTGGTGAAAAGCCCGCAATCCTTGGGGCGCTGGCGACATCAGGATCAGGCGGTAATAGCCAAGCTGGAACGGATCTGCGGCGAGGCGCGAGCATCTTTCGGTTATCCATCGGCAGGGAATATTCCAATGTTGGTTGAGGATGCGCCAAGACAAGCTTAACATTCTTTTCATCATGGCAGACCAGTTCCGGTACCGTCTCATCACCGCGTAGATCTCCAATATATCCCTCCATCTCGCCTAATCATCCTGCTGCCGGGGGAGGGTGTTTTTGTCCCATAGCACGTTTCTTGCTTAACATTTCTTTACTTAACGTACTGGAACCAGAAGCATTGTGAACACCTTTACGTATTGTCAAAAAAAACATGTAAAAATTATCTAAAATTTTACATAAATTTTACGTGCCTTTTACTTAAAAACCTTTTGATTTGTATGAATAAAATTAATCTTTTCTCTTGCGTGATTTGTTTGATTTTGATAGGGTAACTCCTAGCTGATATGTTCAGCGTTTTTGATGACAACCGACTTTAAGGAGACTTCCCATGAAAACTGTAAAAAGCTTTATCTGTGATGAAAGCGGCGCAACCGCAATTGAATATGGTTTGATCGCTTCCCTGATTTCTGTAGCTGCAATTACGGCGATGACCGGATTGGGCACTAAACTGAGCAACTTGTTCGGAAACATCAGCACAAACCTTCGTTAATACTTTAGAAGAAGAATATCTAGACTACTCCCCAATATCCTGCCCCCTCAACCCGGGCAGGATATTTTTTTCACCACAGCATGTTTTTAATACAACAGTTTTTACTGAACATATTTCTCCCTGATAGAATTGCAGATGCCTTTACGGTTTCTTAGGGAATGACGTGTTAGCCTCCACTCTAGCTGATATGTTCAGCGTTATTGTTGAAACTAACTTATGGAGTACTTCTCATGAAAACCGTTAAAAGCTTTATCTGTGATGAAAGCGGTGCAACCGCAATCGAATATGGTTTGATCGCTTCCCTGATTTCTGTAGCTGCAATTACGGCGATGACCGGATTGGGAACCAAACTGAGCAATTTGTTCGGGAACATCAGCACGAACCTCCGCTAATTCTTAGCAACTTTTTAGAGGTGGTTCCGATGCAAACCGTGAAACGCTTAATTTGTGATGAAAATGGCGCAACTGCCATTGAATATGGTCTGATTGCGGCCTTGATCTCTGTTGGCGCCATTGTGGCAATGACCGGCCTGGGCACAGCACTTAGTAACCTGTTCGGTAACATCAGCACTAACCTCCGATAGTTTTTGTTGGTATACGACTAAATCACCCTGTCCCTTTGGACGGGGTGATTTAGTAAGGAGCGGTTGTTAACATGAAAGAGATCGTGCGGGATGCCGCGTATTTTTTCTCCGCAACAAATTAGAGCCAACCGACTGCTTTGGGCGGCGGTTCTTGGAGCGACCATCATAGAGATGGCAGCTCTCTATTTCCTCCATTTAAAACTTGATGCTCCCGCGACCAAAGGAGCGTTTGTCATAATTACGGCAAGCCTAGCAGGTACATTGTTCTATCGTTTTTATCGACGGGATGATGGACTGAGCCTTTTTGCCAGCGTTCTTCCCTTCCTGATCGTTGGGGGATTTGCGATTGAAAACGCCACTTATCTCGCTGCGTATATGAGCTTTCCGTTAGTTGATAAGCCCCTGGTTGCAGTTGATGCCGCAATGGGATTTGATTGGCGTGAGTATGTCTTCTGGATAAACCGTCATCCCCAAATCGCCTGGCTGCTTGATAATGCGTATGGCAGCTGTAATCTCCAATTTATTGTGCTGCTGCCATTGTTATTTATTCGTGCACCAGCACAGGGCCAGCGGTTATTCATCGCCTTATATACGTCGGGGATTTTGTGCGCCATTATCGGGGGATTTTTTCCCGCGGTGGGAGCCTATGGCTATTATGACATCAAGGCAGATGCGCTTCCTACTATGCCTGCAACAGCGCGCATTCAGGAGCCCTTATTCAATGCATTGCTCCACCATACCATTGATGTCATACCGTATCCTGGCGCGGGAATTGTACAGTTTCCATCGTTTCATTCTGCCGTGGCAGTACTATTGATATATGGTGCGTGGTCATATCGTATTCTACGCGTGATTGCACTGCCATTAACCTTGCGGTCTTGGCATCCACACCGTTTAATGGCGGACATTACATCAGCGACACAATTGGTGGGGTTATCGTTGCCTTCATGGGGATGCTGCTTGCCGAACGCCTGTTGCCCCGACATATAGAACGTCAACCGGAAGTGCCAGAAGAGACCAAAGAATCAACCACGTCGTGAATTCGCTGGTTATCAGCGGCCTGCCTGCTTTGATTCTTCGGCGATCTTTTGCAGCTCTTCCTCGGAAAGATTGGCGTTGCGTACACCTTCATGACCTGGCAACCAGACCAGACTTAAACGCTTAGCATCACGGGCAAAGACGCGTTCTTCCGTTACCATGCCGATACTCGGAGGAATGCTATTTTTAGCCAATCCAGCGATCGTGTACGCCCCATCCCGCAGCATGCCGATGATGACGCGGGGACGGTCCGCAAACGCCTCAGCGCCACGGAGCATGTCAGTGATTTCAACCATGCTTTTTGGATTAGCACCTTTTTGTATGTGGTGTACGACCAGTACAGCAGTATTTTTGGCGACGGCAAATTCCTCCAGGGCTGAAAAGAAATCACTCGCAATATTCGGGTCATTTTCATCCCCACCAAGATATTTGCGGGCAGGGTCGATAATGAGAATGGAGATATTGGGAATCTTGTGCAGACGTTCCATGTGCTTTGCAAAGGTCACCCCCGCGCCAAAATCCGTACGCTGGAACATCAGACGTCTGGCGCGTCCTTCCGGGTCCATGATATTGGCGCGTGCATTGATGATTGCCGGACCATCTTCACCGGCAAAATAAATATTCACGCCTTTGCATTTTTCAATGGCAACGCGCTGTCCCAACCATTTTGGCGCTTCTTCACCGGGTTCATAGTCGATAGAGGATAAGATACCCAGTTGATGCGCCAGGCTGCTTTTCCCTGTACCACCGCCAGCGGCAAGCAACGTCACTGCGCCACATGGAATGAGACCGGGGACGAGGAATTCCATCATCGCTTCCGCATCTTTACGCATCGGGCCAGTGGCATCAAATAACTGCACATCGCGAGCAACAAGGTTGAAAAATTTCAAGTTGGTTTCCACCGTCTCAGGATTTGGACCGAATTTTATATATAGGGAATGATGGCGCTCATACGCGTTCCAGCAATAGGCCGCATCGATCAGGTTCTGCACACGTATTGAACTATCCTTGACAAAGGCCTGCCGGGATTCAGTGCTAACTAATGCTTGATCAGTAAATACTTTGCGCACGTCAGGGTGCAAAAAAAGCCCGTTATTGGTGAGGTACGCGATCCCGGACAATAAATATGCATGCCAGTATTGGTCGCAGGCAACATCAGCGAGGTCATAAAGTTCTCGACAGCCGGTGACGGTTTTTCCATCCTCGGTGACAGGAAGAATTTCATCGCAGATCGCCACGACTTTAAGACCTGATCGTTCATCGATGCCGCGGTGGAAAGGAGAAGCAAAAAAGCCAGATTCCCATATTCGGTTGGTAGATTCGTCATTCAGCGAGTTAATCCCAAGGCACAGCGATGTGCACCAGGCAATGGCCGAACCTAACGGTTTGTAAGTACCGTCTTCCAGTTTTTCATGCACGATGGGATTGAGCAGGAGAGGGGAGTTCGGAAGCCTTCCGTCATTATACTTCTTCACCACTTCCGCCGCAGCATTTGCTGTTTCTTCCTGGTTAAACCATAATTTTATGCCCGCTTCCTTGGCGCGAAACGGCACTTGTTCTGTATTAGTATACAGGCACATGTACCCCTCCAGCCCCACAGCACGGTGCGCCTCCCAAATCAGGTTGAGTTCACTCTCAATCTGTTCCGGCAAAGCTGTATTCAGTTCTGGTGTTTTTTCAACGGTCGTGGTCATCTATGCCCTATATATGGATGTTCTTTTATACCGTTCAAGTGATTAAAATATCATGAATTCCACTCCCTCAACGCCCGCTTATTGTTATACAATTTCCGCTGGCCTGCCATTTTTACGGACATTGGCGCGCTGGATTCTGGATCGGCATGGCAAAACTCCTAATACATTGGTTTCGCTATTAATCTTGCTTCCTAACCGGCGTTCATGCCGGGCATTACGGGAAGCTTTTCTGGCTGAAACTGGCGGCGCGCCGCTTTTATTGCCAAAAATCCAGCCGCTTGGTGATATTGAAGAGAGTGCTTTATTTTCCTATCCTGAGGTAGAGGCGGCGTTACCACCGACCTTGTCGGGTTTGAGGCGTGAATTGCTGCTGATGCGGCTGGTGCGCCACTCCAACCCAAGCTATTCGCCACCACAGGCTGCCGAACTCGCCCGGCAACTGGGAAAATTACTGGATGATGCGCTGCGCGAGGGCGTCAGTTTTGATGGCTTAGCTTCGCTGGTGCCTGCCGAACTTTCCCTGCACTGGCAGGAGAGCCTGGAATTTCTTTCTATCCTTTCGCACCACTGGCCGCTGATTCTGGAAGATGAAGGCGTGATTGACCCCGTCGATCACCGCAATCGCATGTTGCGCACGGTAGCAAATGCGTGGCGAAAAAAACCGCCAGCTCATCCGGTGATAGCTGTCGGTTCAACGGGATTACAACCCGCAGTCGCACAGTTACTCAAGGTCATTGCACGTCTGCCAGACAGCGCAGTCATCGTTCCGGGGCTTGACCAAACCATGCCGGAGCACGAATGGGACCTGCTTAGCGAAACCCACCCGCAATACGCACTAAAGCAATTACTGACTAAAATGGATTGCCCACGAAGCAGCGTGAAGCCATTGATAGAAGAACGTGCAAGTGCACGCGATGCCTGCCTGCAGGCAATCCTGCAACCACCCGACGCGACGGCGCACTGGTCGCAATCCGAATTGCCACTGCGTGAGGGATTGGCCGGAGTACAACTTGTGACCGCCGAGACCCAATCGGATGAAGCGCGGATGATCGCGATTGCCATGCGTGAAACTCTGGAAACACCGGGAAAGACGGTGGCGCTTGTGACCTCAGACCGCACACTGGCAAGGATGGTAACAGCCCAGTTGCAACGCTTCGGCATTGAGATTGACGACTCCGCCGGTTATCCGCTGATGGATACAC
>Ga0207022_10176_pt1 | contig 17331 bp, 17 predicted proteins | sample Alteio_BWMinCont_46_FD_153307 | JGI IMG/M metagenome (GOLD analysis project Ga0207022, IMG submission 153307) | Enriched cells from forest soil in Barre Woods Harvard Forest LTER site, Petersham, Massachusetts, United States -... | ecosystem: Environmental > Terrestrial > Soil > Temperate forest >... | reverse complement strand
GGCGTAGTCGCCGGGAATCGGAGACCTCCAGCCCGCCGAACTTGGCCTTTCACTTGTAGAACGTGGCGTCGCTGATACCGTGCTTCCGGCATACATCCGCCGTCATCGCCCCGGATTCGTGTTCCTTCAAAATCTCGACAACTTGCTCTGCCGTGAACCGTGAACGCTTCATCGTCCGACCCATTCCTGGATGATTGACTCTGCCCTAGGAAGTTCAGGGGCTCACATCGCACTCAATAGACAGGAATGTATCTCATCTGGGCTATACGACGAAGGTTCTGCTGCACTCCCATCAATCCCCGAGCGTGCATAGATGTCATTATTTATTGATAGTATATAATATATTCGGAGCTGCGAGTGGCTGTAAACAGCTGGGCGTCATACCAACTCGTTCACTTAATGTAATCGGCGTAGCTCAAAGCAATAGAATATTCTAGTGGGCTCCGAGTGGACTGTTTTCGGCTAGCGATTTTTCTCGAGCGCCGAAGAGGCAATTTTATGAAAGCAGAGGACCCGAAATGAATGAAACGACTACCGCAATAGTAGACGCGCTTTATGAACATACCATGTTCGGCCTCAATTTATTGCCGATCGATAAAATCGGATTCTTTAATTATGGATATTGGAAGGGGGGAGTTAGCAGTATCGAAATTGCGCAGATAAATTTGATAGAGACGCTGGTTGATTTTTTTCAGGCCAAAGATGGAAATATTTTGGATGTTGCGTGTGGCAAAGGTGCTTCGTCTAAATTTCTGACGAAATACTTTGATCCAGGACACATCACCGGCATCAACATCTCGGAACATCAATTGGAAGTTTGTAAAGTTGTCGCGCCCGAATGCACTTTTAAATTGATGGATGCAACACGGCTTCAATTTGAGAATTTGTCGTATGATAACATATTATGTATCGAGAGCGCTCTTCACTTTAAGACTCGAGATAAGTTTTTTAACGAAGCCTATAGGATTTTGCGTCCAGGCGGACGACTGGCGATGTCGGATCTGCTAATGGATTATGAGGTTCTGGAGCGAATGGTGCGAACAAATCTCCGCGGTGAGCTAACAAAAAACCAAATGATGATTCTTGAGGCCCATCCGAAGGAGAATTATGTTCCGAATTTGAGTGTTTACAGAGATAATATATTGAAGGCTGGATTCAGGCATGTGCGGGTCGAGGATGTTACGGAGCATTACCCCAAAGCAATTGGTGAATATGAATTTAAAAGACGTGAAGCTGAATTTGATAAAAGACGTGATTATAATGTATTTGAGGGAATTATGAGGGGCTGGAATGAACCAAGATTATTATTCGCTGGCTGTCTCGTATACGCGATCAAATAATGAGGACAGACAAGGCCCCTAAGGGTGCCGTAGCTTCTTGTGGTTCAGGTGCAGGCCCTCTCGATCAAGCAGAATCAGAAGCCGCCGGTAGCCTAAGCGGCGGCGTTGGACGGCAGGTCCCGCAACCGCACCCGGAACGTCGCATCATCCGGTTGTCGGCCACGATATCGCACCGATGTCCGAGCCACCTCGATCGCACGGCACGCCCAGCGCTGGCTCACCTCGAAGGCTTCCCCGAGATGAGCCGCAGCTTCTCGCCTTGCGGCGGGCGTCACCATTTTTTGAGGCGATCTCCTTCAGCATGGCGTTATCCAGCATCGAGTCCGCAAGCAGCTTCTTCAGGCGGGCGTTCTCCCCCTCAAGCTGGCGTAGTCGCTGGGAATCGGAGACCTCCAGCCCGCTGAACTTGGCCTTTCACTTGTAGAACGCCGCCGACGCTCACGACCCGTCAGAATCTCCCCTTGCATCGTCCGTCAGCCTACTGCCGTCATCAATGAATCCGTAGTGACGGAAGCTCGCAGACTCTCACGCTATATGGAAGGAGGCCAAGGTCGGCCGGTTATGGTACGCACCAATCAGCAACGTATCGAAGCCTGTCGTATCACTGAATCCGAGCACAGTACCCGTGTCGGCGGGAATTGTCACAGTGATCGTCCCACTGCCCGTCACACTGCCTCCGTCAATGAAAACATAGTCAACGTTAAGAGGGCTACAGACCCCGCCAAACCCGTAGCTAAATCCACTGCCGATATTTAACCCAGGGCCGGAAATCTTTTGGGCATCCGTCGTCGTCAATGTGAACGGTGCATTCACTCCGCCATTCGCATAAAAATTTCCGCCACTAAAACCAAGTGCGTTTTCCAGTACGTTGTCGAAATTCGGCGTGGTTACACCGCGCCAATCTGGAGGACCTATAAACAGTGACCTGCCACTGAGTTTTCATCCAGTGGCGATTAGAGTCTCGACCATTGATACGCCTTGCGGCGCGGGTTGAGCAACAGGCTCTGGCACGGAGCCATTCACGCGCGCAGTGACAGAGCCTGTTGCGGTGATCTCGGCAGCGAAGGCTGCCGGTGTCCGGTAGCTGAGCGATGAGTGCGGTCTGGCTGTGTTGTAGTCCGCCACCCATATGGCGAGAGCTTCTCGAGCATGACCCAAGCCCAGGAAAAGGCTTTCGTTCAGCAGCTCGTCCCGCATGCGTCCATTGAAGGATTCGATGTATTCGTTCTGCATTGGCTTTCCCGGCGCAATATAGTGCCAGGCGATGCCCTGGTCCTTGGCCCAGGCGAAAATGGCGTTCGACGTGAACTCCGTCCCGTGGTCGGAGACGATCATCTCCGGCTTGCCCCGCCGGCCGATTAATCCTGTCAGCGCGCGCGCGACCCGCACGCCCGAGATCGACGTGTCGGGGATTGCAGCCAGGCATTCCCGGGTCACATCGTCGACGACATTGAAGACGCGGAAGCGGCGGCCATCGGCCAGCTGATCGTGAACAAAATCCAGCGACCAACGAGCATTGGCGCGCGCCTTGACCAGGATCCGGGCGCGTGTGCCGACTGCGCGTCGATGGGCCTTGCGCTTGCGCACAGCAAGGCCCTCCTCACGGTAAAGGCGGTAGATACGATTAATCCCCGACCGCTCGCCCTCGCGCCGGAGCAGAATGAACAGCCGGCGATAGCCGAACCGTCGTCGCTCATTGGCAAGGTCGCGCAGCCGAGCCCGCAGCACCGTCTCGGTTGGCCGGCGCGATAGATACCGGATCGACTTGCGGTCCGCGGCTATCACGGCACAGGCCCGGCGCTCACTCATCTCGAACCGATCAATCAGATGAGCGACAGCTTCCCGCTTTGCGGCGGGCCCTACCATTTTTTTGCCAGAAGCTCTCGGAGCGCGGACGTGTCGAGAACCGCCTCGGCCAGAGCCTTCTTCAGCTTCGCGTTCTCGCTCTCCAGCTGCTTCAGCCGGCGGGCGTCGGATACATCCATGCCCCCGTACTTGGCCTTCCAGTTGTACAGCGTCGCCTCGGAGATGCCGTGCTTGCGGGCCAGATCCCCCGTCTTCACCCCCGCCTCATGCTCACGCAAGACCGCGATGATCTGTTCCTCTGTGAACCGTATCCGCTTCATTCGTCCGTCCTCCGTAGAAGGTCGGACTCTAACTCCAGATGGAGGAAATTCTTAGTGGCAGGTCAACGGGCACAGGAATTAAAGGCGCATGTGCGGAAAGCGTGACAGTGTTTTGCAAGATTCACTCCAGCAACAACGACGCGGTCGCAATACTGGCGTCGGTTTTGTGATGACTGCTGAAATGAGCGACTTAGCTTTTTGCCAAGTCACTAGTGCCACAGAGCTCTTCGTTCACATCTAGATGTTTCGTCCCAGGGTTTGATGGTGCATTACTTTCTCCGGAATGGAGGGATGCGCTATGGGACAAATTCTTCACGGCTGCGCCACAACGACAGAGGCGGTCCGTCGAGCGATACAGCATAGTCAAGAGAGCTTAAGAACACTGGCCGAGCGCTACGGGATCAATCCCAAGACTGTTGCCAAGTGGAAAAAGCGAGGTTCAGTCGCCGATCTGCCGACCGGGCCGAGGCAAGCCGCTCCAACGGTCCTCTCAGTCGAAGAGGAAGCGATCGTCATTGCCTTCCGTAAGCACACGCTGCTGCCGCTCGATGATTGTCTCTATGCGTTGCAAGCCACCATCCCGCACCTTACGCGATCGTCCTTGCATCGTTGTCTGCAGCGCCATGGAATCTCGCGGTTGCCAGAGGTCGATAGCGGTAAGACCGCCCGACGTAAATTCAAAACTTATCCCATAGGATACTTCCACATCGACATCGCAGAGGTGCGAACTGCGGAAGGTAGGCTTTACCTGTTCGTGGCCATAGACCGGACCTCAAAGTTCGCCTTCACCGAATTGCATACAAAAGCGACCACGCGTGTTGCCGCGGACTTCCTTCGTGCGCTGATCAAGGTTATCCCCTACAAGATCCACATCGTCCTAACCGACAACGGAATCCACTTTACTGATCCCACCGGGCAAAGTTGGACCCCCACCGAGATCAAGCAAATGATCGAGCGCAAGGAGCTGTTCCGCGCTCACTCGTTCGAGCTGACCTGTGCTCAGAATGACATCGATCACCGGCTTATCAAGCCCAAGCACCCCTGGACCAATGGGCAAGTAGAACGAATGAACCGCACGATTAAGGACGCGACGGTCAAGCGATTCTACTACGACACCCACGACCAGCTTCGCAGCCATCTGACCGACTTCGTCACTGCCTATAACTTTGCCAAGCGATTAAAGACTCTCAAAGGGCTCACGCCATATGAGTACATCTGCAGAATCTGGACAAAGGAGCCTAAACGATTCATCATCAACCCGCTCCAGCAAATGCCGGGACTAAACATCTAGGTGCGCTATCCGGAGCTCGCCCTCCTAAAACTCATCAGGCTTTGAGCAGGATTGCAAGCTAAATGGCAATGTTAGGTTGAGATTGGCCTCTTGGCGCGGGCTCTAACAATAAATAGGCAGCCGTCATCGTAGTTGCCAAAGACATGGCAGGCTTCGAGGTCCAGACGCGCCATGCGTGGGATATTAGGCCGGTCCGTGATCCGGCAGCGAAGCGTAGTGGTCTAGTGGGATGGGCAATTGAACTGCCACTAGACCCACGTCGTTTATTGAAGCGGTACGGGTGGCTACACAGAAGGCGCCGCCACATAGTGATTTGGCTTGCCGCCCTAGCTTCAAATTCAGACCCTCATCAAAACATTATACACAGCTCCTACACAGGAAGATTATACCTATTTTTCTCTAATAATATCAGATATTTATATATTATATCATTCCCCGTAGGGGACGCCATTCCTGGACCAAAGTGGGCACTGCCGCTGATTGGTCCGGCAGGCCCGCACGAACGGCGGCTAACAGGGCGTTCTTGGAACCAGTGAGGCGGATTTCGCTTTCCGCGAGTTCCACTTTCCCGACCAGGAACCGCAGGTACGCTTTGCGGAACTGAATGTCCCCGTTCCGCAGCATGTCCTCCATGCTCCTGGAGAACGCTTCCAGCTTCTTGGGCGTGATGACGGCCTGGGGCAGGGCCGCGCGCCGCTGGGCTTGCGCCTGAAGGCGGATAATCTCGTCGCGCTCGGCCTTAGCCGTGCTCACCCGCCGCTTGAAGTACTCATCCTGATCGACCGTACCGCGCTCCAGGGCTTCGTAGAGTCGGTCTAGCTTAGTCTCGGCCTCGCGGAGCTTACGATTCAATCCAGCGCGTTCCTGGCGCGTCCTATCCCCGTCCTGAGCGACACCGGCCTGGACCTCCCGGAACAGTTCCAACAAACGATCCGGGTGCATGATCTGGCTGCAGAGGGCGTCCGTGACCGCGCTATCGAGGGCGGGCATGGGGACACTGCATCCCTTGCAGCCCGCCTTGCCTTCCTTGGTCTGTTTCAGGCAGGCGTAGTAGCGGTACTTGCCGCTCTTGCCGGTGCGCAAGCTCATGGTCCCGCCACAGTGAGCGCACTTGACCATGCCACTCAACAGAATGGGGTTGTTAACGCTACGTCCCGGTGTCCGCCGGATATTTCGGCTATCAAGTAGACTTTGTGCGGCATCGAAGTCCGCCTGATCCACGATAGCCGGACACGGCATAGGTATACGTTCGGCCTCGGGTTTGCGCTGGCGTGTCTTACTGTCAAACCGATTAAAATAATACGTGCCCACATATGCGGTCTCCCGCAGGGCTTCCTGGACGAATTTGTTATTGAACAGCCGCCCCTGACGTTGCCGGTAGCCTTTGCCATTCAGGTAAGACGCAATCGCTTTTACACCTATAGGTGCGGTCGTGCCGTCGCCGTTCACGTATAGGCGGAACATTTGCCGCACGATTTCGGCTTCCTTGGGGTCAGGCTCCAAACGCTTCTTTTGCTTCTCGCCCCGTTTCTCCGCCGCATAGGTGCGATAGCCATAGGGCGGCACCGCGCCATTCCAGAAGCCCTGGCGCGCATTCTCCTTCATGGCACGTAACGTGTGCTTGGCGTTCTCCCGGCTTTGATGCTCATCGAAAATGGCAACCATCTTGCGGAACATGTCGCCCATGGGGTCGTCATTGGTTTCCTGAGTGATGGAGACAAGCCGGATACCCAACTTGGCCAGATCACGCACGTATAGTTCCAGATCCACGGAATCCCGCGCGAACCGCGAGAAGCTATGAACCAGGATCACGTCGAAGGGCTTGGGCTTTTGCCGCGCGGCGGAAACCATGTTCTGGAATTCGGGGCGGTTGTCAGTCGTGCCGCTCGCGCCGGCTTCAACGTATTGTTCCGTGACGGTCCAGCCGCGCTGGCGGCAAAACGCCTCAAGCTGCTTGCGCTGATCCGGGATGGACAGGTCTTGCTCGGCCTGGCGCTTGGTTGAGACGCGGAGATAAAGGGCTGCGCGCACGTGAGTACTCCAGGCCGCTAGTCCGGCTCATTATCGTTGGCGAGGATTCGGCTGACAAGCTCGCCCATGAACCTCCGGATAAGGGCGATTTCCTCGGGCAGGATAGGGATCATTTCGGGCAGGTTTGTGACGATCACCGGGGGTATCCGCACGGCACGTTTATACGTGGGAACGGGTGCGCAGTCCGGTACTGGGTTTTGATCCGTTTGCACGTATACGTGCGGAACGGCCGTTTCCGGCACTGATATAGGGTCCAATCGCACGTATACGTGCGCAGCACTCGGGCGCACGTGCGCCGCCACGTGTGACGGCTTCTCAGGGGTGTTCAATTCTCCTTCCATTTCTGGATCGTATTCGCGCGGTTGCACGTGCATTTGCACGTGTGAGGCCTTGCGCACGAGGGGTGCTGGTGTCTCGCCTCTTTCAGCCGTTTGCACCCGCGTTTGCACGTGCGGCACTACGCATAAATCTCCTGCGAGGCTTGGCCGTTCGGTTTCACGTATACGTACCGGGGTTGGACTGGCCTTCACGTTGTCGTTTGAGGCCGTTCCCGTCTTGGTCTGCTTCTTCATCAAACTCTCCTACCACTCACCCAATTCAAAACGTGTCCGGCGGTCCTCAATGTCGGCCTTCCATTCGGCGGGATGGTGGTGGTCGGCGATCAATCCATAGTTCAGGCGGGCAACGGTCTCGTGCAATGTCAGTGGCTCGGCCCGGTCTTCGAGGATGGTGAACAGCGTCCCCAAGCTCTTCATGTGTCCGTAGAGGGACTTCTGTTGCTCGTGGACGCGCAAACGAATGGGCAAGCGGCTATCGAGTTTACGCGCTTGTCCATGCTGAGGCAGGTGGTCGATCACTTGCAGCAGCGCACTCCACAGGGAATGGAACGGCCAGCGCGAGCGATTTCCATCCTGGGATGGGAGACGCAAGGAGGTGTGCTTACGGGCTAGATGCCTCAACAATTCGGCTTCTCCCGCGAATAAATCAGGCAGAGCGCGAATCCCGGCCTCTTTGAGCCCGTCGCCACGTACCTGAAATTCTACGCGCCAGACGTTTTCCTCTTGACCCCACAATTCATAAAAATAGGTCTTGCCGCTCGCTTCCTGAATCTCCGCAACCTTATCGTAAACGCGGACAACCTTATCCCCGTTGCCGAACGTAAAGGTCTGGGGGCGACCATCCTTGCGGTGTTTTGCGTCCTTACTCGCCAAAGACACAAAGCAATCCTCGTTAAAATTCACAGTCTTTAGACCAAAGTCGAATGCCCAATCAGCGCGGCCCACAGTTGCCAACCGGCTAGAACTTAGATCAACCGACTCCGCCCATAAATCGAACTGCGTTAGAATGCTCGAAACTCCATGCTTCCATAGTCCTTCGCTTAGGAATTGGACGTTGCAGCATGGGTTCAGATTTTCCGCGAGACGCACAACAAACGTCCGGTTCCGAAGCACATAGCTATAAGGTTTGCTGCCGTACGGCTGAAGCATGAAACGCTGACTGCCGAGGCTGATTTCAGCGCCTTCAGCGTTGCCGTCCGCGCGAAGCCTCTCCTTCCGATACGCTAAATCGTCCCAATCGATTTGAGACTGTTTTGCGCGGAAAAAGTACGAGACATAAAGACTGTCTAGGCCCCACAGAAGGCAGGCGGGGAGACTATCGCCGGGCACTGGCGACATCCTCGCGCATCTGCGCTTCTAATATTTCCACACCAGGCCATTTGATGCGGCTGGCGACTGCGGGAAGGTCGATGAGGATTGAACTACGGCACTTGGGCATATTGTCCTCAAGTCGCTCGTCTTCCCACCGGGTGCTGAAGGTGCGCACTTGCTCAAGCTTGAGCCGCCCGCGTTCGTCTACGTCAAATTCAAGGCTGAGATAGCCTTTGAATTCGTCTGTCATAGCGGCATCAAATATTGAGTCCGGGTCGCCTTCCTCGTGATCCTCGTAAAGCTTTCGGGCGATGGGCAGTAGCTGTTCGACCGTACACCCGAGCAGAACCAACTCTTGAAGGATCGCAGCGATAAGGACCGTGGGTTCGTCCTCATACTCACGCGCCACCCCGCTACCCGTATCCAGGGGGGTAATTGTGTTTAAGAGCCCGGTATCGGTCCAATGCTTGACCTGGCGAAGCGCTTTCGGGAAGCCGCCCTTGTCCTTACGAAATGCTATCGCTTCGGCAATATCCTTTGCGGTAACGACGAGGTTTCCACCGTGATAACGGGGTTCCATGGGGCCGGGTTGGGCACGTTTAGTAGACATGCCCCATCATAAAACATGATTCGTGTTTTATGGCAATAACAAAACACAAGCCATGTTTTATGCCACGTATACGTATGTTCGGCCGGGTCGGTAGAAATGAAGGGGCGGGGTACGGCCAACACGGCGTCAAGGCCGCAGCGGCTCCGCCGTGGCGCTACGCGCCAGCCTTGACCCCGCGCTGCCCGCACCCCGAAGGACTCGGCATGGGCTTTGCTGACGCAAAGCCCGCATAAGGAAGCGGGCGTTGCCGGGACAATTTGCTAACTGAGAGGGTGGAGCATGTATTTCTAGCCCCCCGTGTTACTAAAACGGGGAAGCGGCAGGACAACAAAACGCATCACGCTATTTACTGGATATCTAACGCTGGGTCGATTTAGGCCGGGATCATCAATACGACTGAATCATCCAACTCTATGGTTCGGACCGCCAGGTCCGGTGCGATATTATACATACCTGCGATAAATTCATCTTTTGAGGCTGAAAATTTCGCGCGCTGTACATTACTGCGTTGTAGCTGCTGCCAAGGAAAATTGCCGTTCAATGTTGGTTCGACTCCCCTCGCTCGCATAAGCTCGATGACCGCTTGGGCAATCTTATCTGCGGCATGAGATGGAAATTGTTCTTTGACAAACATGGGAGCCAATGTCTCCGAATTTTCAAAAAATCTTGCGATGAGAGCAATTGCTGCCTGCGCGGAGTCCACTGTCCGGTTTACTCGCCGCATGACAAACTGTTTCGTCCATGCGTCAAATTCGGAGGGACTTAGATTAATACAGGGACGCTGCAGAATCGCGGATTCGAGCCCAGTGGTTGAGTTGGCATGCACTACTAGCATTGCCCCTGATATCCACGGTAGCGGATTTTCGCCAACTACAACTTTAATCTTCGAAGGCATTACCTCTGTCCACATAACGTTATTTTCAGCGGGGTGAGGCCGCACGACAGTTTTGATAGGTAAAGATTGAGCGGCCCAATTAATCAAAGCCATCATGTCTTGTCGCGTGTGTTGCTCAAAGCCCAGCCGCATTTGCAACTCTTGCTGGCCCGCCTGCGTCTTGGAATCCAAGCCACCGCGAATTAGAACTTCGACGGCGTCTTCTACAGACCCCCGCACACTATTTGTAAGCGCGAAGCTTGTGTTGAAGAGAATATAAGGCTCGGAGAGAGGTCTTTGGTACCGTGCGGTAGCAATAAGATCGACTCGCGCGTTTCCTGTCGTCTCAACGCGTAATTTCGGGAATTGGCGCAGCATAATATGGCGCTGCTCCTCGTTCAGAGCGAGGAATAGGTCCGTCATTTCGATCGCACCAGAATCTATATTGGATAGAAATCCATCGCCGCAAAATGGTAGGGATTCCTCGTCCGTTGAAACAATAAGGTGGCCTGCGCTACGAGACTTTGCAATGTAGCCCGCCATGATCTTGTTGACGGTTTTGAACAAATAACATCCGGCCATTGCTGTTTTTGCATTGGTAGACATCGACCATTGCTGGCCAACAACTACCGCGAATCCCGATTGTAGCAAGCATTTCGCAATGAGCAAACGCGACTCAAAGTCTCGGCTCTTGAGCTCACATGTTAGATATACAACAGGATTCATGGTCCGCTGCACGGCGACATTTGTTGATGCGACGCATTCCGGAACTGCGTCAACTGATGGGGCTGGGGCGACATATAGCGCAGGTAATAGCTAGAAAATCATTATTACGATGTGGCTTTCATTTATGGAAAGCTCTCACAGTCTATTCGCTTAAACTTTCATCAGACGAATTTTCGCTTCCACCATACAATGGCACTAAATGGACTGCTCGAATAAAATAATATCGTTTATCGGTAAACCTACTCCACCAGTGACGTTTTTGCGGTACTGAAATCTAAAGCCTCGCCCCCACCGGCTGATGCGAAAGTTCTGCTGGAATGGTGACTAATAGCGCGTTGCTGTCCATACGTTCCACTTGCACGAGTAGGAGCGCAGTCTGATCGAATTGCATATCCCCCGTTCCATAGGATGCCATCGTGCCACCGTCGGAATCGGGATCGACCACACCATCCCCCGATCGAAACCCAGCTGTCGACTACCGTAATATATATGGCCATTTCTTACGAGAAGATGGGTGTGCCATTGCAGCCGCCTTTGTCTGTGCTATTAATCGCCCATACGTTGCTATTGCGGAGCAACGTTATGACTTCGGCCTGACTGTTAGCGTTCGTGGATAGACCGTACCCGAGTAGCAGATACTTGTTTGGACTTCCCGTAAGGTCGAGTGGGACCATGTCGAAGCCGCCAACGTCAGAGACGCGGAACGCGTCTACAAGGGACGTTGACGCACCGGACGTGCTGAATTGGAGAATAACAAAGGAGTCGGTTGATCCCGTTTGTCCGCCACGCCCTTGGTAGCCACGGAGAGTGGCTATACAAATGCCTACATTCGATGTTTCATTTTTGATCGGCCGAACACCATCTACGGCGGTGCAGGCGGCAGCCGGCGACAAAGCGCTCAACATCGTGTTTAGATTGTAGGCGGTGTTGTTTGTGAGCGTTCCTATACTGAAGTCGAGGTCGAAGTTCTGGACGGTGAAATCGTTGTAAATTGCAATGAACTTCGTGGCCGAGGCACAGATGAGCCAACGGAAGTCCTGGCCAGCGCTCAGAGGTATCTTGGTTGTGGTGAGGGTCTGGACGGTACGGGCCGTGCCTGCGTTGAACGCGCACACCTTGTAAGTGTTAGGCGCAGCACCATCCGCGTAAACAACTACCGCATTGCCGCCTTCCACACCGGCCGGGTCGACTGATGTTACCGACAGATAAGCGACGGTGTTCGTTCCAGTCATCGTAGCGATAATGACAGTAGATGAATACGTCAGCGTAGTTCCAGACACGGTGTATATTCGGCATGATACTCTGTAGTGGCTTGAACCATCCGTCTCGGCGCCGAACCAATAGAGCGTATTGCCGGCACTCCCGACAAGAAAGGTGACCGACGCAACGCCTGACCATCCGCCCTGCGTTGAAGTCCAGTCTACTGCTGTTCCTATGGTCGCAGTCGCGCCGGTACCTGTTCCGGTAACGGACGCGACGCTCAGAGCAATCGCCGGATCAGCGCTTTTGACGATCGCGGCGAAGCTCGTCGCGCCGATCTTCACCAGACCTATGTATGCACCAAAACAGTTGTTGCGGCCGCTGGAGCTTGTGGGAATGCCTTGATCCCACGAAGTTCCATTTCTGGTCAGTAGGGGCATATCAGGTCCGGCGACGTTTTCGCTGCCTAAGCCGCCAAGTTTACCGACAAAGAAGGTGGAGGATAGCCCGATAACGCGGGATCCGCCAAACGGTGCTGGTAGACTAGTTTGCAATCCAGTTAACTGAAGGTTCTCATTCATGATCGAAGTCGAGCGATAGCAGATGGCGGGGTCGAGGTTAGCTCTGTCAGTCGCCGCCCATACTGCGCTGGTGGCCGTACTGTTCATGAGATCGATCCGCAGCACACCGTTTGTCTTCACGCGTGCTAAACACTGGTAGAAGTTTTCGGACCATACGTTGTAGGTGTTGGTGTTGCCGTTCTTAAATTCCGCCACGTCGGATTGAGGAGCCGACAGGTTCGCGAACGGCGGCGCCGTCACGCTAAGACCTGCTGAAGTCGCATCAATGATGTTGCTTGTCTTGACGTCAGCGGATGTGAGGTTCATGTCTCCAGTGATGTACTGCGCTTGCGAGCGATAACTAGTCGAAGCTTCAGTGACGATCGTCTGCTGTACGGGCACTGCGCCGGTTGCGGTGAAGAGGAATGTAATATCGTTCCCGTTCGTATCCGCCTGGCTCATGGCAAGTAAATACTGCCCGTTGCCAAGCTCGCTCACTGTGCCAGTTACGGTGGCTTGCGCGCCACCGTCGATGGAGAGACGCGCCGTTACGGTCGCCCCCGTTAGCGCGCTGCCGTTGGTCGCGTTTATGAGTGCGAATCCCAGATATTGGCCAGCGGTGTTCTTGAGATACATGGAGGTGTCTCCGATAACGCCCTGGCCTTGAGCCCAGGCGGGTTTGAACTGAATGAGTTCCCAGCAGCCGATGTCGTAGGCCGAGCCTTGCGGTCGTGTCGTTCCTGCAATGTCGTACGTCGGTCCAGCAGTCGCGCCGTTGTCTTTCAGCTTTGTTGATCCAGTCGAGAGCCTTAAATCTTCAGAGCCGCTTGCAACGCTCACCCACTCGGACGACGTGATCGATGTCTGGCCGCTAGTTCCAAAGTTGGTGCCGCCGAAGGAGGATTTGTCGGTCGCGTTATTGCCGGATGATGCACTCGCGGTGCCCGCATAATCGGTCGCGAACCCGTAAACAGCGCAGTTCTTTACGATAGCAGCTGGCGTGTACGTGCAATCAATGCCGATGCCAGCAGCGCCGTTGGATGAAACCACCGTTAAGTCATAGACACTGGTTGCGCCCGTGCCCGCCGACTCCAAAATAACGCCGTTTCCTAGCGTAGATGTGAGGATTACCGCGACATTTTGAACAACAGAATTTGTCTTAAGAAATAGGCGAACCAAAACCATGTCATTTCGCCACGTGCGGCCTTGCACAATTAAGTTCTGGACCGTCACGTTGGCGTTGGAACTGTTAAAATCTATAATGTCTTGGGCGTTCGAGGCGGTGCTTGCGAATTGGATATTTGAAAGAACGAAATTGCTGCCGGTGACATTCACTTTACTCGCCGTATATGTCCCCGTCATTTTAACGCCGACGCCGTTGCTATGGTTATAGCGCAAGGCGTTCGTCTGAACGTTCGCGTTATCTCGAAATGACTGGCCTGGTCCTGTCGTCAAGGTGATCGTGTTCGTCGATGATCCTCCGCTCCATCCGCCAATCGTAACCGCAGCCGATTCCGTAAATTCGGAGTCGTTATACATTTCCCCGACTTCCGGTGCGGTCAGCGCCAGAACGTTTACGTAGGACGCCCACGCCGACAGTGTGGAATAGTCGCGTCCGCTCGATCCGATGGATTTTGTTGCCATCTATCCCACGACTTTCGGATCGTCACCGATCACATGCGGATTGACGACGGCGGGAACCAGGGATCGCAGAGCAAGAAGGTCTTTCGCGGTCACTGTTAGGATGTCGGTCTTTTTCAGTTTCTTCCCGCGCTCCAGGGCATCGAGATCGATCTTGTTCACGCGCAGCCGGCAGGGTGCGGCCGGTTCGGGCGGAGGATCGCCGCCTGTGAGCGATTGGAGTTCCGATGCCGGGGTTCCGGGCACCAAGACAACGCGCCACCATCCCAGCGCCTTAGATCCTTGGATATCATCACCCCAAAAGAAATCGTCAGGGTCACGCACATCAACGACGTAGCCGCGTTTAAACTTCTGCCAATCCAGGGTGGGGTCGGGATGATTGTTATCGGGTTTCGCGAAGATCAGAACGCTACACATAGGAAGCGCTCCAGCCGTCGTAGTCCAATACGACCTCGCCCTGAGGGTTCCGGTGCGCGTACACGCACCAATACTGGGTGTCATCCACAAGAGCGGTGATCTTGTGCTTCACATCGGCGCGGATCAGACAATGCGAGGGTGCATGAAAATCCCGCGAGATAATGGTGCCGTTAGGCAGCGTCGCATCTACGTGGATTGCGCCGGTAAACACAATGGTCGTGTGATCGAAGTTGTGCGTATGGCCATCGGTCATATCGCCCGCTTTAGGGAGCTTGTTCGGCCGGATGTAGACGTTGCCAGAGACCCATTCGGTCATCGGAACATAACCTCCGATAGGGAAAAACACGTAAAACGTGTCTATATATAAAAACTCTATCTAAGATTCGTTTTGAGTCAAATGAATAAATTATGCATGTGGATAAGTCATCGCGCGCGCGGGAAATCACCGCGCTCACGTGTTTGTACGGACTTGGATATTCAGAAATTCTGTGCGAGATGATGGCTCATCGACGAGCGGCCAGCCGTATGCACCACTGGTGCTCACTTTCATCACCTACGGCACGCCACTTTTCTCGACTTTTTGGTCCAATGGTTCAGGGGCCACATGGGGGGAAACACCAGCAGTAAACGGCGATAACAGCGCCGCAGATGCTTCGTGTCCGTTCCGATTCGTGCAGTTCGACGCAGCCACTTTCTAACGACGGCATAGTCAGCACGTGTCCGTGGCAGTTCATCTCTGTCCCCGCCATGGTCCTCGCATACTGAGGTGGCCGGGGCCGGCCGCTGGGTTAGGTCCCGTGCAAAGCGTTCACTGGCACGACGCTGGGTTCCACCACAAGTAGCGGAGAGAATATTTCGGGAGTGACCGTGGGTGACCGCTTGCCCACGACCAACGGATGCACCGGCAGATACGTAGAAGCACGTACGTGCGGACCCCAATATCTCTCCTCCCGCGCCCCGGCTATTGATGCAACGCTTTCATTACCGGCTCCCGGCGGACGCCACATGAACCACGTATCGATATCCGACAATCCCGTGCTTAAGCCTCCGGCGGCATGGTCGGCTCCGGACGGCATGAGTCGCCATGACGAAATCTGGCGCGATCAAATCATTCAGGATGAGAACGGCTCTAACGAGTGGAAGCGCCCCCGTAGCATCGACGCACACCGGGCCTTTATCCGTCAGAAAATGCGAACCTGCACGCTCGTGGAGCTGGTACAGATCGTGATTGCCTATGCTCGATACCCGTAAGCCGTGGCGACCAAGTTAGCTTTTCTGCGGTGATCTGATTGGAATCGCACCTCTGAGCGCCTTGATATCGTGAAGATCGCTCAACTTTTGCAAGACTCTCTCGGTAAAGAGCGTGCCTTCGCTCAGTAACAAAGGTTGGCCCTACGCGCTGACCCTTGTCATCTATACGGAAGGCAACGAAGAGATCGTTACGTTCTTTCCCTCACACAATACTGCGAAGCGATCAGAATGACGGGTTGGAAGTTCCCCACGGTCTCATATTGCGTCTGGGGCTCGATGATGAATGGTCATGGATCGTGTTGACGGAAGCAAACCGATTTGCATGGCCGGGACTTGACCTGCGACCGGCGGCGCGCGGCGACACATCGAGCTTTGTTTGTGGCGCGCTTCCGTTGCGTTTCTTTGCGGACGTTCTCGCTCATTTTATCAAACGCGCTGAGACCAGGCGCGCCAAGATCACGTCGCGCAGCGAGTAACTCCACGTAACTCCGGGTAACGCGCGGTTACTAAACACTCTGGTTACCGCAGCGCGGCAGCGGTGACCAATTTTTAAAAAAATTCGGATATGCAATTTCTCGGCGGGCTTCCTTACAGGCCTTCCACAAATATGTAATCAAAACGGACAAATGTTCGAGAATATTTTTTACGAATTGATGAGGCTGGTATGGATAACGCATGCGCGTGGCGCCAGGACGATCTAGTGCAGTTTTGTCACATCTAAAAATCGAAACGTAGAAGAGCGTTCGGCCATCTCATTTCGGCTTGAACTGATTAACTCTGACAATTAGAAGAAAAAAGTCAGAGCTTATTTGCCAACGCTCACATCTTCGGACTGATCCGGAGTAACCAGATTTGACGCGTATGGGGGCAGGCGGGAACTTAGGATCCCGCCTAACTTGGCAACAACAGGTCGTCACAGGGGGAGGAACCATGAATAGACGCCTTTCAGCTATGCTCGCGACGTCGAGCATGCTTGTCATCGCATCTACATTTGCCGCACATGCTGAACAGCTTGCCCAGGAAGGATCTCAGCAAGGTGCCAAGGCAACCAATATGGCGACCGAAGAGATCGTGGTCACCGCGCGTCGCAAGGCGGAGAACCTTGAAGACGTGCCGCAGTCTGTCGCTCCCGTCACCGCAGACAGCGTTGCAAGGCTCAATATTCTGCAGTTCTCTGATATCGCCGAGGTCGTGCCGGGGATCCAGCTGATTGGCAACGGCACGTCTCAGTCATCGGCATCGATGCGCGGCGTCACATACAACACGTATACCTCCGCTTCCGGCACGGTCGCGACCTATCTCAACGACGTGCCGGTCGGCGGCAATAATCTCTTTCAAAGTCTCTATGACGTGGGGCAGATCGAAGTTCTGCGTGGTCCCCAGGGCACCTTGCACGGAGTATCGGCTCCATCGGGCGCGCTTACCCTGACCACGCGCAAGCCTGACCTGGATACCTGGGGCGGCTTTGCCGATGTGACGGCGACCAGCCTGCATGCGACCAACCTGCAAGGCGCGGTGAACGTACCGATCGTTCCGAACAAGCTGGCCATCCGCGTCGCAGGCGTCATCGACGACACGCGCGGAAACGATGTGCACAGCATCAACAGCAGTGTTA
>Ga0207022_10162_pt1 | contig 17381 bp, 17 predicted proteins | sample Alteio_BWMinCont_46_FD_153307 | JGI IMG/M metagenome (GOLD analysis project Ga0207022, IMG submission 153307) | Enriched cells from forest soil in Barre Woods Harvard Forest LTER site, Petersham, Massachusetts, United States -... | ecosystem: Environmental > Terrestrial > Soil > Temperate forest >... | reverse complement strand
ATAAACTGCCTTAAAGCCAATCCCAAATCTGCCATAGCTACAACATCACTCGATTTTGTACTTTGCCCAATACCGCAGATGCCACGTATATCCGCGGTTTCGAATGGTTGTCCCTGGTGTGAAACTTCTAGCCTGTCACGGTATAATTCAAAACTGATGCAGCGTGAACTGGCGGGACTCTTAAGGCGCTTATATGCATCTTCTGCATTTTGTAATAATTCAAAGATAAAGTGTGACCGGTCATCATATCTATCGGCCAGCAACATAGGGCCTATACGACCAATATCCGTCCCATAGCGCTGGATGTTATCCTGTTTTATTGCTGAATAATTTACCGGCATGGATACTTCCTCATATTATCTAATAGCTTCGCACTATTCGTATCAACTCTACTATGGCATAGGTGTCTAACTCACAATAGATACAAGATCGCTGTATAAAGCACTCACGTCAGTTCTATTAAATTACGCACTATTAAAAACACTTCTAAGGTGTATAAGTATTTTAGATTAACAACCACAAATAAATCCCTATAGTGCTTAACAGGTAGGCCAGATGTCAGAAAAATTACAAATTGCTATTAATCGCATTGCTACTGACATTTCCCTAGCGGATCTAACATCCTCATTAGAGAAAAAGAAATATAAACTTCAAGAGCTTAATAAAAGTAAAATTTCTGGATTTGATTTAAAACTCTACTATCAAAACAATAAATCTACTCCTAAATGGAAGGGGTTCTTGAACCCCTTAGTTAAACCAGAACAGGCTATTTTGAAGGATATGCAAGGAAGAGATGAAAGATTCATCTTACTTTTGCAAAACGCTTCAAATCAGAAAATTTATGCGGTGACCGGAGGATTCGGGTTTACCGCTATCCAAGATTATATCGATGATAATTTCGGTATGGATGTTTTCTCACGACTAATAACAAAAGAAGAGAAGATTTTAAAATCCTCTAAAGAACGTAGTGTGGTCGGCGGAATAATTGGTACTGCAAAGTATTTCCGAAACAATTTTACTTTATTTGAAAATGATGGATTTGGAAAAATCTACAAAGAGGTCACCGCTGATTTAAAGAAGGAAATACTGGTTAAAAAGCTAGGTTTTACTGCCGATGAAATAAATAAAGAATCGGTATGTATTGCCAAATCAACATTTAAAATAAATAAAACCATCAACTTTGATCAATTAATTAAAATCATCACTGGCTGCGAAGATATAATTGCTAACGAAGAGGCCATTGTAATCAATAGTGTAGAAAGGCTTCAAAAAAAGAGGCATCAAGCGCTCATACAAAAATTGCTTAATGAGCTCCTAAAGCAGCTATGGGATAGATATCAGGGCATCGGTGAGTTTGACTTTGATTTATGCGCTGGCGATTTTGAGGATTATTTAAGTGCGGACACCTATGTAATTACGAAAGGCACCTCTCCAAAAAATTTCTTTGGCGAAGATGATCTTGGTTTTGAAGAGACATTAGCTAATGTAGACGTGCTGTTCGAACGCCTCAAGCAATCGGGGAAAGGCCCTGCAAACGAAGAGGCTTTCATCAAGCTGATGTATTCCTTAAGAATAAGATCATTTGACGAAAATGGCGCAGAACTTACGGATGGCAACCTATTGGACCATGTGTTTGGCGACGTAGAGATTGTAGCCGCAAAAAACACAAAGCGTTATTTTTATATTGATGGTGTCTGGTATGAAATAAAACAAAGTTTCATTGATGGTTTAAATGTGGCCTGCGGGGCTTTTTTAAATAAACATTATGTGGATGGATTGAACGAAAAATGGAATCCAGCGGAAATAGAAAATCAGTATAATCGGAAGTATATTGGCACCCCTAACGCCATCGTTTTAGATAAAGTGACTACTGAAAATATTGAGCTCTGCGATATAATGAAATGGGATGATAACAATCTGTATTTATACCATGTAAAAGTGGGCTTCACCAATACAACCAGAGATTTATGCGAGCAAATCAGCATCGCTTCTAGACGGCTCCAGGCCGATCTGTCGTCAGACAGAAGTTTTATAAAAAAGGTATATTTATCACTTCAGAATAAGTCTGACAGTACGGATGAGTACTTTAAAAGCGCCGGTGCACAAACCAAGCAATATACTGAGGAATTTTTCTTAGACCTTTTTAAAAAGACACCTATTTTTGTTCTAGCCGTTGCAGATGCTGGTGGTTCGGAACGGAAACTTAGAACTGAAATTGCTAATTTCAGATCGAATATAGCAAAATTCTCGTTAGAGAAATTATTCCGAGATATGCGAGGCTTTGATATAGAATTAAAGGCGACTCAGATTTGGCGGATTTAGTTGTGATAACCATATTACAACGGATTTGCTGGAATGGGCGCGGATGGCAAATCCCCAGCGGGAGCGCTGGTCATGAAAGCGGATTCCCTTCTGCAAATGGCTATGCTCATGAGGAATGGAACTTCCAGACCGATGATGCTTATAAAGGTTATGTATATGGTTATATTTACACCCCTCCTAAGATCATTAAAGAAGCCGAAAAATTTCGTATTGTGTTCTTTGGTATCCATCCAAAAACCAAGGAACGACTAATTGTTGGGATTTATCATGCCGCAGAGTTAGGGCCTAAAAAATCATACGAGCATTTATTTGCACATTTTCAGAAAGAAGGAATCTTTACGCGCAGAGCCGACGAGTTATGTGAAGTTGTACCCGGACTATCGCACCCCAAGGCTTTAAAAGAAGTTAAGAATTCTGTGAATAAAAAGTGGCTCTCTATTCGCTGCCCTGCTTCTAAAATACAAGTTTTTCAACAGCCCATTCCATTGACAACTATTGCTGGCAAACAAAAGGTCGGCGAATATTTCCGACGTTTTACGCATCTTAGAAGTGAATTTTCTTTACCAAAATTTATTGCAAAAACAACCATACCTACCAAAGGCCAGGATAAAAAAGGCCCACTTGCAGAAGATGCATATTATCGTGAATCTCCTGGCAAAATAAGGCATATTCTTAGGTTACATAGCGTGCTTTCCAATCAGTTCACGGCATGGCTTAAAGAAACCTATGGCATAAAGGCCCATCAAGAACAAGACCGTGTAGATGTGCGGTTTGATCTTGGCAAGAAATCCGTATTGGCAGAAATTAAAATTTGCTATGGGGTCGGCACCACAAAATCTATTCGTGAAGCATTAGGGCAACTGCTGGAATATAATCACTACCCTCCCAGGAGCAAAGCTGCTCTATGGATGATTATCCTGAATAAGGAACCTTCTGATATGGATCGAAAGTTTATTGGCATATTACGCGATTCTATCTCATTGCCTCTTACCGTTGGCTGGCAAATTGAAGGGGGGTTTTCCTTCTACCCAAAAAACATTCTTAGTAAAATATCCTGACTTATTATCACTTAATAAGAAGGATCAATTTCAATTGGCCTATATCTTCCTTTATATGCAGTATTCAAGTCATAGAAGACAGCAGGCGCGTTTCACTAAGTTTGTACCGTCGGGTAATACAGGATGGTTGCTATAAATGGCTAAATCAATAAATTACCGGCAAAAGTAAAGTCTGCTCGGACAAAGCACTTATTCTAAAAGTCGATAAGGTGGGATTTTAAGTGCTGTCGCTATTTTTTGTATAATTAGGACCGTTGGATTTCGTATCCCGCGCTCAATACCACTGATATATGTCCTATCCAATTCGCAGTCGAACGCCAGCTCTTCCTGTGTAAGGCCTTTTTCCTTACGGAATTTGCTAAGATTACGTCCCACATGTCGCTGTATGTCCATAATGTGACAGGTGAGCAGATGTGGACTATTAGTCTATGGACTATAAGTCTCATTTTGCTGGACTTTTATGGCTTGGCAAGCCATCGTGCTCTTAAATTAAAGGAGCATTCGATGCATTCTAATCCGGCGGTTATCAGCAATCTACAGCAGCAGAATCAAAGCTTTTCCGGGCTGGAGGCGATCTCACTCGAAAAGCCTCCCTACAATGAAAACTGGCTGCAAACCCTCATCCATGATCACCCCCATCTGGTTCCTGCCGGGGAAGTTGAAGCCTGCTTTGAAAATATCGTACCCGTACTGATGGAATTCACCTTGCCCTCAGGCTTTCTGGATAATTTTTATGTTACCCCAGAAGGCTATCCTGTGTTGGTAGAAGTTAAGCTCTATAAGAATCAAGAAGCGCGTCGTAAAGTCGTCGCCCAGATATTAGAGTACGCTAAGGATTTCGCTGCGCTGACCTATGAGGATATCAACCAAGAAATCCGAAAGCGACTCAAAGACCGGACATGGGGGCAGAACCCATTGCACGAGATTGTATCAGATGCTGTCGCTAGTCCACCTGCCGAGGCTACATTTGTTGATCGGGTGGCACGTAATCTGCGCGAAGGGCGCTTCCTACTACTGATCCTAGGTGATGGTATCCGAGAAGAAATGGCATCACTTGCCGACTATCTTATGCATCATAGTCTAAGCCCAGCAATAATCCTTGTCGGTACCGTTTCCAGTTCCAGCCGCTTTGCAGCTTGCCAACGGCCATGACCAGAGAGAATCATGACGTCCTCATTGGTCAGGATGGGATTGGTGAATCCGAACTCGCTGATCGACGCCATCAGAGCGGCAATCTGCTTTTCGTTGTGGCGTCGGGCATTACCCGGGTAGGGCTTTAATTCCGATGGCAGACGGTAGGTAAGCTCCTGCTGGTTAGCAGTATTATCTGGATTATGCATAGTAAGTCTCCTGTGTAAGGTAGGCTTTCTGGCAGCCAGTCTTTTGCTCAGCGGACAAGCCACGAAGGACATAGACTGGCACTTTATATGGAGCGCAAGGCTTGATCATTTGAAGGCAATGAAGCCTTTCTTCTCCGCCCAGTACTACTAGGCGCTCATCCACCACAACGGATTGAAACAGGCCAAATCGATTCAGATAGCCTGACATCTCCTTAATGAAGTGCTTAGATGTAGGATGCTTCCGAGGTGGTTTAATGATGACGTTAGACAGCAGATACCAGCCATGCTCTGGCTCGGTGTTGTAAACTTTTCTGCCTTTGGGAAACTCGACATGTATAATGTTGGAATTAAACATCATTATCTCCTAAAAAATCGGGTTAAAACTAACGCTCATACGCCAAAACGCATGGCGCGATACTATTGCTTTATGAGTAGTGATTTTTTTGAGACACAGGTGCCCTGACTTAACAGGCTACGTCTCCGGGCTAATGATCCTTGGGCTCTATGCCATAATTGTTGGCGTGGGCTCCCGAGGCAACATTAGAAGAGCATAACACAACATTTAGTGAAACGAAAAGAAAAATTTTCAAGGCTCGTTTTCAGATGGCTGCAAAACGCTTGTGCATTGCCTGAATAAAAATTTCGATTTCTGCTAGCAACTCCAATTTGCTTCCCTGCCCTCTCAGCTCTTCAAGTTCTTTAAAGGCCGCAGGTATTGTAAGCCATGGCATCTTCTCTTCTGTCAGCAACCGATCCTTGAAATCTTTTTCCATTCTGTGTCTATCAGCAGAATCCATATGATCTGGGTGATCAGTATACATCACCCTCATAGCCATTTCCCTATAACGGGTATCCTGTAACTTATAGCACAAAGCACTCTTCTCTTCTGCCGCTGCCTTATGAAAGGCCATCATAATGGCTTCGTCAGCCTTTGAAGGGAAATCTTGATATATTGCTTGTTCAACATGCGGCGATGCTTCTTCATCCGCATATCGCATGGTAAGCGCAGTTGCGACACGCTGCCTGAATTCTGTTGCACCTTGAATCTGCTCGATATGCTGACGTAGCACTTCCGGATCCGTGCCGTTTTCCTCAAGGATGGAATGGCCAATCGTAGTATTCACTATGATGGGTTGACTATTGGCAGGCACTATCCGTATGGCCTTTTCTTTTCCCTTCATCACAGCCACCAGCTCCTCAACCGAACAGCCCAAGTAATCATTGGGATTATAGTTTAGATCAAAGACAGCCATTTCAGCATCGTATTTGGGATTGTTGGTTATCGCGGATACCAAATAGGTAGAAGCCTTGCCAAAATTTATCTCTGCCAAACAAAATGCAGGATTACTGCGCATGAATGCCAATGCCGTTTTCTTAGTGGAGTTATTGAGCATCTGCTCCCATATTTCAGGGGCACGTCGACGTACCAGCTTCGCCAACTCCAAGGTTGCCCGCACATCTGCTAGCGCGTCATGTGCATCCTCCTCCTTGAAATCTATGCCGTTAGCACGGACCAAGGGTCCCAGCCTAAAGGATGGGTTGCCCTTTTCAGATACGGGTACAGTAATACTTCCTGGTGTAAAAATCGCAGCTGCCTGAGCCATACGCATAGTATCTGCCCGATTATTGCCATGCGTATTTGTGAGGTAAAGCGGATGCAGTGTTCTGTAAAACGCATGTCGCAGGAACGTCTCATCAAATTTGATACTGTTATGCCCCACCAGCAGACAGGGTGAACGTCGCATGATCCAATTGCGTATCTCACTGGCCATTTCCAAATGAGAATGGTTGGGCGCAACAAGATCCTTTGGCGAAACACCGGTCACCATCAACGCGCCTGGCGAAGGCACGATGTAAGGTAAAATCCGGCAGCGAATATTTATGGAAGCGATCTCGTTTAGGTCCTCATCCACCTCAAGGGCTGCGAACTGCAATATTTGATCATATGCCGCCTCAAGACCGGTGGTTTCGGTATCGTAGAATATATACTTCATTGCATTGACCTATAAATTACAACAAGTTGCCTAGGTTAACATAACAGGATTCCGTTAGTTTCCCAGCGCCAATTTTTACCCCTTCCAGAGCACCAAAAACTCCCTATGATGGGTATATGGTTAGTCAAAAAGATATATTTATATCTGCGCAATTGCTCATCAAAAAACATGGTGATCATGCAGAAACGATTGCTGAACGAAGAATGCAGGAAATGATGGAACGCGATGATGCTAAAGGTGCAAGCGTGTGGTTTTCCATCCTGAGCAGCCTGGAAGACCTGAGGGCAATGAAACAACAAAGGCAACTACACTGATGCGTAAGCTGATTGATAAGATTACGAGCTCGGATTATTTTTTGGTGCCCTTACTGCTTGTCCTGGGGGGCCTTAATTATGGCTGGGTGTTCTTTCCGGTACTGGGGCAAATATGGGCCGCCATCAATACAATTATTGTATTGGGAATAGTACTTGCCGCAATTATTTACCGGATAGGTAGACGCCTATTTTGCAAAAAATCATCCTGCAGATAGTCATAATGTGTAATGCTAGGGCCACTATACAGATATATAAATATTGTCGGCAATATGAATGAAATAAACGCAAAGAAGGCTTATTATATTAAATTAGGGACAAGCGGTGAATGGGCACCACACTGCATTGATAATAGTACGATTAATCTTGGATATTATGAAATCGCCCATGAAACTGTTCTGACTGGCAACGAAAAACTGATTAGCAATGAATGTGTCAGCAAAAGTGATGAGGCCAGAACACGAGATGCCCGACAGATATTGAAATTTTATGACAGAGATCCTGAAATTCTGTGGGTTACCTTTTACAAAGGTTATCTCTATTGGTGCAACGCACATCCGGATGTAGAATATTTAGGACGTAATAAAAACGATCACCGTTATGGCAGTCGCATACGCAAAACAATCAATGGATGGTGCAATACTGATAGAAATGGTCATGTTCTAGAAATGACCAAATTAAGTGATGAACTTAAAAAGTTATTCTACTTTCAGGGGACTATTTGTGAAATAAAATCGAATGAATTTGATTATCTAATTCGTAAAATTAATGATGATCCAATCGGCGCCAACGTTGCAACACAAAGCAAACAGAATGAAATAATCTCAGCTAATATCGTCTGCTGTTCCTTTGAAAAAGGTAGAGTCTATAACCGTCGTCTAGAGATCCATGGAGTTTATGGTGGCCAGAGGCAAGGCGGCATCTCCACCCCTGCTAAAGTGCCTGCTATTTTTCTATTTACCGGCGAAAGTGGCGAACAATATGGCTATCATGATGGTCCTGACGAAAACGGGGTGTTTCTCTATACAGGCGAAGGACAGTCAGGCGATATGCGCTTTGTCAGTGGCAATCGCGCTATTAGAGATCATGCGCTCGATGGTAAAACGCTTTTCCTCTTCCAAGCATTAAAGAAAAAAGGACTGTATCGCTTTTTAGGTGAGTATGCCTGTTCTAGCTATGAATTACGGTCAACATACGATGTGCACAAAACCCAACGCCAAGTTATAGTTTTTCATTTGGTACCTGTCGATGAGATGGATACTATCGAGCTTGCTATTGAAGAGAAATCTAAATATGAAGCGATGTCTTTAGAAGAAGCACGCACACGTGCCTATGCCAGCGCTCAGGCACAGGAGGGGAAACCAGGAAAGATCGGCAAAAGAACATACCGCAGCCGTAGTGAAGATGTGCGACAATATGTACTAAAAAGAGCAGTGGGTGCATGTGAGTCCTGTGAAAAGCCGGCCCCTTTTATTACCATTAATGGGTTGCCTTATTTAGAACCACATCATGTACAGCGGTTAAGCGATAACGGATTGGATCATCCTATGAATGTGGGTGCCATCTGCCCTACTTGCCACCGGGAAATCCATTATGGGCATCATGGTGCTAAGAAAAATGAAACGCTCAAAGAGAAAATACGGCAATTAGAGCAACACAAGCCCAAAAGGCCCATAGCTTAGGGGTGTACCTTATGAGAGCGGAAAAAACTCAGAAATCTATATATCGTCTCCTTCAAAAAATAGGGGATGAAGGACATTTTGAGTGGAGTGTTAGAACTAAAGCCACGGATGCTTTTTTAAACCAAGAGATTTATGCACCACGCTTGGATATTGCCGTCGGTCCGTTTAATGCAACTACCGAAGTTGATGCAAATAATGCCAGGATTTATGCTGCAAGTGAGCATCCATTTATTCAATCGCTGATAGGAGTATGTAATTCCCAAAATGGGCATTTCTCACAAAACCCTAATCCTCGCTGCTTATTGGCAATAGAGGTTGTATTCAGTGGATCTTCCAAACATATTTTGGGTGATTTTACTAATGCCAGTATGATGGGCTATGTAGGATTACTAATAGGTTCGACAGATACTATTCAAAAGATTAAGCGCATTGGTAATTACGCTCGGACATTAAGAGCGGCAGGAAAAGCCCCAGGAAGTTTGTTTATGAATACTGCTTGTATGGAGGCCAAAGAATTCATTGCAATGCTTAGAATCAAGCATGCCTAAAGCCTCTGGCTTCAGGGGACCGTACATTAATAATTCCCTGTTATGATAATTACCTCTTGATGAGGTATTCGGCTACTTCTTTCCAGCCATCCCCTAATTTCCGCAATATATCCGCTCTGGAATATAGCTAGTCATTGACATTCCGCCTCTTATACCTTCTCCACCTTTTGGATGATTATAAGCTGAGTATTGAACCTCTTCGCAGCTTTATCAGAAAGTTGCCTTAGCTGCTGCTCAGATCCCGAAAGAGGGCGACTCTGGCGCGTTGATATAGGCTTAGCAATAGAAGATAGGCTTTCTATTGTATCGGCACTTTCTATTGCAGCGGTAGGGATCAATAATCTTTCACCATGTGAAAGACGCTTTTGTTCATTTAGTATCCCTGTTTCGACGCGGTGTATTGCATTATCGAGGTTAGAGATCATTGTAGGTATAGTATCTTTGAGTGGCTTAATTTCTGTATCAAGCTGCCTCTGCATGAAGGAGAGCAGATCATAGCTAGTTAAAAATTGAATATTTTTAGGTTCTGAAAATAAAAATGCATTCTGGTTATCATATGCCACATGATGGGATTCAGCATTAAGAGTACCTATTGCGGTTGGTGAAATAAATATAGAGCGGCTTGCAACCTCATTCGTATCCCAAGCTTGGTTAATCTCAACAAGCTTATGAAAGCGTGGCGCGGCATAAAAAACAGATGCTCCGGGATTTTTACTAAGCTCAAGCAAAAGTCTGTGTTGATTTGACTTTCCGGACTCTGTAATTTTGAAACGGTAAAATGGCTTAGATAACGCGATAGTAGGATTTTTTATAAATTCTGTTGCATTCTTGCGTACCATGCAATCAGCCCGTTTAAATTGTAGGTAGAGCGGGATACCTGGTATATCGAGTTTTACATCATACCCGCCTCCGGTCTTTCCTTCCTCAATTAGGCTTGGAAAAATCGGCGCTATTTTTAAGGGAGTCCAACCAACGATTTCGTTGGTAAGTGCGAAGCCGTAAGAAAATTCTGAGATTTCCGGAGTCATAAATCCTCATTTTCAAATGCTTATTCTTCCTCATCTGATTCTTCAAAAACCCATACCAAAGGATCATTTTCGGGGAATAGATTATTTTTCTGTAGGGAGGATAGCAGCTTTTCTCTATTTAGTCCGGCTTTCAGATCAGATATCCTGGTCAGGATGCATTCTATCATGCGCAAGCACTCAAGTTTTCCATAATCAACGTTATACGAGTTAATTATACAGAGGGATTTTCGTCATCTGCGTTTTCATCGTGAATAATATTATCAATTAAATAATCACCCGTTCTACTTGATGGATCTGATGAGTGCGGTCAGACTCTTTCTCGTTAGAGGATCCTTTATTCTATGAAGGGATTTCATGAGCTCCAAGAATTCTCTATTTGAAACAAACGATGTTTCGGCGGCGGCCCCTTCAACTTCCTGATCAGTCTCTGGTAATTCTTCTATATTCTTAAAAAGATATTCAATCCCTACACCTAAAGATTGAGCAAAATTATATAAATGACTGCTACTCATCGAACTGCGTCCCTTTTCATATTTTTGTACCTGCTGAAAACTAATGCCATGAAGATCACCCATCTTTTTTTGGCTTAAACCTTTTCTGACTCGTTGTGCACGAAGCCGCTCCCCAATCATTTTATTAATGTTATCTATGGGCATAGATCATTAGCTCCTATCAATTACTTAACATGACCTACATAGCAATATTTGTTAAACAATCATTAACAAAATGCATTATTGGGGTTGGATATTTGTGGACATCGCATAGTTTATTCCTTACATGTAATAAATTAAATATAGGCTCTATGGAGTTGTCTCTTGTACAATTTGGTATTGTTTTTTATTACAACTGAGAATTGCTTTTTTGGTGTATAATAATGGCAATAAGCGATGCTAATTGCCTATTTATTCATTGATGGATAGTCGCATTGTTTCCTGGGGGGTATTCGTGCGTGCAGAAGAATTACTTGAAAAAAAGAATACGATAAAAACCGATAGTTATTCAGGTAAGGGTTTTGAACACTTATTCAACTACTCTCCTCATTGTTCGGATATTACTCTTGTAGATTTCCTTCACCAGACCTTACAATCACAAACCATTCCCGAACTTGTCGATTACTTTTTGAAATATTTATCAAAATTCGGTCTTGATCGAGTGGTGATGAGTGAGATGTCTTATGATGGTACACATCAGAAAGAAAAGCATCACGGTATCTTGGTCAATTTCCCCGAAGAATGGATGAGCCATTATCTTGCAAACCACTATATTGAGCATGATGCTGTCTATTCTGCTGCCTTGACTGCTCGTAGACCATTTTTATGGAGCTCATTAAAAGAAAGCTCTCGCACATCTCAACAAGGAAAATTGATCTTAGAAGAAGCGGGCGAATTCAAATTGCTGGATGGAATAGGGCTTTCTATTCATCAACCGCTTGGAGAAATTATCGGCATGGGATTGGCAAGTTCTAGTGGTGGCGTAGAACCCAATCCAAAAATGATGACCGAAATTTATGCAGCAGCCCACCAATTCTACTTAATATTTTCTGAGTTGAGTGAAAATAAAACTGAACCCAAAACTATACCTTTATCGCAGAAAGAATTGGAGGTGGTCCTATGGTTAGCTCAGGGTAAGACAGTCGCAGAAATAGCTGTAATAATAGGCGTGACTGAAGCCACCATTAAATTTCATTGCAGCAATATATACAGTAAGTTTGGAGTTAATAATTGCAAGTCAGCCGTCATTAAGGCGTTGCGTATGGGGTTGATAAAGCCCTTCTTTTAAACCCACGGGGTGTTCTGTTACGAATCACCTAACCGTTCGGCTAGGTTACAAATTTATATTTTTTCTCCAATACAAGATATGTTTCTGCAATGGAGGATGGAGAATGATTATAGCGACTTCTCTAGAAGATGCCCACGCATACGGGGATATTATTCCATCAATCTACAAATTACGTTATCAAGCCTTTATAGCTCGCCAGAACTATGATGTTCCGACATATAAAAACATGGAGTATGACGCTTACGACACGCCCGCCACAGTATATCTTGCATGGCGCGACAACGAAAATGTCGTAAGGGGCTGTACTCGGCTAAGTCCCACGGATCGACCATATATGATCAAAGACATATGGCCTGAAACTGTAACAAGTGTAGCTTTACCTCACTCGCCAGATGTATGGGAAGCCTCACGTTTCTGCATCGATAAGCATTTGCCAACAGAGCAACGAAGACGCATACACGGAGAATTACTTTGTGCCTTTCAGGAATTTTGTCTTCATCAGGATATCAAATGGATGATCGGGGTAATGTCACATCCAATTTGGCGATTTGTATTTATTAAAAACGGCTGGCCCATTGAATACCTTGGCCCCCCAAAAACACTGGATAATGAGCCTGTTATAATCGCAGGAAAAATGCCGGTGTCACTAGCAATTTTGGAAAGGTTAAGGAACGTTTTTAATATTTATGGCAATGTTCTGGATTGTAATACCGAATTATTTTTTCAAAAAGTGGCTTAAGGAATGCAGAACAATACTAATCATAAAAAAGTGGTGATTCTTTCTGAAGAGCTCGAAAATACGATGGCTTGTGCCAGATGGTTGGTAAGAGAATTTGAACAACTCAACTGCCAGAGTTTAGCTAATCTGTTTCAAAATAGCGTCGAAGATGCGGAAGTCTGGATAAGTCATATGGGTAATTCCGATCACGTAAAGTATAAATATGAATCGAAGATTAAGGAAAAAGAAGCACAAGCCATTCACAGGATGCTCATTAAATATGCAGGTATCAATGATGCCAATATTCGAAAAAAAATTATCAAAGAGATGATGAATTCGGTGAACTTAAAATTGGCGGATCTCAAAATCAAATAATCTGATACATGGCTAATTGTTCGAGGCAAGGACAGCTGCTTCGATAATTTAACACTCCGTATATAAAGAGTTATTTTAATAAGTAAACGCACCTAACCGTTCGGCTAGTTGTCTTGTAATGATCCTTCGTAGATAAGTTTCATCCAACAAACAATCTCGTATCGCAATCACGTTAGGGGAATCTATGAAACTTGCAAATTTTGACGCTAATACATGTATCATTGATGATGTTGTGACTGCTATTGATGATCTGGGCTATGTCGTACTCAACAACGCCATTGAAACAAGTGATATTGAGCGACTACGCAACGAGCTGGAACCACATTTTGGGTATAGAGCAACCAGTCAGGCTTTGTTTTTTGGCTATAACACCAAGCGTATCGAAGCACTTTTTGCCAAATCTGAAATGACACAGAAAATGGCCGTGCACCCACTCGTAGTAAAAACCGTAGGGCATATACTTAGCCCTAATTGTGATTATTTTCAGATTAATCTTACTCAGGGCATCCGCATTAATCCTAAGGAAGCAGCTCAAATATTACACCCCGATAGCGCATTATTTCCCATTAGTCATAAGCCGTTTGAATTCCAAGTAAATGCGATGTGGGCCTACAGTGATTTTACCAGAGATAATGGGGCAACTGTTATTGTGCCAGGAAGTCACAAATGGCAAGAGGGGCGAGAGCCAAAGCCGGAGGAAATTACTTGCGCTATAATGCCTGCTGGTTCGGTACTTATTTACGCAGCCTCACTGCTACACGGTGGCGGAGCAAATATTACCAACACAGTTCGCACTGGTATTACTATCAGTTATTGTCTGGGTTGGCTTCGTCAATCAGAGAATCAATACCTGTCCTATCCACCAGAAATTGCCAAGAATTTTAGTCCTGAACTTCAAAAATTAATTGGGTATGCCGTGCATAGACCTAACTTGGGCTGGGTACATGGACATGACCCCATGGATCTACTTACTGGAGATGATCACAGCTATCTAGGTGCTCAAGATTTTTTAACCGACCCGCAGAAAAAATTGCTGAAAAACTATCATGATAACCAGCAACTGGTGCTGACATCGCATAGTCTTTGAAAATTTAAATTAGGAAACGATAATGATTAAAAAAAAACACAATGATTGCTGAAAAAAACTTCAAACGTGTCGATCAGCTAACGGCGGAAATTATTACGGTGCTTAATGGCCTTCTTTTAAAGGCGCAAATGGAGAACCTTACTGCAATTACTACTATACTTACGGACGCACGGGAAAGCATTGTTTCGTGGGCAGTTCACGATGATTACAAAGAATCCATAACAGAAAAGATAGTTAATCAAGCAAATCTTGATAGCGGGTTATATGCTGCTTTGGAATTTCTAGCAAAATTTGCGGCGATTAAAGATACGGAAATTAAGGAGCAACTATTGCAATCCTTAACGCAACTGAGAAAGCCTATTGCCTTATAAAACCCATACGGAGTGCAAATATGCTAGCGGAACTTGCTCGGTTAGAATCGTCTGTCACACCTCTTCTGCCTCTAAAGGATTATCTCTATCTCATGGTGTTATCCCGTGAGGCTGATCAGCGAGAACACATAATGTTTAAACAAGGTAGGGGTAAATTCCATTTGCCAAGTGCCGGTCATGAAGCTGTTGGTGCAATAGCTTACGCGATTGAAAGTGATGATATCGTATATCCTTATTACAGAGATCGAGCACTTATGCTTGCTCGCGGGACCAAACCCTATCAACTAGCATTAGATTACCTAGCTAAAAAGAATTCCTCCAGTGGTGGCAGACAGATGTCGAGTCATTTTTCAGATCATGAACACCACATGGTTTCCTGCGCCACTCCCACCGGATTACAATGTCTTCCTTCCGTGGGAACGGCTTGGGGATTCAAACTGGCCGGTAAATCTAATATAGTGATCTGTTGTATAGGTGATGCGGCAACGCGACAGGGGGAATTTTACGAGGCTCTCTGTTTCGCTCTACAGGAAAAATTACCTATAGTGTTTGTTGTAGAAGATAATGGTTATGGCGTTAGCACTGCCACCAATACGATGACACCCTATAATATTTTAGCACTGGCAAAGGAGCACTGCAAAATAATAGACGGACGTGATCCGGAAGCCATCTTTGATGCGACTGCAATCGCTGTGGAAAAGGCAAGGACTAATGGGGGCCCCACTGTATTATGGCTCGAATTAGATCGCTTAATGTCCCATACTTCCTCCGACGATCAGCGTATATATCGCTTACAGGAGGAATTGCTGGCAATGGCTGCCCGCGATCCTATACAACGACTATACCAAAAATTAGTTACAGACGGCCAGATCACAGAGAATGAATGGCTGTCCCAATGTCATGACATTAAAGAGAATGTACGTAGCCTTTATGAAAGGGCTGAATTGGAAGAAGACCCTGAAGCATCTGAGGTTAAAACACATATTTTTTCGGATATACCGCTCATTGCATCTCCGTTTGATCTCACGATCGAGAAATGTTGGGACATGGTTGATGCTGTAAATGCTTCGTTACGGCATCTATTAGCTACTAATCATCGCGTAATTTTATTTGGAGAAGATATTGAAGACCCCAAAGGGGGTGTCTTCGGTTTAACCAAAAAACTGTCTAGGGATTTTCCTGAACAGGTTTTTAATTCGCCGCTTGCAGAAGCAACCATTGGCGGAATCGCGCCTGGGTTAGCACTGGCTGGCTATATGCCCATATTTGAACTGCAGTTTATTGACTTTGTAGGTCCAGCATTTAATCAACTCGTTAACCAAATAGCTACACTGCGCTGGCGCACGATGGGACGTTACAAGTGTCCACTGGTTATTCTAGCACCATGCGGTGGTTATTTTGGCGGCGGTGGTCCTTGGCATAGCCAGACTAATGAATCGTGGTTTGCTCATGCGCCGGGATTACGAGTACTGATGCCGAGTACCCCCCAAGATGCCGCTGATCTTATATGTTCAGCAGCTATGGGAGATGATCCTGTTCTCATTTTATTGCCAAAGAATCTTTTTAGAAAAAAAATTATGTCTGATCATACTCACTCCCTTTACCCAGACCATGCTAATATTTGTCGATTTGGTAATGATATCACGGTGGTCGCATGGGGAAACTGCGTTGATATAGCATTATCAGCCGCCAAGGAGCTTGAGCCTGAGGGAATTTCTGCGGAAATAATTGATATTCGTTCAATTGTACCCTGCGATTTACGTACCATAACACATTCTCTTATTAAAACTGGTCGTCTAGTTATCATACAAGAAGATAATCGCACCTGCAGCTTTGGTCAGGCGCTTATCAGTGACCTTACTGCTGATAACGAAGTATGGAAGAGGCTTAAGTCTCCCCCTAAGTTGGTATGTCGCGACGATGTACATATAGGGTTCCATTTTAAATTAGAAAAGGCAGTTCTCCCCGATAAGAATATGCTGATTAAATCAATCAAAGAATCAATGGTGAGATAATCGTCATGGAAGAACACACACTTCACGCTCCTCAACTTGGCGAAAGTGTCAAATTCCTGAGGGTACTTGAATTTCTTAAAAAGCCAGGAGATTCAATCATGATAGATGAACCAATTATAGTGGTGGAAACAGATAAGGCTTCTATGGAAATCGAATCACCAGTGTCAGGAATTGTTCACGATTTTAAAGTCGCGTTACATGACGAAGTTCCCATTGGAAATGAACTGGTTGTTATAAAAGTAACGCCCAAACCTGCGTTAAAATCAGCTATAGTTAGGGACTATGATAAAAAGATTGACCACGCTCTGTCTAATGCAAATATAAAATCGGCGTTTCTCGCTGACTATTCAGATATACAATTATCAGGTCAGCAGTTGATGTTGATTAATCGTATGCAGGGTTCCGATGGGCAAATTATTTCTGCGTGCTTGCATGCCGTATGTGAATCCGAGCCAGTATATAAAATTCGAAAATATTATCGGAAAGTGTTGTCCGATGGAGCGACAGTTCCCTCATCAACAGAAATATTTATTTGGTGTACGCTGAAAGCAATGCGCCATCATGCAAAGTTTCGCTCAATGCTTTTAAATGATGGGAAAACCTTACGTCAGTTTGAGCACAGTGTAATTGGTGTTGCGGTTGGCCTTTATGATGATGAATTAGCAATGCTCAATATTTCTGACAGAGAATGTGATAGCCTTCTTGCATTAAGTAAAAGCTATAAGCGAAAACTTGCTGAGACAAGAGTGGGTA
>Ga0207022_10175_pt1 | contig 17597 bp, 14 predicted proteins | sample Alteio_BWMinCont_46_FD_153307 | JGI IMG/M metagenome (GOLD analysis project Ga0207022, IMG submission 153307) | Enriched cells from forest soil in Barre Woods Harvard Forest LTER site, Petersham, Massachusetts, United States -... | ecosystem: Environmental > Terrestrial > Soil > Temperate forest >... | reverse complement strand
CTTATTTCATTCTGAGAAAGACAATTTTCCTGAGTCCGCGTTTTGAAGCGCAGTTGCAGGTAGGGACTTATTTCAGCCGGCTTTTCAGCCTGCAAGGGATACACTGGCCCGAGTTTATCCGTCAGACCATACTTTCCCAAAATCTGGTGTTTTTATATCTCGGTATACTTCTTTTGAAAGTAGTTGCAAAGAAAAAAATCAACAAACTCAATTTCGTTTTCACGATTTTGCTGTTCATTCAGGCAAATGTCATCAACTTTCTGGCCGTACTGGGTAACAACGGAGGTCGATTTTTTTACATGACCATGCCATTGGTTATGTATTATGCAGCCATTGAAGTACAGCCCTTTCTGGAAAGCTACTTCCGGTCGGCAGAGCTGAAAACAGAGAAAACGTTCACTGAAATTTCGGAAGATGTTTGAGGGGAAATACAGTAACATAAAGATTTTCCTGATCTATTTTTCGGTCTTTATCAGTTCCATGGAGCTGTTCAAGGAACCGTTCGAATTTTATGTCAGCTATTTTATTTTCCTGATGTTTCTTCCTTACCTCTTGCAAAAGTACGGACTGCGGTCTATTCCCAAAGTTTTAGCCTTGTTTGGATTTCTGTTTATCAACGGAATCATTCAAATTGGTCTTGGAAACAATACGTCGGGATATTTTTATAAGATATTTTTCGGAACCTTTTTCTCTTACATTTTTTATTACCTGATCGTCGTGGATTCTGGTTTTGACACAAAGAAATTGTTCGACCTTTATCTGAAAGGGTGCTATGTGGTGAGTGTTATCGGTCTCATTCAGTTCATCGGATTTCAGATACACATCCCGGCACTCTATGATTATGGCTGGCTCCTGAACAAATGGGGAGTAATTCGAGGAGGTAACTTCGGAATTCGTATCAATTCAGTTTTTCCTGAACCGACCTATTTCTCAACCTCCGTTTCGCTTGCCGTGTTTGTCGCCATCAATAATCTGCTGACTAAAGAAAATTACTATTACAGTAAAATTCAAAGTCTTCTGGTCATCGGGGTTTCTTTTCTTTCCTTTTCGGGAGTTGGATATTTTGGCTTGTTTATCACGCTTATTCTGATTTTTATCAATTATGGTTTGGTTCGCTATGCGGTCATTTTCGTGCCTTTACTCGCCCTTGTGTTTTATCAATTGTATCAGAACGTACCGGAATTCAGCGAACGCTATGACAGTACGGCAGAAATTTTTACCACTGGAAATTATAAACTCGGGAAGACCCACGGATCTTCACTTATTTTGTACAACAATTACCAGGTGGCAGTGAGAAATTTCAAGGATTATTTTTTGGGCACCGGCCTGGGCTCCCATCCTATAGCTTTTGCAAAATACTCGCTGACAAAGGATGTTAAAACAGCCGGGGTTGACTTGAATGGCATGGATGCCAATTCCATGTTTAACCGTCTGCTTTCCGAAACAGGGATTGTCGGGGTGGGTCTCTTTGTCCTTCTTATTTTCAAGGGCTTTGTGAAAAGGAATCTTTCCATACCAATCAACAATTCCTATTGGATTATTTCGAATGCATTGCTTACCCTTATTTTGCTTAATCTGTTGCGGCAGGGGCATTATTTCCTGCACGGTTTCCCGCTGCTGGTCTGGCTGTATTATTACAACAAACAAAACTATCTGACGGCACTTGAACAGGAGGAGGCCGGCGGCGAAGAACTTACTACCGACAATCTGCCTGTCCATGTCTGATCATCCTAAAATTCTGTTTCTGTACACAGAGCTGGCAGGTTATTCAATCGCGTGTCTCCATGCGCTCGCATCCATGGGCGCGGAAGTTCATGTGGTCAGAAGGCCGGTAAACAGTGAAGCGCCTTTTGTCTTTCAGCAGGGGAGCAAGATTTTTTATTATGAGCGTGAATCGCTGAGTCGCGCAGCACTGCTGAAAATTGCCGAAACGATTAATCCCTCGCTTATTATTGTCAGCGGATGGGTGGATAAAGATTATTTGTATATCGCCCGTAAATTCAAAGACAGGGCGGGAAGGGTCCTTGCGTTTGACAATCAGTGGAACGCTTCTTTGCGACAGCGCGCCGCAAGCCTTATAGGAAGACTGTCGTTTTTGCGTTATTTTAATTACGCCTGGGTGCCTGGCAAACGCCAGGCCGAATTTGCAAAAAGACTTGGTTTCAGTGAAAGCGAAATTCACCTTGGATTTTACGCCTGCGACATCAGCCTTTATAACTCCTATTTTAATTCCAGTCTGCCCGGGAAAAGCAAACATTTTCCAAAGCGATTTGTTTTTGTTGGAAGATATTATGAATTTAAAGGGGTTCGTGACCTTTGGCAGGCATTTGTAGAACTTCAGCAGGAAGAGCAATGCCAATGGGAGTTGTGGTGTCTTGGCACGGGTGATATTCAGCCACTGAATCACCCCGGGATAAAGCATTTTGGATTCGTTCAACCCGATCAGATGGAGCAAATTATCCGGCAAAGTGGGGTTTTTATTCTTCCCAGTCATTTTGAACCCTGGGGAGTGGCTGTGCAGGAATTTGCAGCGGCCGGCTTCCCTCTACTTTGCAGCAACCAGGTGGGCGCCACCAATGCTTTTTTGCAGGTGGGTATTAATGGATACATTTACAAGGCAGGCGATGTGAATGACCTGAAAGACAAAATGAGGAAATTTACAAAGCTTACAGACGAGGAACTTTTGAAAATGGGAAACCGGAGCCACCAGAATGCTTCTTGTTTAAGCCCCGTATCCTGGGCTTCAGAAGCCATGTCAATGGCGCAAAACACAAAGGTTCTGTAAATCCAGGAACACAATCACTTATTAAGAACCGGCTATGTGCGGCATCAATGGTATATTCGGGTTAGGGGATAAGCAGAAAGCGGAAGAACTTGTTCGTGTCATGAACAAAACGCTTGCGCACCGGGGCCCGGATGATGAAGGCGTATTTGCCGCGGAAGAAATTGCCCTTGGCCACCGCCGCCTGTCTATCATAGATCTTTCTGCTGCAGGTCACCAGCCTCTTTTTTCTGCAGACAAAAGGTATTGCATTGTTTATAACGGCGAACTTTATAACTACCGCGATCTGAAATTTGAACTCCAGCGTATTGCTGTGGGTTCCTCAGAATCGGCATACCCCTTCAGCACAAATACAGATACCGAGGTGATTCTTGCTTCTTACATCCGCTGGGGAAATGATTGCGTGAAGCACTTCAACGGAATGTTTGCATTGGCAATCTGGGATCTTGAAAAAAAATCACTCTTTATTGCACGAGACCGGCTTGGAATCAAACCGCTGTATTACTATGCAAGAAATAAATTATTCATATTCTCTTCTGAAATAAGACCGATCCTTGCAACTGGCCTTGTACCCCGAAAAGCAGATCAGGAAGCGCTTGCAGATTATATCCGGTATCAAACCGTACACGCACCACGGACGATCATCAAAGGAATCGGTATGCTCATGCCCGGACACAGCGTCACCATTTCCGGAGATTCTGTTGCTGTCGAAGCGTACTGGAACATGAACACATTTGCAGACGGTGTAAATGATCAGCCTTACGAAAAGGTTTGTACAGATGTGCATGATCTTTTGCTTCGGGCCGTGGAACGAAGACTGGTTTCAGATGTGCCTTTTGGCGCATTTCTTTCAGGAGGGATCGATTCCAGCATCATTGTTGGACTCATGAGCAAAGTGGCTTCGGGTAAGGTGAAAACATTCACGGTTACTTTTGATGAACAGGAATTCAACGAAGCGCGGTATGCCAAAATGATCGCTTCTAAATTCAATACCGAGCACCATGAGATCAAACTGAATGTGTCCGATTTTCTCGATCAGCTGCCCGAAGCCTTGCATGCAATGGATCATCCGAGTGGTGATGGTGCGAATACTTACATTGTTTCCAAAGCAACAAGAAATGCAGGCATTACCATGGCGCTTTCGGGTCTTGGAGGTGATGAACTCTTCGCCGGTTATGATATTTTCAAGCGCTCGCTTTCTCTTGAAAAGAAAAAATGGATCACTGCAATTCCATATTTTGCACGCGCCGGTGCGGGTCAGTTATTGAAGGTATACAAACCTGGTGCATCCTCTGAAAAGATTACCGAAATTCTCAAGCTGAGCCGGTTCGATCTTAAAAATGCTTACCCGATCTCCAGACAAATGATGACGGATAAGGAGGCCATGAACCTGTTGCATGTAAAAAGCCTCGCGGCAAACGCCGTTCAGGAAATTGTTTCGAGGATACCGGTTTTGCCTTCGGGTATGGCCCTCTCTGCAGTGAGCCTTGCCGAGGCCGGCACGTACATGCAGAACACTTTGCTGCGGGACACAGATCAAATGAGTATGTCTGTGGCACTCGAAGTCAGGGTACCTTTCCTCGATCATACGGTGGTTGAATATGTGCTGGGACTGAAGGATAAATACAAATACCCCGCTTCTCCCAAAAAACTTCTGATTGATGCTGCTGGCGATTTGCTTCCTTCTGAAATAGTGAACAGGCCGAAAATGGGCTTCACACTTCCCTGGGCGCATTGGCTGAAAAATGAACTGAAGAGTTATTGCGATGCTAAGATGGAAGCACTTGCTGGAAGGGAAGCATTCAGCAATGAAACCGTACTGGATTTATGGAAAGCATTTCTGGCCGATGACCCCCGTGTGAAATGGTCGCGCATCTGGTACCTGGTTACACTCGAAAGCTGGTTAAATGAGCATCAGATAGATGTCTAAAAAAAAGATACTTGTTTTTATCGATTGGTATCTGCCGGGCTATAAAGCAGGCGGACCAATCCGGTCATGCGCCAATCTTGTCGGGCATCTGGGAGCTGAATTCGATTTCAGCATCGTGACACGAAATACGGATTATACCGAATCAGAACCCTACCCTAAAATAAGCAGTGACGAATGGAATGTGCAGGAGGACGGATCAAGGATTTATTATTTTTCTGAGGGAAACCTGCAAGGCAAAAATATCCGCCGGCTCATTTCTCAATCTGACTATGACGCCGTATACCTGAATGGAATTTATTCTGTTTATTTCACTTTGTATCCGCTGATGTATTTGCGGAAAAAACGAGATAAACTGGTTGTTGTGGCAGTCAGGGGGATGCTCAATGAAAGTGCCATCAGCATAAAAAAAACCAAAAAGAAATTCTTCCTGCGGGCGGTGAAAGTGTTACGCCTCTTTAACCGCGTTGTTTTTCATGCCACCTCAAAGGATGAACAAAGAGATATTGAAATGCAGTTTGGCTCAAAAAACCGCGTGCTGGTTGCAGGAAACCTGCCTGCAAAAGTGAATCTCCAATCAAATCCTTTTCGTGCCAAAGAAACAGGAAGCGTTTCATGTGTAAGTATTGCCAGGATTGCACCTGAGAAAAATCTTTTGTATGCCCTCCAGGTTTTGGCAAAAGTGAAAGACATAACTGTTTATTTTGATATTTTCGGTCCTGTTTATGATGCGGCATACTGGAAAACATGTTCTGTCCTGATCGATTCCATGCCCGAAAATGTTCATGTCAGCTATTGTGGAAGCATTGCCAATGAACTGGTTTCGGAAACACTTAGCCGGCATCATTTTCTTTTTCTCCCAAGTGCAGGTGAGAATTTCGGTCACATTATTCTGCAGGCACTCAGTGCCGGATGCCCTCTCGTGATCAGTGACAAGACGCCCTGGAGGGGGCTGCAGATGAAACATTCTGGCTGGGACCTCTCACTTGAAAAACAGGAGCTGTTTGTTTCTGTCTTGCAGGAATGCGGTCGTCTGAATCAAAGTGAATTTAACCTGCTTTCGCAAAATGCTTTTGCCCTTGCCCGGCATTATCAATATGACCTCCGGCTGGTGGAAGACAATCGCCGGCTTTTTGAATGAATGGATGCTGAAGAGCAAATTCAAATAATCTCGCCCTTTGTACTATCACGGAGGAGCCTGTAAAAGAAAAGGATTAACTTTACTCCATGCAGCGCACAGATCTTTCCAACTACTCAAACGACTGGTACAAGCCGGGCGGGACTGTATTTAAACGCGGACTGTGGTTTTGCATAAATGCCTGTTTTCTTGCATCTTTTTTTCCAATCAGCGGTTTTAAAGTTTTTCTTTTACGACTCTTCGGTGCAGAAGTTGGAAAAGGGGTTGTCATTAAACCTTGTGTCAGTATCAAATATCCCTGGAAGCTGAAACTTGGAGATCATGTGTGGCTCGGCGAAAGGGTATGGATTGATAACCTGGAACTTGTTCAAATCGGCGCTCATTCCTGTCTTTCGCAGGGAGCCTTCATCCTTTGCGGGAATCACAATTATAAAAAGGCTCGGTTTGATCTCATGATAGCTCCTGTTATCCTTGGAGAAGGTGTATGGATTGGTGCAGGTGCAATTGTCTGCCCCGGTGTTACTGCCGCTTCGCATGCTGTCCTTTCGGCAGGCGCCGTGGTTAGCAGGAACATGGATGCATATTGGATTTACCAGGGTAACCCGGCTCAAAAAGTCAAAGAAAGAAAACTGGAATGAAAATATCGGTTATTACCGTTTGCCGTAACAGTGAAGAAACAATAGAACATACGATTTGTTCAGTGCTTGCCCAGCAAGGAGTGGACATTGAATTCATTCTTGTCGATGGCGGTTCAACAGACAACACGCTTCAGATCATTCAGAAATACAAAGACCGGATCTCTCATTTTATTTCGGAGAAAGATGATGGAATGTATGATGCCCTGAATAAAGGAATTGCCCTGGCGGGCGGTGAAGTGATTGCTTTGCTTCATTCCGATGATTTTTATACTTCTTCCGGAGTGCTGCTGGCTGTTGAGAAAGCGTTTTTGTCACCAGGTACGGATGCTGTTTACGGAGATCTTCAATATGTCGGGAGGCTTGATCCCGATAAGGTATTCCGCAACTGGATCGCTGGCCCTTATCGCGAGGGTTTGTTCCTTCAGGGCTGGATGCCCCCACATCCCGCTTTTTTTGTCAGGAGACGATGTTACCAGCAATATGGAGTATTCAATACCACCTTTCGCACTTCAGCTGATTATGAACTGATGCTTCGGTTTATTCATAAACACAAGATCGGTTTGAAATACATACCGCAGGTGCTCGTAAAAATGCGTGTGGGAGGAAAAAGCAATGTTTCTTTTGCAAACCGTCTTCGCGCGAACCGGGAAGACAGACGGGCCTGGAAAATCAATGGCTTGCGTCCTGACTTTTTTACCCTCAGCAGGAAACCGCTTTCGAAATTCAAACAGTTCTTTTCCCGTTCGGCATATTAACCACATCCATTTTCCTTCCTGAAAAAAGGAAGAACAATTCCGTTTTTTTCATTGTTTAAAACCGAACACGCAATACCTTTCTCTTTCTCCGGATGAAGTCATGTTTTTGCCACAAAGTTTTTCTGTACCAGGCGCCTTTGCCTTTCAGCACATAACTGAAATTGATTGTGGTGAAAATATAGGAGTCGTCATGGGTGGGATCTCCGCGTTTGCTTCCTGGAGAATAATTATCTGCCATTCCCGGTGGTGTTTTCAGCTCTCCGGTTCTGTTGGCAAGTACAATGGCAAGAGGGTTTCCCAGAGTTGCCGGGGATGCATACCGGTTGCTTATATCATCCAGATAATCCGTAAATGTTTTTCTCCAACCCAATTCCCATCCGATCCGGTATGATTTTTTAAAAGTGAAATAACAGCCAAGACTCAGGGGTATTGCCATAACTACCTCACTGTAGGGTTTGAGTTCCCCTTCCGTTTTCAAAGGACGGAGATCGACCCAAGTGCCCTGGTAATAGGCTTTGGGGTCATGATAAAACAGGGCGGCACCGAGTCCGGCATACGCCCTGAAATTGTTCTCAAAGAGGTATGTATGTCCCAGGTCGTTGTAAGTGTAGAAAAAATATTGGCCTTCGAGGGCCAGTTCATGGATGTCATTTCTGAAACTCAGGTTCCTGTACCTTCGTCCTGGATTTGAAGAGAGCTTGTCATCTCCGGCAATCCTTCCATAATTGTAACTGAACGCAAGTGAGATATTCCGAAAGACCCGGTATCGCACAAAAGCGCCCAAACTCATTCTGGTTTCAGCGAGTTTCAAATCATTGACAAAATCCCTTCGTGAATTTTCATTTCCTCCAATATCGCCCAGATAATTTGAGGCTCCGGTTTTAACACCAAAGTCCATGCGAAACTGTGCCTGGAAGCGGCAGCTCAAAAGGACTAACAGAATGAATATGAAATACTTTTTCATGAGACCGAAAAGCATTACCAGCAGGAATAAAGCGGTAATAGTTGATGGCAGCTTCCTGCCCGAAATGGTGGAAGGAACTCAAATAAAGAAACCCTTCCTGAAGAGGAAGGGTTTGTGGCCTAGAATTTAGCCCTGAATTTTCGTTTTTTGTACTTATGTCCCTTAAAGATTCCGCCGTATCTGGAACGGTAGAAACTGCTCTTCCCCCGAAGTGCATAACTTGCATTGAAGGTAGAGAAAATATAAGAATCGTTGTGCGTAGGGTCCCCTCGTTTCATCCCCTGATAAGAGGTTGATCCGTCTTTATTCTGGACTTTCTGCCATCCGTAGTTCTGCTCGATAGCCAAATCAGCTGTCGTAGGTTTTGAAGGAAACAATTCGTTGGTTCTGTCTGCAAGTGCTGCAGAAGCAGGCCCGATTACTTTGGGATTTGCATATTTCCCGCTTACATCGTCCAGATAATCGGTAAAGGTGGTTCTCCAGGTGATGTCCCAGCCGATGCGGTATCGTTTATTGATGGTGAAGTAGCAACCAAGCTGAACAGGAACTGCAAAGCCAAACAGGTTGTAATTGACATTCTCAGTCTCAAGCGGCTGAAGCGGAATGCCGCCGTCGAGTGTTTTGGGATTGTGGTGAAAACCGGCTATTCCAATTCCTCCATAAGCTTTGAAGTCGTTGCGGTAAGAATAAGTATGACCCAGATCGGTCATATTGATGAAAAAATACTGAGCGATTACATTGAGTTCGAAAATATTGTTCTTGAAATTTAAATTCCTGTCGTGACGGGCGGGATTGGCAGATAATTTATCATCTCCCTGGATGTGTCCGTAATCGAAACCGCCCTGAACAGAAAGCTTCGGGAAAAGCTTCAAACGGGCAAATGCCCCTCCGGCCATGCGTGTTTGTCCCAGTTTCAGATCTGCAACAAAATTCTGGCGTGTTCTGATCCCACCACCGATATCACCGAGGTAATTGGCAGCTCCCAGTTTAACACCCACGTCCCACTTATACTGGGCCTGGGAAATCAAAGGAAGTGAAAGGATAAAGAGACAGAGTAGGTTTCTTCTCATATGGACAAATATACAACAATTTAATTATTACTTATGTCAGCCCGTGTCTTTTTTTGATGTTAAGAAGTGTTTGGTTAATTGGGCCCTGTTTCTACGGCGGATTTGACCTTTCTAACATAATGACGGAGGGCTATCCGAAAGGTTGCCTCGACGTTTTCTCTGATTTTTCAGAAAAGGCTTCTGATCTGATGAAAAAACTCCTCAGTTTACGTGTCAGAGAGGCCAGATTCAAAGTTAAAAATTCAGTACTTTTAGCTGCCGGTTCTGATAAAGGATATTACATCCTTCATACAGCCCGTTTTACTGGATTACAGCCATTTCATTGATTTATTCATCCAATTAAATTCATAAATAAATTCAGCTTGAAAAATCGGGTAACACAATTATTTCAGATACAATACCCTCTGGTACAGGCGGGTATGATTTGGTGCAGTGGCTGGGAACTCGCCTCTGCGGTAAGCAATGCAGGCGGACTTGGTCTGATCGGCTCGGGTTCGATGTATCCTGAAGTGCTGGCAGGGCATATCCGGAAATGCAAGGCAGCTACGGATAAACCGTTTGGTGTGAATTTGCCCCTGCTGTATCCTGAAGTTGACAAGCAGATAAAGGTCATTTTGGACGAAGGAGTGAAGATCGTTTTTACCTCTGCCGGTAATCCTCAGACATGGACAAGGGTATTGAAGGATAATGGTATAACTGTGGTGCATGTGATTGCCAACGCAAAGTTTGCAAAGAAAAGTGAAGATGCCGGTGTGGATGCCATTGTTGCAGAAGGTTTCGAAGCGGGCGGACACAACGGAAGGGAAGAGACAACAACGATATGTCTGGTTCCAATAATCTGTGAATCAGTAAGGATTCCGGTTATTGCCGCAGGCGGAATAGGCAGTGGACGAGCTATGTTTGCAGCTTTAGCTTTGGGCGCCGAAGGGGTGCAGATTGGTTCCCGGTTTGTGACTTCTTTGGAATCTTCGGCACACGTGAATTTCAAAAATCGGGTTCTGGATGCCCGTGAAGGCGATACGTTGCTTACCCTGAAACAGCTTACCCCTGTAAGACTCCTTCGGAATACCTTTTTTCAGGAAGTGCAGGAGGCAGAAAAAAGATGCGCCAGCACCGATGAACTGACTCAGATGCTGGGCCGTGGCAGGGCCAAGAAAGGAATGTTTGAAGGCAACCTTGAAGATGGCGAGCTGGAGATCGGGCAGGTGAGCGCCATGCTCAAGGATATCAAACCTGCAAGTCATATCGTAAAAGAAATCATAGCCGAATTTGAAGAAGTGAGAAGGCAGTCAAACGATTGGAAACTGGCCTGACACCTGAATTCAATATTCCTTTCTGAATAAACCTAAGCTGGTTATTTTTACCGAAAGCATATTATTTTAAAGATTTGAAAATTCGGTATATCTGAATCTCGCGAAGAAAACGGGACACGTAAGCCGCTTTGACTTGACTCCAAACGCCTGCAGGATTAAATCGGCTAAGATTCAGAAAAATCGTATTTTCGCCCTTTCATTTCTGTTTTGTGATTTAGTATTTATTCTTTTCAATTGCATGATAAAATTCAGCCGCTTTACCCTCGATAATGGTCTTCGCGTTATTGTCCATACAGATAAATCCACGCCACTGGCCTGCATCAATATTTTGTATGATGTGGGAGCCCGTGACGAAGATCCGGAGCGAACCGGTTTTGCGCACCTTTTCGAACATCTGATGTTCGGCGGATCGGTGAATATACCAAGCTACGATGAACCGCTGCAAAGGGCGGGAGGAGAGAACAACGCTTTTACAACAAACGATCTCACCAATTATTATCTCACCCTGCCTTCTGCAAACCTGGAAACAGGTTTCTGGCTCGAGAGTGACCGGATGTTGAGTCTGGCTTTTTCAGAAAAAAGTCTGGAAGTTCAGCGCAGTGTGGTCATTGAGGAATTCAAGCAGCGCTATCTCAATCAGCCTTACGGAGATGTATGGCTGCTTCTGAGACCGCTTGCTTATAAGGTACACCCTTACCTTTGGTGTACAATCGGCAAGGAAATCAAGCATATTGAAGAAGCAGTAATTGGAGATGTGAAAGCATTTTTCAAAAAACATTATACACCGTCCAACGCCATTCTTGTTGTTGCCGGAAATATCAGTGAAAACCAGGTAAAAGAGCTGTCTGAAAAATGGTTTGGTACGATTCCGCCTCAGCCAAAACCAGCGCGCATACTCCCGGCCGAGCCTGTGCAAACAGAGTACCGGAACATGCATGTACACAGGGACGTTCCCAGTGATGCGCTTTACATGGCCTTTCACATGTGTTCCCGGAGAGACCCCGAGTACCATACCATGGATCTGATTTCCGATTTGCTTTCACGGGGAAACTCGGCCAGACTTTATAATGAACTGGTGAAAAACAAAAAGATGTTTTCCGAAATCAGCGCCTATCTCATGGGAGATCTTGATAAAGGCATGTTTGTCGTTTCGGGTAAGCTCCTTGCCGGAATTTCTTTCAGCAATGCTGAACAGGCCGTGTTTTTGGAAATGGACAAACTCAAAGAAGAACTGATTCTTGAAAAGGAGCTTCAGAAGGTCAAAAATAAAATGGAATCAACCATTCTTTTCGGAGAAATGAGTGTTCCGGATATTGCCATGAATATTGCATTTTTTGAATTGTATGAAGATGCAGATGGTATCAATAAGGAAGTCGGAAAATATCTGGCAGTAACTCCTGAGAAAATCCGGCTGATGGCCAGACAGGTGCTTAAACGGGAAAATTGTTCTTCTCTTTTTTATGAGTCGCAAAATAAAAACTGAAACAATCCATGGAAATAACTGCCCCAGATCGTATACATGCACCTTCCTTTGGAACACTCGATAAAGTTGATATCATAGAGGCCAAACAAAGCGTACTTGCCAACCAGATTCCGGTTTACCAGATCAATGCCGGATCGCAGGATCTGGTGAAAATTGAATTGATCTTCCCCCATGCCGGAGCTTCCTCTCAACCCCGTCCGCTGGTTTCTGTCGGAACTAACGATATGCTGGAAGAAGGAACGGCGCGATTTACCTCTTCTGCCCTGGCTGAAAATATCGACTACTACGGAGCCTTCACACAGATGGAAGCAACGCAGGATTTTGCGTCTGTCTGCCTTTATTCACTGAACAAACATTTGCCCCACACGCTTCCTCTTCTCGAAGAAATGGTCAAACATGCCAGTTTTCCGGAAGATGAATTCGCCACATACATACATAATAAGAAAGAGAAGTTCTTCAGCGATGAAGCTAAAGTAGCCACTGTTGCAAGAAAAAAATTCACACAACTGCTCTTCGGCGACAATCATCCCTACGGACATTACCTGGTTGAAAACGAATTTGAAGGCATAAACCGGAACACCTTTGCCGGGTTCTATGCCGGAGCTTATTCTTCAAATCAATGCCACATTGTGGTTTCCGGTAAGATTGATCCCCAACTGGATGCCCTTTTCGGGAAACATTTTGGTGGAAGCGATTGGAATTCCAATCCGGGTAAAAAAGCAATTATCAGCGCACCGGCGGTTCAGACCAACAGCGAGAAAAAACATTTTGTTGAACGCAAGGATGCCGTTCAATCGGCTCTTCGCATTGGCCGTCTGATGTTTAATAAAACGCATCCTGATTATATGGGGATGCAGGTACTGAACACCGTTTTTGGCGGCTATTTCGGTTCCAGGCTTATGTCCAATATCCGCGAAGACAAAGGATATACCTACGGAATCGGCTCTGGAATGGTTTCTCTGAAACTGGCCGGTTATTTTTTCATTTCAACGGAAGTCGGCGTTGATGTTTGTGCAAATGCCCTGAAAGAAATTTATTTTGAAATGCAACGTTTACGCGAAGAACTGATTTCCGAAGAAGAACTTAGCCTGGTCCGTAATTACATGCTAGGCACTTTTCTCAGAAGTGCGGATGGCGCTTTTGCACTGGCTGATAAATTCAAAGGAGTTTATGATTACAAGCTCGATTACAGCTATTACAACAAATACGTCAATACCATCAAAAATATTACCCCGGTGCAATTGATGGCACTTGCGAATACCTATTTCAGAAAAGAAGACATGACGGAATTGGTGGTAGGTAAAATGTAATGGTTTCTAAAATTCAACAAGCAGAATGATTGTATGAAAAAAGTAATCGCGGCCTTCCTGCTGTTCATCATCAACGGCTATTCGCTCCTGATCTTGGCGCAGGGGCAAACGGCTGTCACCCCCGCTAAAACAGGCAAAGAGCAATTACCTGCAGGCAAATGGGCATGTGGCAGCGGAACAAGTACCGACAGTATAACGCTGCAGCTCAATGGAACATTTACCGAATCAGCGGCCTCGGTGATTGCTGGAAAGAAAAAGAAAGCCAATGTGCTGATGGTGAAACAGGCACTCACCGGGAATTGGGAAATAACCTCCGGCACAGACTCTGCTTTGGTGCTCTCCTTCTCCTGGATTGAAGCCGGGAGCAAAGTCATCCATAAAAAAACACTGCAGTATGACATCCGTAAAGACTTGCTTTCCACGTATCACCGCTATTGAATAACTTCAAAACGTCTTATCGCGATTCTGCCGGTTAAGTACAATATTGCAGAACCTCTCATTTTCCCGGATTCCCGATACTAAAGCGGATAAAATCACGTTTCCATATTGTAACTGATTGAAAAACAGGATGTCTATTGTTCTGCATGTTTCTTTTCATAAGCTCTAAATCCGCTCATTTTACTGATAATTAGATACTTGTGCAAGATTAAGGATTTCAGTATATTTGTTGATTAGCATCGAAACTGTTGTTTTCGATTAGCAAGGTATTATGCAGAAAAGGATCTTTTTTCTTCTGGCTATTCTTCTCGCGGGCTCTTCGAAATATGCCATAGCGCTGAGCAGTTTGCATGGTTCTGTCTTTTCGCCAAATGTTCTTGCTCCTCCGGCGGTATTGTCACCGAGTTTGCGATGTCTTGCCGTACAGGGCAATGGATCTGTTCTTCTGAGCTGGGTTTTACCCGATACAACGGGTACACAGAATTCATTCAACAGTTATATCATATACAGTGCAGCAGCTCAGGGCGGACCTTATGCGAAAGTGGACAGTATCTTTAATTATGGCACGTCTTCTTATATCAACGCAGGTGTTAATGCCAAGCTGGCATCCATTTACTATTATGTCCAGACACGTTATATCAATGGTATAACCGTTACTTCAGCTCCAACAGATACGCTTCATACCATATTCCTTTCAGTGGCCAACCCTGCCAACGGAACGGCTATCCTCAAATGGAATGCACTCTCAACACCGCTTCCTCCGAGTTCAGAAGGGATTTATCACATTTACAGACAGTATGCCGGTGGAAAATGGATTTTGCTTGATTCAACGAAGCTGCTGAATTACACAGATACAATTACGATCTGTCATTCGGATATAAGTTATAAAATCGAAATCAGCGACCTTTCTGGTTGTACTTCTGTTTCCAATGTAGCCGGGGGAACTTTCATTGATATTATTGCACCATCACTGGTCATTCTCGATTCGGTTTCTGTCAATGCAACTGGCCAGGCGCAACTAGGCTGGGGACAAGATCCGGCAAAGGATACCAAAGGGTATGTGCTCTACAAATTAATCGGCGCTGTATGGACTGCAATAGATACAGTTCATGGGGCAGCCGGCACTTCCTATACGGTTCCGGGATCTACCGCGGGAGCGGGTTCTGAAACGTATGGGGTATCTGCTTTCGACAGTTGCGGCAACATTTCTCCGCTGGGACCCATTCAGCACAGTCTTTTTGTGAAATACACCCGGGATATCTGTGCAATGAGCGTTACTTTAACCTGGAACACATTTATTCACATGCCCAAAGTTCTTGGAGGATACAGTATCCTGATGACTGTGAATGGCGGCACTCAGACCCTTGCGGGAACAACCATTGCGGGAGATACCAGTTTTACGGTATCCAATCTGACACCGCTTTCGGTATACTGTTTCATTGTGGTTGCCAATAATGGTACGGCCACAATACAGGCTCAGTCCAATCAGATCTGTTATACCGCAACCATTCCCAAACAACCGCTGTTCAATTATCTGAGAGTGGCAACCGTTCAGGGTTTGAATTCAATCCGCCTCAATGCTTATGTGGATATCGGAGCCAGTGTGCACCGCTATAATTTCTACCGGTCGGCCTCTGCCACAGGGCCCTTTGTATTTGTGGGTTCTGTCAACGCCCCTGCACCGGCACAGATCTCTGTGACAGACAATGCGGTGAATACTTCGGTAAGCAGTTATTATTACAACATGTATGTGGTCGACAGTTGTGGCGAAGAACGCAGTGTGTCGAATACCGACATGACCATGTTGCTCAAGGTTACGGGGAATGATGCAACAACGACCAACACACTGGTATGGAACGATTATGAAAACTGGCTCGGTGGTGTGAAGTCATACAATATTTACCGGGCCATTGACGGGGTCTGGCAGAACGGACCCATCAATAATGTGCCTTTTACAAACGCCGGAAGCAATTCCTATTCGGATAATGTATCTGCATTTTATGCCAGTACCGGTAAATTCGAATATTATGTGCAGGCTCTGGAAGGCGGTACCGATCCCTATGGTTTTGCAGATACAAGCAACTCCAACATTGCAACAGCTCTTCAGAATGCAGATTTCTACATACCCAATGCATTTACACCACAGGGAAAAAACCCGCTGTTCAAACCTTCCGGAAGCTTTGTCGATGTCAATGATTACTTATTCGCCGTATTTGACCGCTGGGGAGAAAGGGTGTTTGAAACTTCCGACAAGAATGGAGGCTGGGATGGAACCATTCATGGTAACCGGGCCGAAATGGGGGTTTATGTCTATTTCATCACCTACAAAACCTCCCATGGCGAGTATGTCGACCGGAAAGGGCCTGTGACTTTGCTTCGCTAAAGCAGGTTTCTCAGAATTGAATTTTATGGGAATTCTCTTTAACTAATTGTTAATTGCCAATCACACGTTAAAACAACCCTTCCGGAATATTCAGTATCTTTGCCCGAATTTTAACGCAAATTAAGATTCAATCTCAACCACATGTCATTAGATTCCGACAAATTCATCGGTGAAGGTCTCACCTACGATGACGTATTACTGGTACCTGCTTATTCCGAAGTACTTCCGCGTGAAGTGGATCTCTCTTCAAACTTCACCAGAAAAATCAGGCTCAATACCCCGATCGTTTCTGCAGCCATGGATACCGTAACGGAATACCAGCTTGCCATTGCCATTGCCCAGGAAGGCGGCATCGGGGTTCTTCACAAGAACATGAGTATCCAGGAACAGGCCGAGCACGTACGCAAGGTAAAACGTTCTGAAAGCGGAATGATTCAGGATCCTGTTACCGTAAATGAAAATTCCACCGTTTCTGAAGTGCTTGCCCTGATGAAGGAACACAAGATCGGCGGAATTCCTGTTGTGGATGCAGATCGTATCCTCAAAGGCATTGTCACAAACCGTGACCTGCGTTTTGAAAAAAACATGAAACGACTGGTCTCTGATGTGATGACCAAAGAAAATCTGATCACAGCTAAACAAGGAACAGATCTTAAAAAAGCAGAAGTGATTCTGCAGGATAATAAAATCGAAAAATTACCGGTTGTCGACAAGAACCATCGTCTGGTTGGATTAATCACATATAAAGATATTATCAAAGTCCAGGTGCGCCCGATGGCCTGTAAAGATCATTTGGGTCGCCTTCGTGTTGCTGCAGCCGTGGGTATTACGGCCAACGTGTTTGACCGGATAGAGGCGCTCGTGAATGCGTCTGTGGATGCGATTGTCATTGATACGGCTCATGGCCATTCCCTGGCAGTGATCGAAACACTCAAGAAAGTAAAGAAAGCCTATCCCGATCTGCAGGTTGTAGTGGGAAATGTTGCCACTGCAGAAGCCGGTAAAGCGCTTGTGAAAGCAGGTGCAGACGGAGTGAAAGTTGGTATTGGTCCGGGTTCTATCTGTACCACCCGTATCATTGCCGGTGTGGGTGTGCCACAACTGTATGCAGTCTATGAAGTTGCCAAGGCATTGAAAGGTTCTGGTGTACCGGTTATCGCCGATGGAGGTATTCGTTTTACAGGAGATATCGTGAAAGCTCTGGCCGCAGGTGCCAGCACCATTATGGCGGGTTCGCTTTTTGCCGGTGTTGAAGAATCGCCGGGCGATACAATTATTTACGAAGGAAGAAAATTCAAATCCTACCGGGGTATGGGCTCCATTGAAGCCATGCAGATGGGTTCAAAAGACCGTTATTTCCAGGATGCGGAAGATGATATCAAAAAGCTTGTTCCTG
>Ga0207022_10174_pt1 | contig 17628 bp, 15 predicted proteins | sample Alteio_BWMinCont_46_FD_153307 | JGI IMG/M metagenome (GOLD analysis project Ga0207022, IMG submission 153307) | Enriched cells from forest soil in Barre Woods Harvard Forest LTER site, Petersham, Massachusetts, United States -... | ecosystem: Environmental > Terrestrial > Soil > Temperate forest >... | reverse complement strand
ACGCCGGTTGTGATTTCTCAAATTACGAAACTGGCGGGAACGACGGTCTTGTAGCGGCGAAGCTTACGATTGAAACTTGGGTTGCGCAGTATCCCTTGAATAGGTCTGGGCTTTTAATAATTGGCCCAAGCGGCGTGGGAAAGACTCATTTATCTGTCGCCGCACTTAAGCAACTTACGCAAAAAGGTGTGCACTGCTTATTTTGTGACTATCGCGAGCTTCTGAAGAAAATTCAAAACTCCTACAACTCGTCGGTGCAAACAACAGAGTTGGATCTTTTGCGGCCAGTCTTCGAAACCGAAGTAGTGTTGCTCGATGATCTTGGCGCGGTGAAGCCGTCAGAGTGGGTTTGGGATACCGTCAGCTTAATATTAAATGCTCGCTACAACGATAAGCTCACGACTTTGATCACGAGCAATTTTCTGGATGGCGCCAGCGCGGCGGCGGAGAGAGTCGATGGGCCACGGCGAGCGGCACGTGAAGAAACACTGGGGGACCGCATTGGGGAGCGAATGCGTTCCCGGCTCTTCGAAATGTGCCGACTGGTGCTGGTAAACGGCAAAGATTATCGGCAGAAGTTTCGCAGCGCCACATCTCGCTAGCCCGGTAAGGACTGGCTTAGTTTAAGCTTAGTGAACATCTGTTATTCCGTAGCGCCCCCAAGGCGCAATCCAAACTAGAATGGCCTTGTGCCTACTTGCGGTCTAGAGTTCATTCCGGTCCGCGATGCCGAGATCTTTGCCTCCGTCCCGGCGGCCTCGGCTGTCTTTTTTCTTCGCGGGGACGATCCGCAATCTGAACCGTACGTAAGCAAGACTGCGAACCTGCGACGGCGGTTGCAACGCTTACTCGGTGCGCCCGCGGAACACAGCAAGAGACTCAGCCTTCGGGATCGCGTCCGCTGGATCGAATACACGCCCACCGGTTCCGACTTTGAATCCGGCTTTTTGCTTTACCGGCTTCTGCGGATTACGTTCCCAAAGACCTACAGCAGTCGCCTCCGGTTACGCTTCGCTCCTTTGGTCAAGCTTCACCTGGATAACGAATTTCCCCGCGCTTCGGTCACTACGCGGCTTGGGCGTCTGGGCGGCGGGAACGTTTACTATGGGCCTTTCGCTTCGCGCAGCGTGGCCGAAAAGTTCGCCAGCGACTCGCTCGATTTCTTCAAGATGCGCCGCTGCGTCGACGATCTGCATCCCGATCCCCAATTCCCCGGGTGCATCTATTCGGAGATGAAAATGTGTCTCGCGCCTTGTTTCAAGGGTTGCAGCGACGAGGAATACCGCGCCGAAGTATCCCGCGTGCAGGGTTATCTCGATACTAAAGGGGAATCGTTGGTGCGGGAAATCTCGGCTCAGCGCGATGCCGCCTCAACCGCTCTCGACTTCGAAAACGCGGCAGGATTGCACGCGCGCCTGGAAAAGCTGAAGCCCGTGCTGAGCCAACGGCCAGAAATCGTCCACCGCATCGATCACCTTGCAGGCGTGATGGTGCAAAAGAGCGCCAGCGCGCAGTCAGTCAACTTCTTCCGCATCGATGCTGGACGCATTTCTGGCCCCCTGACTTTTCCAATCCAGTCGACGGAACATACCAAGTCACAGTCGATGGAATCGCGACTGCAAGAAACCTTGGACTCATTTCCACACGCGACTCCAACCACCGTCCTTGAGACCATGGAACATCTAGTCCTCCTGAAGCGCTGGTATTATCGCAGCCGCCGCACCGGCGAAATCTTTTTTGCAGATGAGAAAGGCGCGCTTCCCATGCGCCGCGTAGTGCGCGGAATTGCCAGAGTTTATCGCGGAGAAAACTCAGAACCCGACGCTCCGAATGTTATCGATGCTTCGCCTGCCACAGTTGAATCAGCAACCATTGAAAGGAGCGACAAATTATGAAAGAAGATCGCAAGGACAAGGCACTGCGCCAGCATGTGCTTGAGCTGCTTCGCGGAGGCGGCGCGCACGCCAAGTTCGACGAAATCGTCGCTGGTATTCCGCCGGAAGTGTTCGGCCGGAAGCCCGCCGGGCTGCCCCATTCGCTGTGGATGCTACTGGAACATCTGCGCATTACGCAGCGGGACATTCTTGAGTTCAGCCGCAACCCGAAACACGTCTCTCCAAAGTGGCCTGAAGGTTATTGGCCGGAGTCGGACGCTCCGCCCAGCGCATCCGCGTGGAACGCAAGCGTCAAGCAAGTCAAGCAAGACTTGAAGGCGATGGAGGAATTAGTGGAAGATCCCAAGACCGATCTGTTAGCTAAACTTCCCTGGGGTGATGGCCAGACCATTTTGCGCGAAGCCCTGCTGATAGCCGATCACAACGCGTATCATCTCGGTCAAATGTTAGACGCACGGCGTCTGTTGGGAGCGTGGCCGGAAAAGTGAACGTCGCCATCCCACCGATTGCGCCCATTGTGCGTTAGCTGGCAACTGTGACCCGCGTATTTTGCGCGGGCCTCTTCCTAAACACGACCCGCACTCCGTCCCTCCACCTCTCATCGATGCCCACAACCGCCCACTCGATTTCGGGCGAAACGTAATGCAGCAAGGTATCGGTTGACGGGTGTACATGCAATGCCGGAGCCACGAGGAACAGAAGCGGCTTGTCGGCGCGCAACTCCCGCCTCGGAAAATATCCGAAGCGCTGGAACTCGCCGCGAGCATGGTGCCACGCAACCCGCGCCCAATAATCCAGTCCTTGCAGAGGAAGATGGATGTCTTCGTCGGCCTTGAGTTCGACCACCGCGAGACGTCCATCCCGCGTAAGCGTGAGTACGTCAATCATGGCGCGGTCAGCGGCGGAGAATGCCGGAACCTGCGAATACAAGCAACTCGTGTCCAAACGCTCGTCCACCGCAGCGACATCGCGAACGACCAGCGATTCCAGCCAGCGCTCCGGATGCAGCCGCCACAGGGGATGATCGCGCGGTCCATCAGGATGGCGCACTTCTCCAATGCTTCGCACCAAGCGAGCGAAGTCAGCCATATTACTTTGGCTCAGAATCTTTTCCTGTGCTGCTAATCCGAATACCACTTCCGGAGTACTGTTGAATGATTCGGTCTGATGGACGAGGCGCGCTCGCGCAAATTCCAGGCCGTGGCAACGGAAAGCTATCTCGGCTGGCGACAACGTTGCGACTTCGGCTTCTGACATAAATGCGCGGACCTGCGACGCGGCAACCGCGAATCTTGCCTCCACTGCTAATTCGTCAGTCGAGTGCACCAGCCGCGTTGCCACATTGCCGCAGTCAGATGTGTCCAGCTCTTTCAGGTTCTCGTCGCGCTCTTCCAGTTCGTAGAGCTGCCACTTGGCAGCGTCTTGATTCAAATGCGCGATTCGTTCCCGCGTCAGGGCGGAATCACCAGCAGGCAGGAATAATTTCAGGCCTTCAACCGCGAACTTTCCGGCTTTCGCAATCCGGCAGGCATCGAGCCACAAAATGCCGAACGTCAGCGCAGCATCGACGGAGCCCTGTGTCTCTTGCCCATTTACCCCGAGCACCGCAAATGCCGAACGTCCGCGGTGCAGCAATCCACGCGCGTAAACTGGGCCGAAAGACCGCTCCAGATCCATCGATGTGCTCAGCCGGTCGACCGTGAACCCAGCGAAACGCCTCTGCAGTACCCGATGCAGCACTCGCTGATAGGCAACGCGCGCCGCCCGCTTGGCGGTCGGAGTGCGCCGGTCGCGTTCACGGCAAATTTCCAGCTTTGTGGGTTTCGCCTGTCCCATACGCTGCACGGTGAGCCGTAGGATTTCATTCTTAACCTCAGCGTCCAGCACTCGCCGCACGAAATTCCGTTCAGCAGACCATAAATGCAGCAGGCATTTGTTGCGTTCCCCGGAGATGGAATATTTGGACTGCGAGAGGTCAAAAACGACAGCGCCATCTTCAATGATCACGGCGTCTTGCGCGCACGTAAGGAAATCCTCCACCGCGCGTACCAGGGATTCCGGCGTCATTGGAGGATTGTTTCAGTGATCTATAACTACGTCTGTGACGGATGAACAGGGTCGGATGCACCAACACTAGCCTGCGGCAGGCGAGGGCATGTGGGATAATCAATACATCCCATCGATGCGTCTTTCAACGTCAAAGGACATCTAATTAGCGTGGACAAAAATCGATTCTTCTTCCAGCATTACGGCCTCACGGAACACGATCTTGAGCGCTATCTTGCGGCGGCTCTTTCCGCTGGCGGCGATTACGCAGACCTTTATTTTGAATATCTTTCCTCTACTTCGCTGATGGTTGACGAGTCCATGGTGAAGTCCGCTTCCCAGGGCATTTCGGCGGGATGCGGAGTGCGTGTCATCTCCGGCGAGCGCACGGGATACGCCTACACTGACGACCTTTCATCCGAACGCATTCTGCACGCTGCTCGTACCGCGGCTCTGATCGCCAGTGGCCCGGCGAAGACGCCAACAGTGGGCTTTCAGGAAAAGCCTGCCCGAAGTTTGTACCCCGTCAATCTGCCTTCTGTGGATGCAGAGATCAATGCCAAGGTCGAATTGGTTATGCGCGCCGACCAGGCGGCCCGCGCGTATGATCCTCGGATCAAAGAAGTGCGTGCCAGCTACGCGGATGAGCTTCGCCATATTCTGGTCATCGGCTCGGATGGCACCTTCGCCGAGGACGCTCAGCCGCTGGCGCGCGTGAATGTCTCTTGCATCGCGAAGACCGATGGCAATTCCGCTCGCGGCAGTTCCGGCGGCGGCGGCCGTGTTGCCCTGGACTTCTTCTTCGGAGAGAAAACTCCGGAGTATTTTGCTAAAGAAGCTTCGCGGCAGGCGATCTTGCAACTTGACGCTCGCGAGGCTCCGGCAGGCGAGATGGAAGTGGTACTCGGTCCCGGCTGGCCCGGCGTGCTTCTGCATGAAGCTGTGGGTCATGGGCTGGAGGCTGACTTCAATCGCAAGCAGACTTCCGCATTCGCTGGATTGATTGGAAAACGAGTGGCCAGCGAAAAGTGTACGGTTGTGGACAATGGAACCATGCCGTGGCGCCGCGGCTCGCTGAATGTTGACGACGAAGGCGAGCCCACGCAGAACACCGTGCTCATCGAAAAAGGAATCTTGAAGGGATACCTCAGCGACAAGCTTTCAGCGCGTTTGATGGGAATGGCTGATACCGGCAACGGACGCCGCGAGAGCTATGAGCATATTCCCATGCCACGCATGACCAATACTTATATGCTTGCTGGTGAAGATCAACCCGAAGACATTATTCGCTCCGTCCGGCGCGGTCTGTACGCGGTGAACTTCGGCGGCGGTCAAGTGGATATCACCAGCGGAAAGTTCGTTTTCTCCGCGTCGGAAGCATACTTGATCGAGGACGGACAAATCACCGCCCCGATCAAAGGAGCGACCTTGATCGGAAATGGTCCCGACGTGCTGACTCGAGTTTCCATGGTCGGCAATGACCTGAAACTCGACGAAGGCGTTGGCACCTGCGGCAAGGACGGACAGGCTGTTCCGGTCGGCGTCGGCATTCCGACAATCAAAATTGACCGCTTAACCGTCGGCGGAACCGCCCGAAAAGATCCCGGCGGCTTCATGCAGTAAAGTCCGCTCTTCCTTCGTGGCCTTTGTGGTGGACGCATTTTAAAGGCATAAACCATAGAGGACAGGAAGAAGCTGATTCATAAAATTAAACACTATGTCACAAACCCAACTCGAAACTCGAAACCAAAAACTTGAAACTGACTTACGCGAACTGGCGCAAGATATTGTCGCCCGCGCCATGTCTGGCGGAGCCACCGCCGCTGAATGTGTGATCCGCGAAGGCGATGAATTTTCTACGGTGGTCCGTTTAGGACAGGTAGAAACTCTGAAGGAATCCGGCTCGAAAGCAATCGGAATGCGTGTGTTCTACGGGAAACGTGCGGCCAGCACGTATTCCAGTGACTTCTCCCGTGCCGGCCTGGACCGCATGGTGAAGTCGGCGCTAGAGCTGGCCAGAATAACTTCCGAAGACCCATTCGGCGGAATACCCGAAGCTTCCCAGCTTGGCTCCCTTACCGGCGACCTCGATCTCTACTCCGCCGACGTTTACTCGCTGCCGGGAGAAGAACGCATCAGCTACGCGCGCCGTGCCGAGAAGGCGGCGCTCGACTACGATCCTCGCATCAAGAACTCGGAAGGCGGTTCGTTCGAAGCCGCAACCGGACACAAAATTCTGGCGAATTCGAACGGCTTCGTCGGCGAATATCAGCGTTCTTATTGCTCCCTCGCCGCCGTGCCCATCGCGCAGTCGGATGACGGCGGCAAGCAACGCGACTATTGGTTCTCGGTTGCCCGCAGCTTGAGCCGGCTTGAGTCTCCCGAGCATGTGGGAAAGACAGCCGCCCAGCGGACGTTGCGTCGGCTCGGCGCGCGGAAATCTAAGACCGCGAGAGTTCCGGTGGTTTTCGATCCCATGGTTTCGAACTCGATCCTCGAACATATTTTCGAGGGCGTGAATGGAGACTCAATTTATCGGGGAGCATCTTTCTTGGCGGGCAAGCTTGGACAAAAGGTTGCGGGCGACTCGGTCAACGTGATCGACGACGGCACCATACGCGGCGGTTTTGGGACTAGTCCATTTGACGGTGAAGGCGTTCCCACAAGGCGCACCATCGTGATTGAGAATGGCGTGCTCAAGTCTTATCTGTTGAACACATACACCGCGAAAAAGCTCGGCCTCCAGACTACTGCCAATGCTTCTCGCGGGTTGGCGGGTACGCCGGGAATTGGTCCGGGAAATTACTTCCTGCAGGCAGGCACAAAAACGCCGCAGCAAATTATTGGCGAGATTAAGGACGGACTTTACGTAACCGAATTTCTCGGCCACGGAGCGAACCTCGTGACCGGCGATTACTCGCGGGGGGCTTCGGGACTCTGGATTTCTGGCGGAGAGCTTGCCTACCCCGTGGAAGAAATCACCGTGGCCGGCAATTTGAAGGAGATGTTTTTCAATATCTCCGAAATCGGAGACGATCTGGAGTTCCGCGGCGCGGTAGCTTGTCCGACGATCAGGATCGAAGGCCTCACAGTCGGGGGAGAATAGATTCCCGCCAACCAGAAATCATCTACCACAAGTCTCGGTCGTCTCCTGCACAATTTTGGCACTGTTGCTGAGCTGAACCGTATCATTCACCGCGGCCTTTGGTGTCGCTGCAGGCGCTGGTTGACGCGTTGGTGACGGCTGAACTGCAGCCTGAGCTGGGACTTGCGTTGGTACACTACTTACTGGGGTCGACCATATGAGAGAACCTCCTATTGTCTCCTTCGGCATGGACGCTGATAACTTTAGGTCGTACAGGAGCTGTCCGGCAAGATTTGGCTTCCGGAGCGATAGTACAATCGTCGCATGGGCGGCCTCATCGAGCCATCTCCGTTGACCGAAAGAGACCGGGATTCGAACTTGCGGCCGATCTTGTTGGGCGTGGCGCTAGTCGTAATCGTGGTCGGCGCCATTGCGCTGCTTACTCGCGGCGGTCCGAAGGGAGCGGCGACCCCACATCCTTACGCAGCTAACCTGAAACTTTCTGATTTGAAAATGAGCGCGGCAGAGAACTTTGTCGGCGCCAGCGTGACCTACATCGACGGCAACGTCACCAATAGCGGAGACAAAACGGTTACGCACGCGATCGTGCACGTGGCGTTTAAGAATTCCCTGGGAGAAGTCGCACAAGCCGAAGATGTTCCCCTGCACGTCCTCCAGACTAACGGGCCCTATCCCGATGCGGTCGATCTCAGCCTGTCACCGCTGGCCCCGGGCCAGAGCAAACCGTTTCGTCTAACCTTCGAACACATCAGCAGCGACTGGAACCAGGCCTATCCTGATTTGCAAGAGACCGACGTTTCGGTGAAATAGCAAATTCCGCCACGGATCTCCACGGATTTCGCGGATGAATCTCTTATCTTTTCTTGCGTTATGATCCGTGTAATCCGTGGCCGCATTCCAATTCCTTTAGAATGCTTTTATGGCCGATGCAAAGCCAATTCGTTTAACGGAGTCAGTTAAAGCTGCGGGTTGAGCTTCCAAGCTGAGTCCGGCGGCGCTGGACACGGTGCTTGGGAAATTAGCCCGGCAGCATGATCCGAATGTTCTGGTCGGCTTCGATCACGCCGACGACGCCGGAGTGTATTTAATCGGGCCGGACACTGCGCTGGTTCAAACCATGGACTTCTTCACGCCGATGGTCGACGATCCGTTCACTTTCGGACAGATCGCTGCCACGAACTCGCTTAGCGATGTTTACGCCATGGGCGGCCAGCCGCGCACTTCACTGGCGCTGGTATGTTTTCCCGAAAAAGCCGATTTGGCGATCCTGGAGCGAGTGCTCGCCGGCGGACTTTCCAAGATGATCGAAGCCGGATGCTCGGTGATTGGCGGACACAGCGTTCGCGATGAGGAGATGAAGTTTGGATACTCCGTCACCGGCTTGGTCGATCCCGCCAGAGTGCTGACCAATGGCGGCGCGAAACCGGGCGATCGTCTCGTTTTCACCAAAGCGCTGGGAACGGGCGTGATCTCCACCGCGATCAAGAAAAAAGCGGCTAAGCAATCGTGGATCGACGCGGCCATCGCCTCCATGACGACATTGAACAAAAAAGCCGCAGAGATAATATCCGGCCATGTGGGACCCGGTCAGGCGGAGCGGGACTCCGCAGCCAACGACCAACGACCAAGGACTAACGACCGCTTCGCCGTCCACGCCATGACCGACGTTACCGGCTTCGGCATGATTGGACACGCCCGCGAAATAGCGCTGGCTTCCAACGTCTCGCTGCGCTTCTATGCCAATCGCATTCCGCAGCTTGAGGGCACGTTGGAGTGTGTTCTCGCCGGCCACATCCCTGGTGGTCTGAAAGCTAATCGTGAATTCGCCGAGTGCGTGGTGAGGTACGAAGATGGAGTCAGCGAGGAAATGAAGACGATTCTATTCGATCCGCAGACTGCCGGAGGATTGTTGATCTCGGTCGCGTCTGAGGATGCAACCAAGCTTGCGCAAGCTCTCGTCGCAGCCGGAGTTCCTGCCGTTGAAATTGGCGAGGTATTGCCGGCGGGCAAACCGCTGATCGCCGTCGAACCTTAATCAGTTGCACCACAGCGTCACAGATGCACAGAGAAAGAAGCATTAAGTATGGTTGCACCGCCGGGAGGTATTAGTGGAAGGCTTCGCCTCTGGCCAGCATTGCAAGAATCGTTTCCATGCGGCGCTGCCTGGTTTCCGGCTTTTTGGCGGTTTGCAGCCGGTAGGCGATTGCGTAGCGATTTGCTTTGCTGAGCGAATCGAAGAATGTTTTGGCCTTCTTATCTCGGCGCAACTTGGCTAGAAAATCTTCGGGGAAAGTGGCTTTGCTTGGGGAATCGTAGGCAGCGGTCCAGCGGCCATCCTTCCTGGCGGCATCTATTTCTGATTTGCCCGCCGCGTGCATCCGGCCTGCCTGTATCAGCCTTTCCGCGTGTTGCGTGTTGATTTTCGACCAGCCACTTTTTGGCCGTCTTGGGGTGAACCTTTGCCGCCAGGAAGCCTCGTCGTGACGTTGCTTTTGACCATCGATCCATCCGAAGCAGAGGGCCTCGTCCAGCGCTTCGGCATAGGCGACGGTGAGTTCGCCTGAGTCCTTCTTGAAAATGCGTAGCCAGATGCCATCGGATTGGCGATGGTTTGCGGCCAGCCATTTACGAAACTCAGCGGCTGAGCGAAAGCTGAGAATGTCATTCATGCGAAGCCGAATTGATGACAGGGTTCAGATTGTGAAAGTTTACGCCGCGCTGTCATCCCGAGTGAAGCGAGGGATCTGGGTGCTTGTCTACGGCGGAGATACCGACGCTGCCAGAACCTGGATCCCTCGCTTCGCTTTGGGATGACATTCATATGGGGATTTCATTTCAGGAGTTCCCAAATTCGTGCCAGATGGTGATCGTCGTGTTCCGCAACGAAGTATAAGTGGTCGACTAAGCGAAAAGGAGTTTTAAGCCGCGGATGCGGGATAGCACGAGAAAATAACGCGGGTTCCAGTCGGCCTACTCGATCCACGAGCAGCGATCGTTCTTTACGGAATTCGGCAAGAATGTCTTCGCTGCTACGAGCATTGTGTCCGGCTTCGTGAGTTTTGCGATTGCTTAAGTCGGCGTGCGTGAGTTCACCGGCTGCGGTGATGTAATCGTTGACTCGCGCTAGCCATAAAGGCTCGAGGTCGAGCAAATGCCCGGCATGCTCCTGAGCGGACCATTTTTGCTCCGGCTTTCGCACCAACCGCTCATGGGAGTGAGCGCGAATAGTTTCCTCCAGCCTTGCCGGGGTTCCTCGCAAGCGGATACAGAGGTTGGGAAATAACTCTGCCGGGAACGAAAACTCGAACTTTCGTTCGAACCAGTTGGAAATTTGAGTCATCAACGCACCGTGATACACAGATAAAACCCTTTTTCAAGAACGGACTTCGGCGCGAGCCGCGCCCTTTCAATGCCCTGGAGCAGCACTTCTAGCGCCCGAGAAAACGTCAAATACGTGACGCCTGCCCACCGCTGCGCGCATCTATGCACTAGTGGATGAGATAAGAATTATTCTCTTCACGCTTCTAAAATTTATGTCAGGAGGCATTTATGCAAACTCGCGAACTGGGACGCAGCGGACTCACGGTTTCCGCCATGGGCTTGGGCTGCATGGGCATGTCGGAATTCTACGGTGGCCGCGATGACAGCGAATCTCTGGCCACGATTCACCGGGCTCTGGAACTCGGCATCAATTTCCTCGATACCGCCGATGTGTACGGGCCATTCACTAACGAAGAACTGGTTGGCAAAGCAATTCGTGGACGCCGCGGCGCGGTTGTGTTGGCAACCAAGTTCGGCATCGTTCGCGACCCAAGCAATCCTAATGTTCGCGGGGTCAATGGTAAGCCGGAATATGTTCGGCAGGCGTGCGAGGGCAGCTTGCGTCGACTGGGTGTGAACACGATTGATCTCTACTATCAGCACCGCGTGGATCCTGATACTCCAATTGAAGAGACCGTGGGCGCTATGGCGCAATTGGTCAAGGAAGGCAAAGTCCGGTATCTGGGGCTTTCGGAAGCGAGCGCTAAGACTTTGCGGCGTGCGGTGAAGGTTCATCCCATTACCGCGCTACAGACGGAATACTCGCTATGGACGCGCGACCCCGAAGATGAAATTCTGCCCACCTGCCGCGAACTGGGAATCGGCTTTGTCGCGTACAGCCCGCTGGGACGCGGCTTCCTGACGGGGAGATTCGCAAAGTTCGAAGATCTCCCAACGGACGACTACTGCCGCAATTCGCCGCGTTTTCAGGGTGAGAATTTTCAGAAAAACATTGATCTGGTGCACCGGGTGGAGGAGATCGCCAAAGAAAAAGGCTGCACGCCGGCGCAGTTGGCGCTGGCCTGGGTGATGGCGCGAGGAAAGGATATCGTGCCGATTCCTGGTACCAAGCGACGGAAGTATCTGGAAGAAAATGTTGGCGCACTGAATGTGCAGCTCAGCGCGGAGGATCTGGCCCGCATAGACCAAGTGTTTCCGGTTGATGCGATCTCAGGGGCGCGGTATCCCGAGCATATGATGGACTTGGTGAACGGGTGACTATGGACCGAAATAAATCGGGCGGCCGTTAGGGCCGCCCGCACTATCTACTAAACACCAGGTCCCTCCACTCCGCTTCTCATCCCCTTCGGGTATGAGAAGCTCCGGTGGGGATGACAATTTGTTCAGTTACGCCCTTGCAGGACTCTCTCCGCCCTTGGCAATTCCTGGACGTCCAGGTTCCGGCTTCAGCACCTGCTGCACGCCGTCGTCGGACTTAGGCGGAGGCGTCATCTTGGGCAGTTCCTTGCCTTCGATGATCATCTTGATTTCGTTCGCATCCAGGACTTCGCGCTCCAGCAATGCCAGCGCGATTCTAACCAGCGCACCGTTATCCTGCGCCAGAATACCTTTTGCTGTGTTGTAGCCCTGGCCTACGATGCGCCGAACTTCGTCGTCGATCTTAACCGCCGTGGCTTCGCTGTAATCGCGATGCTGGTTGATCTCGCGACCTAAGAAGATCTGCTCTTCCTTCTTGCCGAAAGTGAGAGGCCCCAAATCGCTCATACCAAACTCGCAGACCATTTTGCGCGCCAGTTCCGTAGCTCGCTCAATGTCGTTGCCTGCGCCGGTGCTCATCTGGCTGAGAAACATCTCTTCGGCGATCCGCCCGCCCATCATAATGGCGATTTCGGTTTCCAGATATTCCTTGGTGTAGTTGTGCTTGTCGTCGATCGGCAACTGCATGGTCACGCCCAGAGCCATGCCGCGCGGGATGATCGTGACTTTGTGTAGCGGGTCAGAATTGGGCAGCTTGGATGCGACTAACGCGTGCCCGGCTTCGTGATACGCCGTCACCTTTTTCTCTTCTTCGGTGAGGATGAGCGACTTGCGTTCCACGCCCATCAAAACTTTATCTTTGGCCAATTCGAAGTCGTACATGAGTACGGCTTTGCGATTTTGCCGTGCTGCGCTCAATGCCGCCTCGTTCACCATGTTGGCGAGGTCAGCGCCGGAGAAGCCCGGGGTGCCTCGTGCCAGCACGGAAAGATCAACATCGTCGGCCAGAGGAATCTTGCGAGTGTGCACGCGCAGAATCTCTTCGCGTCCGCGCACATCCGGCCGGTGCACAACCACTCGACGGTCGAAACGGCCAGGCCGCAGAAGCGCGGGATCAAGCACGTCGGGACGGTTGGTGGCGGCCATCAGGATGACGCCTTCGTTCGATTCGAAGCCGTCCATCTCGACCAGCAATTGATTCAAGGTCTGCTCGCGCTCGTCGTGTCCGCCGCCGAGGCCAGCGCCGCGGTGGCGTCCAACTGCGTCGATTTCATCGATAAAAATGATGCATGGAGCATTCTTCTTGCCTTGCTCAAACAGATCGCGCACACGGCTCGCGCCTACGCCAACAAACATTTCAACGAAGTCGGAACCGGAGATAGAAAAGAATGGCACATTCGCCTCACCAGCAACTGCTCTCGCCAGTAGAGTCTTGCCTGTTCCAGGAGGTCCGACCAGCAGCACGCCCTTGGGAATGCGTCCGCCGAGTTTCTGAAACTTCTGCGCCTCGCGCAAAAACTCAATGATTTCCTTCAGCTCTTCTTTGGCCTCTTCCACGCCCGCCACGTCCTTGAACGTGACTTTTTTCTGCTGCATGGAGAGCAGCCGCGCCCGGCTCTTTCCGAAAGAAAGCGCCTTGTTGCCGCCAGTCTGCATTTGCCGGATCATAAAGAACCACAACGCTGCCAGCAAGATGAGCGGTGCCAGATTCAGCAGCCAGCTGGGCCAACTGCCGCTGCTCGCGTCACGGACGTTAATCACCACGCCCTTGTCGCGCAACAACTTAATCATGTCGGGATAATTTGTGGGGACAGTAGTGTGGAAGGTCGAACCGTCGTTCTGGAACTTGCCATGGACCTCTTGCAGGTTGATGGTGACCTCTTTGACGTTCCCCTGATCCACATCGGTCATGAACTGCGAGAAGTTGACTTCCTTCTCTTTTTGCCCTGCGCCACCTGCTTTTACGACCTGCCAGAGCAAGAACGCCGAGAGTACGATCACCAGCCAGAACACCACGGTTTTAACTGTAGAATTCACCTAGAAACTCCTGAAAAAATTGCGCCTGCTTCCAAAGGACGCACCTGGAATATGCCTATATACTTAGATGCCAGCTGCGGAAATTGGATGAAGGAAATTGCCAACGTTCTCATTCTAACGCTTCTTGTGGAAAAAAGGACGGACTTCTCGCCGTAACTTAAGTCACAGGTTCAGCTTGCTGCTGCCAAATAGGGTAGGTTGCGATGGGTTTGCTCGGGCGCTCCCAATCCATAGCCGACCAGGAACGCTTCGTCCACCAAAAAGCCAAAGTAATCCGGCTGTAATTGTACTCTTCGCGCCGATTGCCGGTCCAGCAAGGTAGCCAGCTTAACCGACGCGGCGCCGCGGGCTCGCAGGTCATTCATTAAGAACTCGCTGGTCAGGCCCGAGTGCACCAGGCCCTCAATCAGCAATACGTGCTGCCCAACCAGGGCAAGTTCGTGGCTGAAAAAGATTTCCAGAAAGCCGGCCGGGGTGTCCTGTTGTTCCCTGCGGTATCTCGGCTTGATGAACTGGCAAATGACTGGCACTTCCAGGACCCGCACCAGATCGGCCATGAAAATGAAGCTGTTCTCGAGCAGGCCGAGGGCATGAATGGTTTTGCCCTGATAGTCGTTCGAGATCTGCCGCGCCATTTCGCGCACGCGCTTCTGGATCTGCTCGGTAGGAATCACCATGCGCAACTGCTCAGGTTTTGGGTTGGCATTCATTTTTTGGCCTTGTTGTCCGCGCGGTGACGGGCGCCTCGCCCGTCCGGTTCGAGCTACGCTCACTAATCTCAGAAATCGACGCGGTTGAGCGCTGTCTCTCGTATCTGCACTGCCTTGTTGTCAGCGTTGTCCGGCCGAAACCGCGCCGGCGCCGGAAAGCCGCGAACCCAAACCACTTCTTGACCGCTCACGATCACTGGCCACAGCTTCCGTTCTCGGCCTGTTACCTGCCGATCCTGCAGCAACTCCTTAATCTTCTTGGCAGCTTTAGTATGCGCCGGCCAGAATCGATCTCCGGGATGCCAGTTCCTGACCTTTAATTCTGCGGCCAGTAATGCTCGATCTAACAAATCCTCGGGATTATACCCCTCGGCGGCGTTCCCAGAAACCGATACTGCTTCGAAACGTGACGTTGTCTCCGGCACTTCGACTGAACCGGGTACGGAAAGTCGATATTCGTACTCCAATTTTTCAGGCTTGCCGCGTTGAGTTGCGAATCGCAATGCGTCCTTTTCTAGCTGGACCATCCAGCCGCCTGGCAGCACGGTGGTGGCGATACGATTCGAGCTTTGTGCGATGATCTCCTCCACGTGCCGGAAATCCAGCCTCAGTCCCAGGCATTCGGTTGCCGCGCGGACGACGCGTCGTTGCAGTGCTAGAGGTAGGTGAGTTAACGGCGCGGCCTTAAGGACGCCTATGGTGCCGTCGGCTTGCCAAACCAGCGGAAGAACTCGGGCAACTTCTTTTTCCCAGTATTCCTCTTCGGCCCGCGCAATCTCGGCGGTTTCGGCTAAAGCTTCACGCACCCCGGGATTGAAGTTTCGTTCGAGACGCGGCAAAATCCCATGCCGCACTCGATTGCGCATGTGCCGCAAGTCGCGATTACTTTTGTCCTCGCACCAGCTCTGTCCGAGCGAACGCAGGTAAGCCTCAAGCTCGGCTCGCCTGGTTCCCAGTAGCGGGCGGATGATCGAGATTTGCTGAGAGCTGACAGCTGAAAGCTGACAGCTGCCTACTGACAGCTTAGGATAGATTCCGGCCAACCCGCGTCCACCGGCCCCGCGAATGATTTTCAGCAGTACCGTTTCCGCCTGATCGTCCAGCGTGTGTCCAGTTGCAATGCGGTTTAGCCCGCCTTCGCGCAGCAATTGGCGAAAGTACTGGTACCGCATTTAGCGTGCCGCGGTTTCCAGGCTTAAATGTTTTTCTGTAGCATAAGCGGATACTTCGCCGCTTCCGCAGTGGAGTTCCAGCTTGTGCCGTTGGGCTAAATCGGCGACGAATCTTTCATCATCATCGGCATTGGTGCCACGCAATCGGTGATTGAAATGAACCACCGAAAGGATAGAGCCAATGTCCTTGCGTAGCTCGACCAGCAGACACAACAACGCAACCGAATCCGCACCGCCCGAGACCGCGATCCCCACGCGATCCCCAGCCTTCAGAAGTTCATGTTTTCGAACGTAGTCGAGGACGTTGTGGCGCAGAGTCTGCACGGGAACATAGTACAACCAGCATGAGGATCGCGGACGCCCGACCAGAGGCTGTCATTCTGAGCGAAGCGAAGAACCTACGTAACTTCGCTGGCGTGCTGCAAGCGCCGTGGCGAGGCACGAAACACGATGGCACCCCGAATTATTTCCGCTGCTTCATCTTCTCCAGAAATTTCCCCACACTCACGACTGCGCGGCCCACGGTCCCCCGGCCGATCTCTTGAACATCGTCCCAGGCAGTTACGCGAACCACATAAAACTTGCCGTCGAACGACTCCAGCACCGCCTCCGCGCGAATCTTTGCCCCAATTCCGCTCGCCGCGCGATGCTCCACGTTGATTGCCGTGCCTACGGTGATTTCGTCGCCCTCACAGTAGGGTTGCAAAGCGTGAAAAGCCGCCGTCTCCATCAACCGGATCATGTCAGGAGTCGAATAAACCGGCGGCAACTCGGGATGATGCACGCTCAACGTGTGCTTGAATTCGACTGTCTCCTCGGCCGTTCCGCGAGCGCCAATGGGCATCGCATTCGCCATAGATAATCCCCAAAAAAGAAAGAGCCAATGATTCTACCGAATCACCGGCCCGGCTGGATGGCGAGACGCCCGTCCCCCATCGTTCATTTCGTGGTTGAAAAATCGCTTTCCTACGCGGCCACTTTCTCGTTCCGACGCATTTCGATTCCATCGAGCGCATGCCACAACGCTTTGGCAGCGTTCTCTCCCGCAACCAGCGCTTTCTCGGCCGCCTGCGGATTTTCCGCCAAACGTTTCTACAACTGTTGACGCCATTCCTGCGAATGGTAAACATCGGCGGTAGTGTGAAGAGTGAAGTAAGCGGTTACGCCTTCGTCCGCGCCGTACATCTCGCGCAGTCCGCGCGCCTTCTCCCTCGCGACCCTCGGTATTTGGGACTCGTACGCGTAAAAAGCGGCCAGAGCTTCTTCCGGCGTGCCCTCGCTTGCAACTCCGTGGAAGAATGAAATTAGCTGCGTGATTTCGGGAATCGGAGTGTGTCCCCTCATATCGCGTCTCGCGCCCATGCCTTCGGCAAAGTCGAGCCAAAGTTCGGAGTGGGGCTTGAACGTCCGGCCTGAAGCATCGGCCATGCCTTTTTCATCCGCCATGTTGGCCAGGATCGCCTGGCGCAGCTCACTCTCGTCGAGGCGAATGCCGAGTTCGGCCAGGTAGATTGGGAAAGCCTCTACATGATGATAGTAATCGCAGGCGTATGCCTGTAAATCCTCGCGCGAAAGCTCGCCTGCACTCCACGCCTGATAAAAAGGATGGCAAAGCAGGTCATACTTTGCGATCCGCGTATTCAGTTGCTCGAAGAATTGCTCAGTATTCATGATTGCGCCTCCGGGGCCGTCCAATAACGGACACTCAAATATACGAGTGCAGCTCAAAGCATGCAAACGACCCCAAACCGGGAATTGATAGAAATGATTATGCAGTTTCGAGTAAGCGAAGAGCGACCTCCATCAGATAATGTAAGCGCGGGCGTCCTCGCCCGTGCTGGGCCAAGGTGCTGCACGAACATGGACAAGCGACTTGCGATTGTGCTGATTGCGTGCGGAGCAGCGATCTGCGCGCTGTACGCAGTCGCAATCGCGCAAACCAGGCGTTCCCAGATATTCCAGATCTCTCCCACCAGTGGTCCGGAGGGTTCTAGAGTTGTAATTACCGGCGAGAATTTACAGGAAGCGTCGGCTGTTTACTTTGGCAGCAGCCGCTCAACTTTCAGCGTCGTTTCTTCCCAAGAGATCGTGGCGCTCGTACCACATAAGAGCGTTACTTCGAC
>Ga0207022_10172_pt1:5000-17666 | contig 17666 bp, 14 predicted proteins | sample Alteio_BWMinCont_46_FD_153307 | JGI IMG/M metagenome (GOLD analysis project Ga0207022, IMG submission 153307) | Enriched cells from forest soil in Barre Woods Harvard Forest LTER site, Petersham, Massachusetts, United States -... | ecosystem: Environmental > Terrestrial > Soil >... | reverse complement strand
ACCAGCGATGTAGGGGTGGTATGGAAGCCGATTTTCGATGGGCAGGCGGTGGCTTCGATCGGGGCAGTGGTGGTGGCTCCGTCGGATGCGAAGGTTATTTACGCGGGTACGGGAGAGTCGGATATTCGCTCCAATCTTTCTTCGGGCGACGGAGTTTACAAGTCGACGGATGGCGGGCAGACGTGGAGCAACGTGGGATTGAAGGACACGCGGCAGATCAGCCGTATGGTGGTGGATCCGCAGAACGCCGAGGTTGTGTATGTGGGCGCTTTGGGGCATGCTTACGCGCCAAATAAAGAGCGCGGCGTTTATAAATCGACGGACGGCGGGGCTACGTGGACGAAAGTTCTGGATCAAGGTCCGGAGATTGGGGTTGCGGATTTGGCGATTGCGATTGGCGATCCCAAGATTTTATTTGCAACCACCTGGCACAGCCGGCGTCCGCCGTGGAGTACGTATGCTCCGCTGGATGGGCCGGGCGGCGGGCTTTTTCGCTCGCAGGATGCTGGGCAGTCCTGGACTCGTTTAAGCGGAAATGGATTGCCTGACGGTGATTGGGGGCGCACGGCGGTGGCGGTTTCGAGCGATGGCAGGCGAGCTTATGCGCTTGTCAGCAATAGCAAGAAGCCGGGACTCTATCGCTCGGACGATGGCGGGAACACGTGGGCGCTGCAGAATGAAGATCGGCGGCTCACCAGCCGGGCGTGGTATTTCGGAAATATTACGGTGGATCCGAATAATGCTGACGTGATTTATATGCCGAATGTCGCGCTGTACCGCTCGGAAGATGGTGGCAAGACGAATTCGATTGTGCGGGGGGCGCCGGGCGGAGACGATTATCACCAGATATGGATTGATCCGAAGGATTCGTCGCGCATGATTCTCGGCACCGATCAGGGTGCGACCATCAGCGTGGATTATGGGCAGACGTGGAGCACCTGGTACAACCAGCCGACGGCGCAGTTTTATCACGTGATTACGGACGATCAGTTTCCTTATGTGGTTTACGGCACGCAGCAGGATACGGGAAGCGCGGCGGTGCGGAGCCGCGGCGATTCGGGGTTGATCACGCCTCGTGACTGGTTTCCTACGGGCGGCAGCGAGAGTGGATACATTGCGCTCGATCCGAAGGATCCGAACATTGTTTATCTGAGCGGAACTTATGGCGATGTCACCCGGTTTGACCGGCGAACTTCTTTTAGTCAGGATATTTCGCCGTGGCCGGCGCTGAATTTTGGAGTGGAGATAAATGCCCGCAAGTATCGTGATCCATGGACGCCGGTTTTGCTTATTTCGCCGTTTGATAAGAAGACGCTTTATCTGGGCACGCAGTATGTGATGAAGACACTGGATGGCGGGCTGCATTGGGAGACTATCAGCCCTGACTTGACTGGATCGACGCAGCGGGCGGGCGAGAAAAAGGCGGAGGGTCCAGCCACGGTGGACAACACGAAGCTGCGCGGATATGGCGTGGTGTATACGATTGCACCATCCGCGCTGAATGGGAATTTGATTTGGGCGGGCAGCGACACGGGGCTGGTACATCTCACGCGTGATGGCGGGAAAAACTGGAAAGATGTCACGCCTCGGGGGTTCGGGGATTGGAGCAAGATTTCGCTGATCGAGGCATCACATTTTGATCCGGCGGAAGCATATGCGGCTGTAGATCGGCATCGCCTGGATGATCAGAAGCCCTATCTTTACAGAACTCGCGATTACGGGGCGACTTGGCAGCTCATAACTGAGGGCATCGGTGCGTCGGCGTTTTTGCGGGCAGTGCGCGAAGATCCGCAGAGCCGTGGCTTGCTTTTTGCGGGAACGGAGTTCGGGGCTTACGTTTCGTTCGACGATGGCGATCATTGGCAGTCGCTGCAACTGAATCTTCCTACAGTTTCTGTGCAGGACCTGGTCATTCACGAAGATGATCTGGTGGCTGCGACCCATGGGCGGGCGTTCTGGATTCTTGATGACATCACGCCACTGCGGCAGGCGCATGATGCGGCGAGGGCTGGAGGTGCGTGGTTTTACCGGCCTGCGACGGCCGTGCGCGTTGACCGCGATAGTTTTCTGGGGTCTCCATTGCCGCCGGAAGAGCCGACGGCGAAAAATCCTCCTGATGGGGCCGTGATTGATTACGACCTAAAGAGCGGCGCTCAACACATCAAGCTGGAAATTTTTGATGAGAAGCAAAATCTGGTGCGCAGCTTTTCTTCCGATGATGTCAGAGAGCAGAAAGCTTCTTTGCGCCCTATCGCCGAGCGCTGGTTGCCGAAGCCAGAGAATCTTGAGACCACGGCTGGCATGCATCGCTTCGTGTGGAATTTAGCCTGGGGCGACCCGGGGGGAGACGCTGCGGGGCCGCTTAGCGGAGACGAATATCGGACGCTACGAAGTCCGCGCGCTGTGCCGGGCGCTTACCTGGTGCGTCTCACCATAGACGGCAAAACATTTTCTCAGCCGCTAAAGATTGTTATGGACCCGCGATCATCCGCGACTGCTCGTGACCTTGAAGAGCAGCTCCGGCTGGGACTGGAGATTTTCGCCGAAGCTATCAGGAGCCGGAAAGTTTTGTCTACGATCAAGTCGGTGCAGAAACAGTTGACTGACTTGGAGGGCAAGCTCGATGGTCATGCGGATTTGAAATTGGTGGTCTCGCAACTCGAAGGTGAAATCCGGAAAATACTAGCCGGCAGTGATGATTCGTCGGCTAAAACCGAGGGGCTGGAAGAGGCCAGCACGGGATTGGGTTCCGCATTAGCGGTGGTCGAAAGCAGCGACCGGCCGGTACCTTCGCAGGCGGTTGCTCTGTATCACGAATCGGCTGAGGGGTTGAAGGTGCGCGTGGCCGACTGGAATCACGTAAAAACAAACTGGCTCCCCCAGCTTAATCAGCACTTGCGGCAGAACAATTTGACTCCGATCGTGTTCACGGAAAGCGCGGCTAAGACTTCGCAATAATAGGTAGCCAGTAACGTATTACCTGATAATTATGTCGTAGAGATATCGCGATCGAAAATGGGAAAAACAATCTAACTTTACAAAGTGTTTACATTGCGCTGACGTGAAAAGGATAAAATGTGTCATATCCGGCTTGATAGTTTGGGGCGATAATCGCAATTAAAGTAGTGAAGGGTGCTTGTCCACGCAAAGCGGAGCAACCTTTACGGCTGGCGAGCAAATCTTACTGGGTGACCGCAACTTAAAAACATCTCCTGTGTTTAATCGAGCGAACCCGAACCGGCCTTGTGCACTACAGAAAATGGAGTGAGTCTCTCATGAAAACAGATTGTCGAATCGCGGTGTCACGAATGTCATGGATGAGCATTGTGCTTTTAGTGTTTGCGCTTTCGCTTCCCGCGTTGGCCGCATTAGGGGGCGATGTCAGCTCGGTGCACGAGGATCAGGCGCAGATGAAGGGAACGCTGAAGACCACACAAGCAGCGGCTTACACGGTTCATGAGATCACGGCGTCGGGCAACACCGTAATAAAGGAGTATGTATCGCCAGCGGGGAAAGTTTTTGCTATTACCTGGCATGGACAATTTGTTCCCAACATGCAGCAACTGCTGGGATCGTACTATAAACAGTTTGCTGACGCGGCTGCGGTGAAGCGCGAGAGTCATCTACGACAGCGCTCGCTGACTATCCAACAGCCGGACTTGGTGATCCAAAATGGCGGGCATCCGCGCGCATATTTTGGTAAAGCGTATGTCCCGTCGATGTTTCCGCAAGGCGTGACCAAGGATGAAATCCAATGAGGAGAAAAATGGTGCGCAGCGTTCTGATTTTGCTGGTAATCGGTGCTTTGGGCTTGCTGACGGCTTGCGGCGGCGGCGGTAGCACGCCAGTGGGCGTGCCGGTGCCACCCGCCGCGGGGCAGAACGTTGTGCCTATCTCAGTCAACGGCGGACCGTTGGTGTCCGCTAACCCCCCGCAGACCTACGTTAACGGCGCGTTTGTCAGCGTGAATGTTTGTGTCCCTGGCACCTCCACTTGTCAGACGATCGATGACGTCCTGGTGGATACCGGGTCATTCGGCCTGCGACTTTTGGCTTCGCAGGTTACCGTCAGTCTTCCGGTGCTCACCGACGGCAGCGGCAACACCCTGAACGATTGCATTCAGTTCCTGGACAATAGCTTCCTTTGGGGGAACGTGGCCCAGGCAGACGTCAAGATGGCGGGCGAGGTGGCCAGCGCAACTTCTGTGCAATTAATAGCCACTCCGGCTCCGCCTCCGACCGGGTACCTAATTCCTGCCGGTTGCACGGGGACTAACGAAGATACTCAGCAGACTTTGGGCGCAAACGGCATCCTGGGCGTGGGTCCGGAACCATTTGATTGTGGCACGGGCTGCGACCAGGCGGCGAACCCTAGTGGTCCAATCCCGGCCGTTTATTACCTTTGCAGCCCAAGTACGGGTTGCGGCAACCCGACGTACGTTTCATGCGGCGCGCTCTGTGGCGATACTACGGCCAATTCCCAAGTGACCAACCCGGTGTTCAACTTCACCGGGGACAACAATGGCGTAATTCTGGAGCTGCCCGCAGTTACCAGTACCGCTGCGACTGTGAGCGGAAGCTTGATCTTCGGCATTGGTACACAGTCAAATAATGCCTTGGGCAGCGCAGCCGTGCTTCTACTGACTAATGATAACTTTACCACTGTCTTCAGCGGCCAAAATCTAACCGCCAGCTTCATCGACAGCGGTTCCAACGGGCTTTTCTTCCCCAACGGTATCGAAGCTAACTTCCCAGGCGGCAATATTCCCACCTGCCCGGTCAACACATCCTTCTACTGTCCGGGGTCGCTAACCGCATTCTCGGCCACGAATGAGTCGGGATCAACCAACAGCCCTGTCAATTTCAGCGTGGACGATGCCGATACTCTTTTTACCAACAACAACGCTGCCTTCGTCAACTTGGCTGGCCCGCAAGGCTCGGGCGCGTGCTCAAATACGAATACGCTAGCCTGCAGCTTCGATTGGGGCTTGCCCTTCTTCTACGGTCGTAACGTTTATACAGCGATCGATGGAGTTACGCCCCCGACGGGCGTTCCCGCTGGTCCGTTCGAAGCCTATTGATCTACCGACGGATAGGTTTGTCGGCTAATCCGACTGGAAAGGGTGCGGGGAAAATAGTCCCTGGCAAATAAACCTCGACCTCGGCGGCTAAGCCGGACTCAAATAATCCAATTACCGCAGCGCTGAAGCGTTGCGCCACCCAAAGTCGACCTGTCCAAGCCCTGACGTCGAGAATGGAAGTCATTCCGAAGCCCCGCGCCTTCACCGGGCGAGGAATCCCGCGAGTTCAACCTGATAATCCACATCCACAAAACAGCCGCCAATGCCCATACCGCCAACAATGGAATCAGAGTGGCCAAGCCATGGAGGCCGAGCAGTTCTCCCACGTTGAACGATCCGTGCACCTGGTTCGTTCCCTGTTCCGCGGGTATTAGAGCGCTCCCCAAATTCAACGAAAATCTCCCAGCCCAAAACGACGGCCAGTAGAATTGCGGCAGCGGGCAATGAAACTCGTCGGGAGGTTGCGCGCTGACTGAAACCGCCATGAGAGTGAGACCCACGCCAGCAGCGGCTAGCATGCCGAGCACGATCCTCCAAACTCGATCCGCGTGATCCCAAAGCGGGGCCAGCCCCAGACATAGAAACGGCAAACCCGGCGCCATATATCGCGGGCCATACGACCAACCCGCCGGCCAAGAGAAAAAAGAAGCATGAAAAAGAAAATAGTAAGCAGCGATTAAAGTCGCGGCCACCGCCGGAGCATGGGATGAAGGTTGTTTCCCAAGCCGACGCAAGCCAAAAGGCGCAGCCAGCACCACCGGTCCCGAAAACAAGAGACCACGCCGGCAACCAAACAACAACTTGAGAGCAACATCGATTCTGGGATAGGTAAGTCCCATGTAGCCGTGCTTCATCCACGAAAAAGCGCCCGGCGGATAGTACGCATAGCTGGGATGCAATATCGAACCGAACGCGGCGTGCTGATAGCACATGAGCGCGATCACGCAGGGCAGGGCTCCAGCGCCAATGCCAAGCAGGACTCGCCCGCGTCGTTGCATCCCATCACGCCAAACCAGGGCCAGAGCCAGCCCAGCGATCAGGGCAGATGCTGGAGCCGACGGATATTCCGTTACCGTCGCCCACCCGGTTGACAGGCCAAGGGCTGCCCCCCAGAGAACATCGCTCGCTAAACTTGCGTGTCCACGCAACTTCAGCGCGCAAGCGAAGGCGAATACCAGGCAAGCGGCGGCCAACGCGTGCCCCCAGAACAATGTCGAGTAAGCCCACATCGGCGTAGAAAGCCCGAGCGCCACAGCGGCAAAAGCCGAGGCGTTTACGCTGGCTCCGAGCGCCACCGCGATCCAGAACAGACACACGCATGCTGCTGCCATGGGTAGCGCGACTGCAAATACGGTGAGGCAATAAGCCAGGTCGAGCAGCCCGCGAGGCGACTCCGGGTCGATGTTCAGGGCTCGCAGTATGGGTCTTGTTGCCTCTGCAATGGGCACCGCGAGTAGCGCCAGGCCGGGAGCTTTGTCGGAGTAGTAATGGCCGTTGGCGAATGCCTTGTCCTCCGTGTTTTGATGGAAAGCGTCGATGCGTAACGTCCCTTGCTCCACCATCGCGCGCACCATATCCAAACGCGAGTTCTGATTCCAACCGGCTCCTTCGTAAAAGTAGGCGTAAGAAAAAAAGATCACGGAAAAAAGCAGGAGCGCTCGCAATCGAAGCAAAGATGCGGAAGGTTCCATGGGATGAGTTGACTGAATGCCGGCCGGCTCGTCTCAAAGTTTAAGAAAAATGCCTTTGCGATAAAGCATCCACATCGCCAACCAGCACATCAGCACATATGCCAGCGCATACAACAGTGATGCATTCACCGGACTAGCCATCGGCACGAACACGCGCTGGTAAATGAACTCCTGCCAACTTAGCCCTGTGCTGACGTGCACGTGGTCTATCAGATGAGATATGGCTTCGGCAAAGACATAGGCCGCAATCGCGTTCATGCCAAATACCAGCACGACCTTAGTCCATCGCCCGCGCCATTGTTTAACATCCACGACCCAATAACACAATCCCAGGCAGAGCAGAGCCAACCCCGCAGTGAAGACGACGTAGGAGCTGGTCCAAAGTTTTTTGTTGATGGGAAATCCGAGATTAAGAATTTTTCCCGCCACCACGCCGATCAGCCCAAACAGCGCCATGCCAAGCGCCTTGCTCTGCGGCGAACGCGCGGAGCGAAGCCATTGTCCGGTGAGCATTCCCAGCAACGCAGTGGCGACGGCGGGAATCGTACTCAACACTCCTTCGGGATCGCGCGTGCCTTCGTACAAATGTCCGGACAACAGTCGGCGGTCGAGCCAGGCGGCGAGATTGCGATCGGGATCAAGTAAGGGAATATCGTGAGTGGGAATTCCGAATCCGGGCACCGGAACGAAGCGCATCAAAATCCAATAACCCACCAGGCAGGCCACGATGGTTACAATCCATCCGCGCCAGTCCGCCCACAGAGCCAGAACCGCAGCTATTACGTAGCAGATCGCGATCCGCTGCAACACGCCATAAACCCGCCACGACGCCAAATGATATTGGTTGGGAAAACCATTCAGAAACATGCCCAGCGCGAAAAGCGCCAAACCTCGCCACAGTGCATGGCCGAGAAGCTCTCGCCGCGACGCCCCACGCTTCAGCCGCGAACCGAACGAAAACGCCATCGCCACTCCGACGATAAAGAGAAAGAACGGAAACACCAGATCGGTCGGAGTCCATCCATTCCACTCAGCGTGCTTCAGCGGCCAGTAGGATCTAGGCTCGTCGCCCGCGTTATTAACCAGAATCATTCCAGCAATCGTCACCCCGCGAAAAAGGTCGAGCGACATCAACCGCGAGGAAGCCGTGGGGGCCGTGATATCCTCGTGTCGGACAGCCATGTTCTGTAGCGCAGAAGCCATAGGAAACCAGCTATCTTAGCAGGCCAGCGTAGGCACAGGCGACCGCCGGTGGCTTTGGGGAAGGGTCGCGGATAGGTCTGCGCCCTTCCCATATTGGGATCGGGTTTACTCTAGTACTGGGCCGCGCCCTCAGGAGAACAAGGGACCAACTTTCACGATTATTCACTTGACGAATCTTACGGTTTGGACATCGCGGGGATGCTAGGGTTTCTTGCGATTTGATCTGAATTTTCACATCTCGGTACCTGTATGATACATACAGAGATACTTCTATTGACTCGGTAACTGAAAGCGAATAAAGTGCGAATCAAAGCAGTTAACTATTTTGGCGTGTGTGGAGGAAGAATGAAAAAGTTGCCAGAAACAGCGCTGGAGATGGAGGCGCTTTATGGCAGATCGTAAGCAATTTCAGAACGTTAGTGCTCCCGATCCTGAGTTGATAAGGCTCCTCGAAAATGCTCGCCATAGGCCGGTGACGGAGGAGGAATTGCACGAGCAGAGAATCAGCTTTGCTTATGGAAATGCCCCTGCATCTGGCCTGATCACCAAAGAAAGCGTTCGCCAAGCATCTAAACGTATCAAGCTTTTGGATTAGGAACCTAAAGGGGTCCTGTTTTTCCGGGCCCCTTTTAATGTGTCTGTAAGAGAAAAAGACAATCCCGCGCTATTTGCAAAGATTCAAGAGCAGAACCTTCTACGTCAGTACGATTTACTTTCCAACTGCATTGAGATTGGCCTAGAAAAGGGCGTCGAGGCATTCGACAAATACACTCTTTGGTCCTTGAACTATGCAGCAGTATCGAACATCGCGCAATTCGGAGGTCGGTATCGCAAGGAGCCAATTTACGTAGGAAACCACATACCGCCGCACTTCAAAGATGTTCCGGATGAAATGGACAGGTTCTTCTCCGTCGTTCATGAAAATTGGACGATAATGACTCACCCCACGACGCTGCCAGCGTACGCACTTTGGAGATTAAATTGGATTCATCCGTTCGTAGAAGGCAATGGTAGAACGGCGCGTGCAGCCTGTTATTACCTCATATCCATGAGGCATGGTCTACTGCTTCCAGGAAAAAAGATCGTCCCTGAGCGAATTCGTGAAAACCGTGAACCCTACTACGCAGCACTCCGCTCGGCGGATCGAGCCTGGGCCGACGGGCATTTCGATGTCTCCGAATTGGCTCACTACCTAAGCGATTTATTGAAGGCTCAACTAATAGAGGCAACATTAGACCCGCCTGAAGAGGCAAGGTAGGAACACATTATTCCAAATCATGAATGACCGTCTAAATTCATTGCAGATTGGTTTTCAGCGGATAGTATTTCTGGATCATCCTTCCAGTCATCAAGCCACCTTCGTACTCGGGAATGATCACCTCGTCGGCTCCCGAAGTACGTATGGCGTTGGCGTAGCGTTGCTGTCCGGCTCGGGTAATGATCTTTACATTGGGATTGAGAGCTCTCGCAGTGACGGTAATATATAAATTATCCGCGTCGTTATCGATCACAATACAGATCCCCATCGCCCGCTCAATTCCCGCGGACTGCAGCACATCGTGACGTTTGGCATCTCCCTGGATGACCATCAGCCCAGCTTTCAACAGTTCGCGGTACAGTCCTTCGTTGGTCTCAATCAGAACAAACGGAATCTTAACGCGACTCAGTTGATCGACCACGGTGCGACCAACCTGGCCATATCCGCAAATGATGAAGTGGCCCTTCACCTTTTCCAGGCTGACTTCATTCACCATGGCTTTCCAAACCTCCGTCCCATGCCGGCTGAAGATCGTGACTGCAACCCGCTCTGCGATCCAGACCTGAAAAGCAAACACACCCATAAAAACGAAGAGGGCAAAAAACTTGGTGCTGTCGTGCACGTTATGGTAATCGATGGCATGCGGATTCAGTATCCAAAAAGTAGCATCCTGCCATCGCAATTTCTCCAGCCTCATGTATACGCGGACGCCCACCAGACCAAATCCCGCCAGGAGCAGGAAAGGTAGCCGCAAGCGCCGAATAAACACTAAAAAGATGCGACCCATCGGCCTCCAGAGCGGACGCGCTTCAGATGAAGAAGTGCCAGTGGCTACTCCTTCAGACGACTAAAGGGATGCCGGCACGATTTCAACTGCTTTGAAAGTGAGTGTTCGGCACTATATCAAAAAGTTTTGGCTGAGTGAAAAGAATCGAATTGCGTTATTGCTTTGTATCCAGCGATGCCGGGCCTTCTCGAAAAATTCTCCGGATATCGCGCATTCTAGCATTCTCGCATCCAGCGACCATGTAGCTCACTTCCGCAACTGTCCCAGCTCTTGCTAAAGTATTTCTTCTCGCAGGAGCATCCATGCCCACGCTGGTAGCGCAGCCGACTCGCATTTCCGCCGCCGGAACCAAACCCAAGCTGATTGAGGAATACATTGGGCGAGTGAACACGAAGACCGATGGAGTCAGCGTCGCCCACATGCACAGCCCGCAAGGTTGGGAAGAACCCGGACAGACTCCGGAGTTCGACGAATTCACCCTGGTTCTCAAAGGACTGTTGCGAGTGCAGCACAAAGGCGGTCACATGGACGTCACCCCAGGTCAGGCCGTCATCGCTCATGCCGGCGAATGGATACAGTACTCAACTCCCGCTGAAGGAGGGGCCGAATATATCGCCGTCTGTCTCCCCGCGTTCTCCATGGACACGGTTCACCGCGACCAGTAACCAGACGAGTCAGGCCATGGCTCCATTTTCCTGGTCGTACCCCGCTTCTTCGTGCCTGCGAGCTTCATACCACAGCGCAAGTTCCACCCGGTTCCAAAGTCCAAGTTTGTCGTAGATGAGGCGAAGATGGTTCTTGACGACGTGCTCGGTCGTTCCGATGAGGTCGGCTACCTCGCTGTTCTTGAGTCCCTGGGCAACCAACTCGATTACTTGCCGCTGGCGAGGGCTGGGTTTTCGGGTTCCATAAAGACCGTCTGCGGACGTGGCCGCACTTTGATTTGAAAATTGCATATGAACTCCTATTCACCCCGTGCGGCCACACGTGGGTGGGTTATGAAGGTTCCCCGACCTCTGACGGCCGTTGTGGCGCTTCCTTCTTTATGAGTGACAGCGACCGGGGCAATCTTGGGACGATTGTTAGCGCAAAGGCGAATGAGCTCAGCGTAGGTTGTCACAAGAGATTGTGACGAAGATCACATTTGCGAAGATCGGGCGGGTAACGCCAAGGACGGATGACATTTAGGCAAGTCCTAGAATGGTCATTGCAAAAAATAAATTGTTAGAAGAGTGAAGTTCAGCTGTCGAATCTTATAGCACTAATGGGGAGCGGATGGCGTGGCCGCACGCAGCTCACGAAACGCAGGACTGGTGCTGAAGCGCCGAGGAAAACTCGTTTCGTAAGACGACAGACCGGGGCAAATGAAGTGGTGCGAGAGCGAAAAGCCGTACGCTTCCATCTCCCTCATCGCTTCTTGCGGAGTCCAGCCCTGCTCGGCCATGCGATAAGCGGCGATAGTCATTCCCGCCCGGTCGTCGCCCAGTCGACAGTGCACAAAAACTTTCTTGCCGGGGTTTTGACGAAGCAATTCAAGGAAGCGCGCGAACGCGTCGTCTTTTGGAAAGGGACAATGCCACGGGATGGCCACATACTGCATTCCCAGTTTGTTCACCCGCTCGCGCTCGTCTTCGCGTGAGCCGCGCAGATCCACGACAATATTTACGCCCAATTTGGCCAGAGCTTGAAATCCCCGCGCGTTCGGCTGCGCGCCGCGATACAAATTCGGAGTAACCTCGCCGGCATTAGGTACACCCACAATTGTCAACCGGCGTGCGATCGATCGATCAGAAGCGTTGGCGTTCGGATCCCCTGTCTGTCCCGGGCGAGACGCGCCACCGATAGCCAACACGAACATCGCGCTCACGGCAACCGCAACGGTACGTCGCCAAAATGGCATTGAGGATATCTTGGTTTCATCTTAACAAAGAGACTTACGGCAGTATCTGCCCTGGTAGCGCCGGCGTCTTGCCGGGCTGTCGCGAGGGCATCCTGCTCTCGCCAGAAGAACCAGTTCGTCAGGAAGAACTTACCGCGGGAAATGATAATAAACGTCCTGCTTGGAAGGAATCGGAACACCATTCTTCGATGCGGGGCTGAACTGCCATTTCTCGAGCGCCGCCAGCACCCGGCCGTCTATAGCAGGCCCAAGGCTCTGCAGCACGATTTTCTGCACGATGTTCCCCTGGTCGTCGATGGTGATCTCGACAATAACATCGCCCTGCAAGCCCGCCGCGTCTGAGCCAAACACGGGATCAGGAGACACAACCGGCAAAGCTGGACGAATCTCCGGCCCATTCATCGTCCCGTATGAGAGCGATCCGTAAGGCGAGCCAGCAGCCGGACCATTGGCCCGAGCCGACGCGATTTCGTTCCCCATCTCCAACTTTGCCGGAGGAGGCGGCAAAACCCGCGCGTCATTCTTCTTCTGCGGACGCTGCCAGCTAACCCGAGGCTTAGGCTTCTCCTGCGCAACGCCCGAGTCGCCCCCGAAATAAATCCGAGTAACCATGCTGCCCGATTGCCCTTTGACCACCGACGACTGCGCCACAAAAATTGGCGCCGGACTATGCAGAAGCCACGCGAGAAAAACGAAGTGCAGAATTAAAGATGCGGACAATAACCCAGCCCGGCGTTTCGAAACCTC
>Ga0207022_10170_pt1 | contig 17688 bp, 18 predicted proteins | sample Alteio_BWMinCont_46_FD_153307 | JGI IMG/M metagenome (GOLD analysis project Ga0207022, IMG submission 153307) | Enriched cells from forest soil in Barre Woods Harvard Forest LTER site, Petersham, Massachusetts, United States -... | ecosystem: Environmental > Terrestrial > Soil > Temperate forest >... | reverse complement strand
CCAATTCTGATTTATTCAGATCAAATTGCGGTACGCCTTCGAAAATGGAAAGAAGCATTTCTTCCGGAATTCGTTTCAATCCTTCAGTCGTTCCTTTTCCGAAAAGCAATTCAGAAGCTTCCAGGGCGGCCTGGTAATCTGCTTCAGAATGAACCCGGATAGTGATATCTCTGGCAAGTGCTCTCTGCAAGGTACGGTTGTGGGGAGCTGCATCATGCTCCGCATCCAGGGTTTCTATATCCTGTTTATTGAGTACAGTAAAAATGCGGATATACTTTTTTGCATCTTCATCACTGGCATTGAGCCAGAACTGATAAAACTGGTAGGGAGAAGTCCTGTTCCTGTCCAGCCATACGTTTCCGCCTTCTGATTTTCCGAATTTTGTTCCGTCCGCTTTTTTGATGAGGGGCGTTGTAAGGGCAAAGGCCTCACCGGCATCTTTGCGTCGGATCAGTTCTGTGCCGGTAACAATATTTCCCCACTGGTCAGAACCGCCCATTTGCAGTTTCACTCCCTTGTTTTTCCAGAGATAATAGAAATCATAACCCTGAACGAGCTGATAGCTGAATTCAGTAAATGACATGCCGGTTTCCAGCCGGCTCTTTACAGAATCTTTGGCCATCATGTAATTGACAGTAATGTGTTTTCCAACATCGCGGATAAAATCCAAAAAGTTGATTGTTTTAAACCAGTCGTAATTGTTTACGATCTCGGCAGACTGCACACCGCAATTGAAGTCGAGAAATTTTTCAAGTTGTTTTTTCTGGCAGCTGAGATTGTGCTGGAGGGTTTCTTCATTGAGTAAATTCCTTTCGGCCGATTTCCCCGACGGGTCGCCCACCATACCGGTGGCTCCGCCAATGAGGGCAATCGGTTTATGACCGGCCCGCTGAAAGTGAAGAAGTGTCATGATTTGCACCAGGTTTCCAACCCCCAATGAATCGGCTGTAGGATCAAAACCAATATAGCCGGTAACTGTTTCTTTGTTCAATAGCTCTTCGGTTCCGGGCATCATGTCCTGAAGCATCCCGCGCCATCTGAGTTCATCTGCAAATCCCATTTATTTCAATTTTTTAAACGTTTCCCGGCAAAGATAAGGAAAGAGAAGAATAGCATGCGCTTCCTGAAAATCTCTTACTTTTATCGGATGATTCTAGTTACCGGAGGAACGGGCCTCGTTGGTTCACACCTGCTTTATGATCTTGTTCAGAAAGAAGTTCCTGTACGCGCCCTGAAAAGGAGCGAACCATCTCTGGCTGCTGTTCGCAAAACATTTTCTTTTTATTGCAGCAATCCCGATGAACTCTTCTCCCGAATTGAATGGGTGGAGGGTGATATCTGCGATATGGCATCAGTTGAAGATGCTCTTGAAGGAGTTGATACAGTCTATCACAGTGCAGCCATTGTTTCTTTTAATCCGAGAGACCGGGAGCAAATGCTTCGGGTAAACGTCGAAGGAACAGCCAATGTGGTGAATGCCTGTCTGGTTAAAAACATCAGAAAACTTTGTCATGTCAGCTCGATAGCTACCCTTGGGCGTAATTCCACCCGCGACCTGGTTACGGAAGAAACGCATTGGAAAACCTCTCCCGAAAATTCCTGGTATGCCATCAGTAAATACGGTGCCGAACGGGAAGTGTGGCGCGGCGCTGAAGAAGGTCTGAATGTAGTTGTCGTAAATCCATCGCTGATTATCGGTCCGGGCGACTGGACCAAAGGAAGCATCGTGGTGTTCAGGATGGCATCGAAGGGACTGAAATTTTATACATCTGGAAAAACAGGATATGTGGATGTCAGGGATGTTTCTGCAGCCATGATTCGTCTGATGGAAAGCAATATCAGCGGAGAGCGCTTTATTCTGAACGGAGCCAATCTGCCTTTTCGAAGTTTTTTTGATATGATGCATCTGCAATTCGGAAAGCCAGAGGCCACTGTCCGGGTTGGTTCATTTCTTGCAGGATTGGGTTGGAGAGTTGAAAAGATCAGGTCTTCTTTGCTGGGAAAAGAACCTGTAATCACCAAGGAAACTGCAGAAGCGGCGAACTATTCGTATGAATTCTCTTCACAAAAAATCAAGACAGCCCTTGGTTTTGAGTTTATCCCTGTCGAACAATCTGTGAAAGAGATTTGTGGATTTTTTAAGAAAGAGAATATAAGCGTTTGAGTGACGCTGTTTATTTTTTCCTGTCCTCTTCTGCTTCCTTCCGGGTCAGATCAATAATCACTTCATCATAAAGCTGTGAAAGCACCACAGGCTGGCTGGCATAATACCTGAAATTTTGCTGAAAGACTTCGTAGGACGTTGCGTGTTTTTTGAAGATATCGCTGTATAGAAGCGTGTCCTTTTTGGATGTGGCCTGGTTTTGCGCATTCCTTAGGTTTACTGAAGCTTCGAGCAGATGAAGATCGGTAAGAATAAGCACCATTTGTTCTTTGGAAAGAAGCGGTTCGGGTTTTTTAATTTCAGGACCGCTGGATTTAATTCCACAGGCCGAAAGCAGGAGCAAGGCTGCATAAAAAAAGACCGGTTTCAGGAGTGAGCTCATTTATTGGAAATGCCTGTATGTTTATTGATGCACAAATTTAACCCAAATTTTTCAGTTCGGCTTCTCGTTAAGCAGAAAGACTTCGTGATTCAAAACATTACAGGGATAAAACCCAATGCAACCCTCAAATGCCAATGCACTTCCCATCAGCTTGTTGCACAGCTGATGGGAAATTTGGGTTTAAAGGAAATCCCGGCAACAGAAGCCATGGCAGAAAAAATCTCTATTTTTGTTCCGCAGGAATAAATCAGCCTTACCTAAGCATTGATCAATGTCATACTTCAGAAATAAAACGGTTTGGATCACCGGTGCCTCTTCGGGCATTGGGGAAGCACTGGTTCGGGCACTGGCCAAAGAGCAGGTGAATCTCATCCTTTCTTCACGAAAAGAGACAGAGCTCAGGAGGGTGCAAAAGGATAACGGATTGAATGATACGAACTGCCTGATCCTGCCGCTCGATCTTGCCGAAACTGCCGAGGTTGGACTCCTGACGAAAAAGGCCATTGCGAAATTCGGAAAAATCGATATCCTGATCAATAACGGTGGGGTCAGCCAGCGTTCCTTTGCTTTGGATACCCCGCTTGATGTGGACAGGAAGATTATGGAGGTTAATTTTTTCGGAACGGTTGCCCTTACAAAAAGCCTGCTTCCTTATATGATTGAACAAAACGGAGGGAAGATTGTTGTTATCAGCAGCATCACCGGTAAGTTTGGTTTCTATCTCCGCTCGGCATACGCAGCTTCCAAACATGCATTGCATGGCTTTTTTGAATCTGTTCGTCTGGAACTGCGTGAGAAGAATATCACTGTATTGATGGTTTGTCCGGGCAAGATTGCCACCAATATTTCCCTGAACGCCATGACAGCAGCGGGTGTGGCAAATAATAAAATGGATCCAAGTCTCTCTGATGCAACGAGTGCAGAAAGCTGTGCCGCACAGATCCTGAAAGGAATCAGTACCGGGAAACAGGAAATAGGCATTGGCAACGGCAAAGAGAAACAAGCGCTCTGGTTCAAACGGATTTTTCCTGGTTTCTTTTCAAAAATGATTGCGAAACAGAAAATTGAATAACCCTGAAGCAGATCTCCTTTCAGTCGATCGCTTCAGGGCGAAACTTCAACACTTCAACACCCCCCTGAAGCAGATCTCCTTTCAGTCGATCGCTTCAGGGCGAAACTTCAACATACCAACACCCCCCTGAAGCAGATCTCCTTTCAGTCGATCGCTTCAGGGTGAACCATCAAGCCCTCAACACTTCAACACCCCAACACCTCAACACATTTTCCCATGAGCTATTCAATTGCAGGCATTCAGCAGATCGGTATTGGAATTCCAAATGTTCAGGAAGCATTTAAATGGTACAACCGACATTTCGGGATGGATGTTCCCATTTTTGATGAAGCAGCCGAAGCCGCACTCATGCTTCCTTACACGGCGGGGAAAGCTCAAAAGCGTCATGCAATTCTGGCTATCAATCTCCAGGGTGGCGGTGGCTTTGAGATCTGGCAGTATACAAGCCGCACTCCGCAGCCAGCAGCCTTCGAACTGCAACTGGGCGACCTGGGCTTGTTTTGTACACGTATCAAATCCAGAGATGTCAAGGCTTCTTTTGAATTTTTGCAATCTGCAAAAGCGGAGCTCATAACCGGTCTGGTTAAAGAGCCATCCGGAGCAGATACTTTTTTTCTGCGTGATCCATGGAACAATCTTTTTCAGGTTGTCAATGGAATTGATTGGTTTGCCAATGGACCAGAGCCAACCGGAGGCCCATCGGGATGTATGATTGGTGTTTCGGATATGGACCGGTCGAAAACATTTTATAAAGAAATTCTGGGATATGATACTGTTGTATATGACAAACAGGAAATATTTGCAGACCTGAAAGGAATTCCAGGCGCTGATGCAGCGATGAGAAGGGTTTTGTTACGACACAGCAAACCCCGCAGCGGTGCATTCAGCAAACTGCTTGGCAGCAGTGAAATAGAATTGGTTCAAAGCATGGGAAGAACCCCGAAAAAAATATTCGGGAACCGGCTCTGGGGCGATCTCGGTTTCATTCACCTTTGTTTTGATATCAACGGAATGAAAGATCTCCGGAAATTTTGTGAATCCAAAGGACATCCTTTCACAGTAGATAGTTCAAACAGTTTTGACATGGGCGAAGCAGCCGGTCATTTCAGTTATATTGAAGACCCCGATGGTACACTGATTGAATTTGTTGAAACACACAAGATCCCGGTTCTGAAGAAAATAGGCTGGTATCTGGATTTGCGTAAACGCGATGCTGCGAAGACTTTGCCTGATTGGATGCTGAAGGCTTTGAGGTTTAACCGGGTGAAAGCATAAGCAGGTTTTAATGTCTCAGACTTTCTTGTTCGTGGTTTCCAGAGCCGAACGAATCATCTGCACAATCTCTTCCCTTTCCAGAATCAGTCTTTCTGCCTCAGCTTTGTTCTTTTTGACAAGGCCCAGTAATCTCCATCTTCCAAAAATCTTCTTCATGGTTGGATAGAAATAGATCACATAATAGCCTAAGGATGGAACCAGAATGGCCCATACGAAGGTCAATATCCAACGGTGGAAAACGTTGCTGATAAACACCAGCTGAAGAACATAAAAGATAAGCCAGAAAATCATCCCTGCATTGGCATATACAGAGGCATAAAATTCAACCTTGCCAACCTTCTCATTGGCAATCTTTTTTGCCAGATGATAGGGCAGAAGGTTCAGCGCAAGGCCGATCCAATAAAGAGGTAGTCCGAACCAGAGCAGGAAAAAATCATTGAGAATGCTTTTAACACTCATCTTGCTGAGTGCGTCTTTCCGTAGCAGATGATCACGAAGTTTGAGATCCTGCAGCGTAGTCAGATAGGGGAGGATGATTGTTTTCAAAGATTCGACCTCAGAAGGATTTTCATTCTGCATCGTATTAAGCATTCGTGCAAGAGCCTGGTTCTTGAAATGTTCGGCCTCCTGGTCCTTCGTATCCTGGCCTTCTTCCTCCATCCATTGTCTGACAAATATTTCTGTGAGGCCTGTATAAAGCTCATCGTTTTCAGGGTTTTTAACCACCACCACCTGTTTCGCCATTTCGTTTTCGAGAAATTGGGTGAACTCGTTGATGGCTTTCACTTTGTCTTCCGCATAGCGTTTCTTAAAATCCAAAACAGAAAGCGGTTCTCCGAAATTGATAAAAAGCCGGCTGCGGAAATAAGGTGCATTGGAATAGTTGAGGCCAACCGGTACAACAGCAATATCTTCTTTCAGCTGCATGGCTTCTTCGATTCCAAGAATAATTCTTGCTGTTCCTTTCTTCAGTTTTTCGATGCGTTTGCTTTGCACGCAAATACCTTCGGGAAACAATAGAATTGCTTTATTTTCCGACAAAAGCCGGCGGCATTCTTCAAAGGTTTTGTCGTTTTTTTTCAGATCGCCATAGCCTTCAGACAGGCGATACATCGGACTGATATTCATGCTCTCCAAGGCCCACAAGGCGAGCCTTCCTTTGAAGATATCGCCCCGCGCAAAAAAGCGGATCTTTCGTTTCGGGAGCATGGCCACAATCACCGGGTCGATGAAGGCATTGGCATGGTTTGGAATGATAACGAGCGGTTGGTCGACAGGCAGTGTATGCAGGCCCTTTACCTGCAAGCAGTAAAATACGCGAAGGAAAATATTCGTAAAAGGTCTTAAAATAAAATAGAGCACGAATAGAAAGATTTAATCCGGCACAAAGATAGAGAATGAATGGATTGGGTGCAGTTCAAATTGAAAGCCGGAGGATGATCAGGCCTCGAACAGGATTCGCTGGCCTCTGACTGCCTCATCGAATTGCCCGTTGTGATAGACAAGATTTCCATTGACGAAGGTATGCGTAACACGGGTTGAGAAGGTCGTTCCTTCAAAAGGAGACCATCCGCATTTGCAATAGATATTGGATTTGTCAACCGTCCAGGGCAAATTCAGATCAACAAGCACCAGATCTGCGTGATAGCCGGTTCGGATATAGCCCCGTTTTTCTACGCGGAAACAGTCGCTTACAGCATGACACATTTTCTCCACAATCTTCTCCATCGTAATTTTTCCTTCTTTGTGCATTTCAAGCATAGCCGAAAGGGCATGCTGCACAAGAGGGCCTCCGGAGGGAGCTTTGAAATAAGTGTTTGATTTTTCTTCAAGCGTATGCGGGGCATGATCGGTAGCAATGATATCTATACGGTCATCAAGTACGGCTTTCAGAATAGCATCCCTGTCAATTTTTGTTTTTACTGCCGGATTCCATTTGATCAGATTTCCTTTGCTGGCGTAGTCTTCATCGCTGAACCAGAGATGATGTATGCAGGCTTCGGCAGTGATTCTTTTTTTACGCAGCGGTATTGTATTGTCGAAAAGCGCTGTTTCTTTTGCCGTGGAGATATGCAGAATATGCAAACGGGTATTGTGTTTCCTGGCCAGTTCAACTGCAAATGAGGATGATTTGTAACAGGCTTCAGCGCTTCTGATAAGCGGATGGCAGACGACAGGAACATCTTCGCCATATTTTTCGCGGAAAGCGACGGCATTGGTCCGTATGGTGGCTTCATCCTCGCAATGAACAGCGATCAGCATTTTGCAGGAAGAGAAAATAGCTTCCAGTGTAGAGCGGTTGTCAACAAGCATGTCGCCCGTCGAGGAGCCCATGAATATTTTGATGCCACAGACTTTTCTCGGGTCTGTCAGGAGAACTTCTTTGAGGTTATCATTTGAAGCTCCCATGAAAAAGGAATAGTTTGCAAATGAGTTTTCTGAAGCGATTTTGTATTTGTCTTCCAGAAGGGATTGCGTGAGCGTATTCGGAACAGTATTGGGCATTTCCATGTAAGATGTCACTCCGCCTGCCACAGCCGCGCGGGATTCTGAATGGATATTGCCTTTGTGGGTTAAGCCCGGTTCGCGGAAATGAACCTGGTCGTCGATGATGCCTGGTAAAAGATATTTTCCTTCGGCATCAATGAGCTGATCTGCTTCGGGCAATCTGTCTTTGCTTTCTTCTGAAACAACTGAAATTAATCCGTTTTCAAGAAGTACCCATCCTTTGAAAATGCGCCCCTCATTAACAATATGAGCATTGTATATGAGTGTTTTTTTCATGTTTTTGGGCGAGGTTGAATCATTCAAATAATTGCCTGATGTGATTCTGGAAACGAATCAATGTTTCATAAATCGCATCTGCAAAACACCGAGAAATGCCTCTTTGAAGATATTGGAACTCATTTTTGATGTTCCGAGCTGGCGGTCTATAAACACAATGGGCACTTCCTTTATTTTGAAGCCGAGTTTAATGGCTTTGTATTTCATTTCGATCTGAAAGGCATAACCCACAAATTTGATTTCATCCAGATTCATGGATTGCAATACCTTTTTTTTGTAACATTTGAATCCGGCTGTGGTATCGCGTACGCCCATCCAGAGAATCATATTCACGTAAACGGATGCGAAATATGACATCAGCACTCTTCTCAGGGGCCAGTTGCTGACTCTTCCGCCTTTTGTATATCTTGAACCTACAGCCACATCAGCCCCGCCTTTTGTGCAGGCTTCATACAGACGCAACAGGTCTTCGGGATTGTGTGAAAAGTCGGCATCCATCTCGAAAACAAAGTCATAGGGCTTGTTGAATGACCATTTGAAACCATGGATATAGGCCGTACCCAAACCGAGTTTCCCTTTGCGCTCTTCCAGGAAAAGTTTGCCTGGGAATTCATTCATCAGCGTGCGGACAATTTCTGCAGTTCCGTCGGGCGAGCCGTCATCAACAATAAGCACGTGGAATTCCTTCGAAAGTGAAAAGACCTTGCGGATCATTCTTTCGATATTCTCCTTCTCGTTATATGTGGGTATGATGACTATGCTATCCGACATAAATGCAGATTGATCACGAAGATACATTACTCCACCAAATCACACAATTATTTGCGGAATTAAGGGTTTTCAGGAAGTTTTTTTAAGGAAGATTAACATTTCGGACATGATCTAATCCAATTTTAATCATTTAGGACAGAAAAGCTCAAATCCTTCCCAATTTGATATCTTCCACAACAGATGGATCCAGCAATGTTGAGGTGTCGCCCAGGTTGGAAACGTCTCCTTCGGCTACTTTTCTCAATATCCTTCGCATGATTTTACCTGAACGGGTTTTGGGCAGACCTTTTACAATTTGAATTTTATCGGGTTTGGCGATCGGTCCGATGACCTTCATCACCTCTGCAAGAATTTCTATACGAAGTGAATCGGCGTTCTTTTTGTCGTTCGTGCAAATGACGTAGGCGTAGATCCCCTGTCCTTTGATATCATGGGGGTAACCAACTACGGCCGATTCAACAATATCGACATGCATATTGATGGCGCTTTCCACTTCCGCTGTGCCAATGCGGTGGCCGGATACATTGATCACATCATCGACGCGCCCCGTAATCCGGTAATAGCCCTGTTCGTCCCGTTTGCATCCGTCGCCCGTGAAGTAGAGATTTTTATAGGTTGCGAAATAAGCCTGTCTGCAGCGTTCATGATCACCGTAGGTGGTCCTGACGATGGCGGGCCATGGAAAACGTATGCAGAGGTTGCCTTCCACACCGTTTCCTTTTATTTCATTTCCTTTTTCATCCACAATGACAGGCTGAATTCCTGGCAGTGGCAGTGTTGCGAAACTTGGTTTTGTTTTTGTAATTCCGGCAAGGGCAGAGATCATGATGCCCCCGGTTTCTGTCTGCCACCAGGTATCGACAATCGGGCATCGTTCTTTACCGATTTGTGTATTGTACCAATGCCAGGCTTCTTCATTGATTGGTTCCCCCACACTGCCGAGCACACGCAGGGAATCCAGTTTATAAGGTTTTACATAATCTGGTCCGGCAGCTTCCAGAGCACGGATGGCAGTGGGAGCCGTATAAAAAATAGTCACCTGGTGCTTGTCTATCATTTTCCAGAATCTTCCGGCATCGGGCCAGGTGGGTATTCCTTCAAAAACAAGGGAGCTCGCTCCGGCCAGCAGGGGGCCATAAACGATATAGCTGTGACCGGTTACCCAGCCTACATCGGCAGTGCACCAGAACAGATCGCCTTCATTGTACTGAAACACATTCTCAAACGAATATTTTGCAAACACCATATAACCGCCGCAAGTGTGGACAACTCCTTTGGGTTTTCCGGTGGACCCTGATGTGTATAGAATAAAAAGCAGATCTTCTGAATCCATTTCCTCTGCAGGACAGTGGCTGTCTGCATTTTTCATTTCATCGTGCCACCACAAATCACGGCCGGCTTTCATGTTTACCTTGATTTTTGTGCGTTCCAGAACAAGCACTTTTTGAATTCCGGGGCAGAGATCGAGGGCTTCATCAACAACGGCTTTGATAGCAATGTCTTTTGCCCCGCGGTAAGCTCCGTCGCTGGTCAGAATGATTTTACAGTCAGCATCCTGGATACGGTCAGCCAGTGAGGCGGCAGAAAATCCTGCAAAGACAACCGAATGAACCGCGCCGATGCGTGCACAGGCAAGCATCGCAATGATAGCCTGAGGAACCATGGGCATATAAATACAGATCCTGTCACCCTTTTTTGCCCCGTGTTTCTTCAGCACATTGGCAAGCCGGCAGACTTCATCAAACAATTGCTGATAGGTATAGGTGATGTTTGCTTCTGCCGGGTCATTGGCTTCCCAGATATATGCAATTCTGCTCGCGTGTTGGGGAAGATGCCTGTCCAGGCAGTTTTCGGTGATATTGAATTTTCCGTTGATAAACCATTTTACATTTGGTTCAGCGAAATTCCATTCGAGTACCTTGTCCCATTTCTTTTTCCAGCTGAATTCGCCGGCTATACCTGCCCAAAAGAGTTCAGGCGTTTCAACGCTCTTTTTGTATTCCGTTTCATATTGCTCAAAGGACTTGATGCGGCTCATAGCTTTGTGTTTGAATTGCGTCTTGCAATCAAAATTAGAAAAAGAATCCGGGATTTAAAACGAAAGGTAATGGAGTATGGAGGTGTTGGAGTGTTGAGGTGTTGGAGAATTGGGCTGAAAACAGGGCTGATGATACAACTTACCGCAGGAAGTCCTTTAGTTTTTCGGGTGGGCGGGCGATGATGGCTTTGTTGCCTTTGACAACAATGGGCCTTTGGATGAGAATGGGGTGTTTCACGAGCGCTTTGATCCATTGCTCTTCGGTCATTTTCTTTCCTTCGAATTTTTCCTTGTAAATGGTTTCGTTTTTTCTGACCAGTTCATGCGCCTCCATACCCAGTTTTTTCAGCAGACTGATCAGGTCAGCCTCTGTGGGCGGTGTAATGAGGTATTCAATTACATTCGCTTTTGTTTTTATTTCATCCAGAATACACATGGCTTCCCGGCTCTTTGAGCAGCGGTTATTGTGGTAAATTGTGATTTCTGACATGATTTTGAATTGATATTAAAAAGTTGGCAATTTGCCCCAAAGGACTCCTTCGGAGCAATTTGCTTTGGCAAATAAAACAATTTGCAACGAACAAACATTAGGAATAATTAAAAAACAGTCCAGATCAATTTTTCCGGCCTGTAACTCATTTAGCCGTTTAGTACAGCGTAGTGCCTCTTTCTTTTTGTTTTGCCAAAGCCAATTGTCAATTGCAGACTCTCTTAATAACTGTCGCCATACTCCATCAAATAGGCTTTAATAAAAGTGTCCAGGTTTCCATCCATGACTCCCTGCACATCTGATGTTTCCTGATCGGAGCGCAGATCCTTGACAAGTTTATAGGGGTGAAAAACATAATTCCGGATCTGGGAGCCCCATTCGATTTTCTTCTTGTTGCCTTCAATAGCTGCAGTGCTCAGCATCCGTTTGCGCATCTCGGCTTCATACAGCTGCGATTTCAGCAAAAGAATCGCATTTTCCTTATTCTGAAGCTGTGACCGCGATTCCTGGTTTTTTATAACGATTCCTGATGGTTTGTGATACAAACGCACTGCGGTTTCCACCTTGTTTACATTCTGTCCGCCTGCGCCGCCCGAACGAAATGTCTCGAACTCCACATCCGCCATATTGATTTCAATCTGTATGGTATCATCGATAAGCGGGTAAACATAAACGGATGCAAAAGAGGTGTGCCGCTTTGCATTGGAATCGAAAGGAGATATCCGGACCAGGCGGTGAACGCCATTCTCGCCTTTCAGATAGCCGAATGCGTATTCGCCTTCAAATTCCAGAGTAACGGATTTGATTCCAGCCACATCGCCATCTGAGCGATCTGTTTCTTTTATTTTAAAGCCCTGCTTTTCGCCGTACATAATGTACATGCGCATGAGCATGGCTGCCCAGTCGCAGCTTTCGGTGCCGCCGGCGCCTGAATTAATCTGCAGCACACAGCTGAGGTGATCCTCTTTGCCGCTGAGCATGTTTTTGAATTCCAGATGTTCCAGCTGAACCTGAGTATCCTTGTATTGCTGCTGCAGATCCTGTTCTGTGGCGTCGCCCGATTTGAAAAACTCAAACATGGTTTTTAAATCCTCCATGCTCTTCAGAAGTTTGGTATATCCTTCTGTCCAGCTTTTGGTGTTGCGAAGTTCTTTCAGAACAGCTTCTGCTTTTTTGGAATCATTCCAGAAATCAGGGGCTTGTGTCTTTACTTCAAGATCGGAAATTTCAGCACTCTTGCGTTCGATGTCAAAGGTGCCTCCTCAACGCGTCAGAGCGATCACCGAAGTCTTTAATCTGTTCTAAAGTTATCATAGGGGTCAAAGATAGGTATTCGCATATTAGATTCGTAATTCGTTGGGTAATAATTATCTTTGGAGATGGTTTTACCTTTGGACGAAGAGTCAAAATATTTTATAACTGAAAATGCCAAATTCTGTCATGTCCTGCCCGACAGGATCATTATCACCACGCAACCTGTTTTTACTGAGCTTCCGCCTGCAATAGACAAGAAAAACACTGCCGGACTCATTCTCGGAGGTCTGGGTGTTGCCTTTGGATGTTTTCTGATGGTGAATTTTTTTATCGTGGGATTCGATCTTATGGGAGTGCTTTTTCTTTTGGGTATGTTTTTTGCCACAAGAGCACTTGCTGAGGTTGCCCGTTATTCCACCATCCTTAATATTGAGCGGAAAGACATCGAGGAGATACAGGTTTTTCAACCGCGTTTTGCCTATATTTATTTGCTTATCAGGTTCCGCAATGCCGAGGGCAAAAGCAGCCTGAGAAAAATAAAGTTGTATGATTCCCTGCAGAATGAACAAAAGGCCATCAGATTATTGAAAGAAGAAGGATTGATTGGCTTCAGACAATAGAAATTCAGAATCAGATTATGAAAGGAAACTACCGGGGATTTTATAAGTATGACAGTGAACGTGTTCAAAAGAAACTAGGTATCGACCGTACACTGTTCAATATTGAAATTACCGAAACAGAAGGGCAAGCCATTTCGGGATTGGTGGAGGATGACCTGAATACCAAAGGAACACCGGGAGTAGGCAGTGTCTCGGGTAAATTTCACGGCGGCAATATTTCTTTTGTCAAACAAATGCCTGTTTCCACCAGCATCGGGCCCAATGGAGAAATCACTACGCATCCAAACCGAATGCATCCTAAAATATATTATGAAGGTATCGAAGTGGAGGAGGGGTTGTTTCGGGGCTTCTGGAAGATGAAGTTCGGTTTTCAGTTCTTTGGAATCTTTTTGCAGTTGTTCATCCCTGCCAGCGGTACCTGGGAAATGCAACGATACTGAATCGGCCACTGAGCGTAGTCGAAAGGCGACTCCGCTCAACCACCAGAGTATTCTGTCGGGCCCTGAGCCTAGTCGAAGGCCAGGATTTCCCAGATCAAATCCTGCTCAAAGCCCCTGGACTGGGCATAGCGCACAATCTTGTATTTCCTCTTCAGTGGATGTTTCTCTTTTAATTTCTTTGAGTAATCTGCCAGCACCTTTTTCAAAGTGGCCATGTAATCATCCGCATCGATTTCTTTCATGGCTTTCCGGATGCAGTATTCTGAAATCTTTCTTTTCTTCAGCTCCAGTTTAATCTTTACACGCCCCCACTTTTTAATGCGAAATTTTCCCCCGGCATAAGCCTGAGCGAAACGTTCTTCATTCAGGAAGTTTTGAGTGATGAGTTCGGCAATGATGTTTTCCACAGCCTCCGGCCACAGGCCCCATTCATAGAGTTTGTCTCTGACCTCCTGCTGGCAGCGTTCCTGATAAGCGCACCAGGCCATTCCTTTTTCAAGGCCTTTGTGAGGGTCGGTGATTTTAATCTTCTTTTCAGGATCGCGGTCTATCAAGTGTTGAGGTATTGACGTGTTGAGGTGTTGAAGGTAAGAATTGTCGCGAACACCTCAATACCTCAACACCCCAACACTTCAACACAAGAATTCTCATTAGCTTTGCCCCTTCAAATTCAGATGAAAAACCGTCAGGCATTTCGCTTATTACTTGCTGCCAATGCCATTTCCGGTTTTGCACAGGGAATCAGCATGCTCAGTATTCCCTGGTATTTTGGTTCGGTGCTGAATCAAAGCTCGGTTTTTAACCTGGCGGCTGGTTGTATTACCATTGCTACCATTGTCTGGAGCCTGTATGCCGGAACGATCATTGACAAGTATCCCCGCAAAAAGGTCTTTCTTGTTATCAATACGTGTGGCGGGCTCATTCTTTGTTCTGTGGCTGCAGCAGGTTTTGCCATGGGTCATCTTCCTTCTTCATTGGTGCTGCTGGTCTTTGCCAGCACGATGTTTATTTACAGTATTTATTATCCTTCTCTTTATGCCTTTGGTCAGGAGATCACAGAAAGAGAAAATTACGGCAAGATGAACTCCAGGCTGGAGATTCAGGCGCAGGCCACATCCATGCTGGCAGGTGCAGCAGGCGCCATTCTTCTTTCGGGTACAAAAAACCACGCCATCAACCTTCTTGGAATTAACATACCCCTCGGTTTTGATATCGCCCGCTGGAATCTTTGGGAAATATTTCTGCTTGACGGATCCACCTATTTGATTTCGATTCTTCTGATTGCCCTGATCCGCTATATTCCGGCGGAAACCAAGATTGTAGAAACAGGAACGGTTATAGAAAGGATCAAAGGCGGATTCCGTTTTTTGAAAGGTAATCCTTCTCTTTTCTGGTTTGGGAATGCATCCTATGCCATTTTCGTGATTCTGCTTGTTGAAGTTCACCTGCTTCTTTCTCCTTATGTAAGCAGGCATTTGCATGCAGATCCTTTTGTGTATACCTCGGCCGAGATCTGGTATGCAATCGGGGCTCTCTTTGCGGGTCTGGCCATCCGGTCTTTGTTTAAGAGCATGCATACGGTAAGGGCAATCATAATCCTGATGAGTCTGACAATTATCGGTTTGTTCATCACGGCTTTCACACAAAGCATCGCCTGGTTTTTTGCCTTCAGCATTCTTATCGGCGTCACGAATGCAGGCACACGCATATTGCGGATTACATACCTGTACAAACACATCCCCAACCATATTATAGGCCGGGCCTCCAGTGTTTTCAATGTGATCAATATCACATTGCGCGCCATGCTTTCTTTCCTGTTTGCAGCGCCTTTCTTCACCGATTCAGATCATGTAACCTGGGCTTATTTTGCGGGTGGTGTTTTTATTCTGCTTTGGCTGTTGCCGATGTTGTTTAAGTACAGGCAGCTTACGGAGAAATAGGTACTTTGCTGGAAGTCTGATTTGGGCGTGCCCCTGAAGTATGCAGCTTCGCTTTGCTTCAGGGTCAGGCTTTCCCCGAAGGGGCCAATCATGGCGGCACTCGCTCTTTGCGGTGTGGTTATTATTCGATTTAAGGTAAAGGATGATTTTTCGTTTATTAAATGAAAACAAGCCGCAAAGGAGCTCAAACAAAGATGCCTCAATCCTTCACGCAAGAAAAAACGTCAGTGTATTTATGAAAAAGGTTGTTGAAGGGTAAGTCCTATTAGGAGATTATTTATAGAAATGATTTTGTTCTCTTTAAAAACTTAAGGCAGGGTCCTGCGTCCATCCCAGAAACTTGACATCGCAATTTGCGATGTCAAGTTTTCCCATTCCTTAGCATTATCTTCTGCACGACAAAGCAGGCGGTGGATTAAAAGCAGTGAAAAGTACCCCAAGCCGATTTGATAAAACAATTGCCTCCTTCTTCGCCTCTTCCAGATCCTGAAATCGTTTTACAAGCATACGCCCTCGTTGGGTTTTGTCCATAAGATATATGCTGTAATATTTTTCCGAATGGATGCCATTGCCTCTTGATACAACACCTTTAGTCCACCATATGTGTTCAATGAGAATTGCCATCACGGAATATTCATCCATTGATTTCCAGTTTCCAATCTTAATTCCTGCAAAAGCAATATAATCTTTGTTTCGTTTCTGTCGAAAACAAGATGCAGTAGATGGTGAAATCCAGATTAGGCCAAAAGCAATTAGGATGAGGCCAATCCACCATGAATTATTGGCTTTCAAACCGAAAATGAGAAACGGTCCGAATAGAATAAAAACGTAACCCCCATAAATTGCAGGAGCAGGGAATAGCTTTCAGATTCGTTTATTGATTTGGGTTGTCGTTGTGGTAGAAGTAATCTGCTGATTCATCTGAAGATAGAATAAACGCTTTGGATTTTAGATCATGCCCCGCGATTTCAATTCCAGATACTTATTCACGGTATTGATAGAAAGATCCTCCGGCCGGGTGAGAATGGCCTGGATTCCATATTGACGAAGTTCGCTGACGATCTGTCTTTTTTCGGAAATGTATTTCTGGGCAATCGTATGCAGATAGATTTCTTCCACATTGCCGCTTTCTGTGGTGCTGTAATCAAGCACTTCTGAATTCTCGAAGAATACAACAACAAGCAAATGTATTTTGTTGATCCGGCGGATAATGGGCAATGCTCTTTCGAGCGCAAAATAACTTTCGAAATTGGTGTACAGAAACAGCAGGCTCCGGCCACGGATGGAATTGCGGATAGCCAGATAAAGCAGTTCGTAATTGGCTTCAAGGCTCCGTTCCTTTTGCTTGTAAAGCCCTTCCAGAATTTTTCGGAGATGTCCCTTTCCTTTGTCGGCCCTGATAACCGTGTCTATCTTATCTGAAAAGGTGAGCAGCCCGGTTTTGTCTTGTTTGTTCAGGGCAATATTGGAAATAACCAGAGAGGTATTGACCGAATAATCCAGGAGGCTCAGTCCGTTGAAAGGCATATGCATGGATCGGCTGGCGTCCAGAATGGAATAAATCTGTTGTGCTTTTTCTTCCTCGAACTGATTCACCATGAGTTCAGCTTTCCGGCTGGTCGCTTTCCAGTTGATGCTTCGGTAATCATCTCCCATCACGTAATTCTTGATCTGCTCGAATTCATAACTCTGCCCCAGACGGCGGAGCTTTTTTATCCCGTGAAAATTAGAAATGCGGCTCAGCGCTTTCAGTTCAAAAGCTTTCATTTCGATGATCGATGGATAAACCGGAACGGTCTGCGACAGCAAAATACTTTTCCGGCGTTCAGCAAAACCAAGAAAAGTGCGGATGAAAATATTGGTCTGGTTAAAAACATATTCGCCACGTGTAAGCGGACGGAGCGTATAGTCCAGTACCCTTTTATCACCGGCATTCAGTCTCAGCTTTATTGAAAAATTACGCAGCTGAAACTGCACGGGCACCTCATCGATGACAACGAGGTTCAGATCCATTCCGAAGTTGTTTGTAATCTCCAGACGGATATGGTTGTCGCTGCCAAGGGAAAGCATTTTTGGCAAATACCTTTTTACTTTCAGGTTAAACTTTTTCCCAAAGAGAAGAGCAATATCCGTCAGTGTAATAGCTATCGCAGCCACCAGAGCGGTCTGAACAACGGGCAGGAGTTTCGGGAATGCGAAACACAAAGCAAACAGGAGCACAATTCCCGCAAAGACGAAAAAGAATCTGTTTGTCAGATATATGTTCCAGCGTATTTTCAATGTTCCTGATTTGTTTTTTAGCCTTCAGACAAATGCACTTCTGTCATTGTGCTTGAACGAAATGTATTATCTCGGTACTTCGATGCCCTGAATAATTTCCCGGATCACATCTTCGGGCTGAACACCTTCCATTTCCCTTTCAGGAGTAAGAATGATCCGGTGATTCAGAACAGGATAG
>Ga0207022_10169_pt1 | contig 17730 bp, 19 predicted proteins | sample Alteio_BWMinCont_46_FD_153307 | JGI IMG/M metagenome (GOLD analysis project Ga0207022, IMG submission 153307) | Enriched cells from forest soil in Barre Woods Harvard Forest LTER site, Petersham, Massachusetts, United States -... | ecosystem: Environmental > Terrestrial > Soil > Temperate forest >... | reverse complement strand
GAATTTCCGCTTGTTCCACCATTTGCAATAGTAGCCCATTGTGCTGCCGTAATTGTTATACCAATGGTAGCCAGGACACTGTTTATTTCCGGTTGCAATTGTGAGTCGCTAGCGGCTGCAACCAAATTAATTCCATAGCCAAAATTGACGATTTTAGTAGAACTTTCATAATTAAACACCTTAAAGATTGCGGCAGAGTCTCAAGAAGCTCCATAGGGCTCCCCTACCGCCGCTTGTAAAAAACCGGCATTTTTAAAAATTGTTATTAAAAAAAACAAATTACCCCTTGAAACCGCACCCCATACACCCTATATAGCTGCGTACTTCATAAAAAAGGCCGTTTTTACGGTATCTTATAGAAGATTAACCTTTTAGTACTAGGAGTTTAGGAATATGAAAGTCAAACCGTTGCATGACCGCGTACTGGTGCGCCGCCTCGAGCAGGAAGAAAAAACCGCCGGCGGAATTATCATCCCGGACACCGCGAAAGAAAAACCCCAGCAAGGCAAAGTCCTAGCGATAGGTTCCGGGGCGCGTGACGAGTCGGGCAAAGTCGTCCCGCTCGATGTCAAGGTTAACGATGTCGTGCTGTTTGCCAAATGGGGCGGAACGGAAGTGAAGATTGATGGCGAAGATCTATTGGTGATGAAGGAATCCGATATCATAGCCATTATTGAAGACGCAAAGAAATAATCTTACGTTACCACTATTATATATCAAGGAGATTTAAATTATGGCTAAAATGTTGAAGTTCGGAACCGATGCGCGCGAGCAAATTCTGCTAGGTGCGGAAGTTCTCGCCAATGCCGTCAAGGTAACGCTCGGACCGAAAGGCCGCAACGTTGTGATAGACAAATCCTACGGCGCGCCGCGCATCACGAAAGACGGCGTCACCGTCGCCAAGGAAATCACCCTGGCCAACAAGTACCAGAACATGGGTGCGCAGATGCTACGCGAAGTCGCAAGCAAAACCAATGACATAGCAGGCGATGGCACCACCACCGCCACTGTGCTCGCCCAGGCCATCCTGCGTGAAGGCTGCAAGGCGGTTGCCGCAGGCCTTAACCCAATGGACTTGAAACGCGGCATCGACAAGGCGGTTGATGCGGTCGTGAAGGACATCATCAGCAAGAAGAAGAGCATAAGCTCGCAAAGCGAAATCGCCCAGGTCGGCACCATCTCCTCTAACGGCGACAAGCAAATCGGTGAAAAAATTGCCGAAGCCATGCAGAAAGTCGGCAAGGAAGGCGTCATCACGGTGGAAGAAGCCAAGGGTCTCGAATTCGAGGTGGATGTGGTGGAAGGTATGATGTTCGACCGCGGATATCTTTCCCCCTATTTCATCACCAACCCCGAAAAAATGAATGTCGAGCTCGAAAATCCCTACATTCTGCTGTTCGAGAAAAAGCTCTCCAGCCTGCAGCCGATGATTCCGCTGCTGGAAGCTGTCGTCCAGTCCGGCAGGCCGCTGCTCATCATCGCGGAAGATGTCGAAGGCGAAGCGCTGGCCACTCTCGTAGTCAACAAGCTGCGCGGCGGGCTGAAAGTGGCTGCCGTGAAAGCTCCGGGCTTCGGCGATCGCCGCAAGTCGATGCTGGAAGACATCGCCATCCTCACTGAAGGCGAGCTCATCAGCGAAGAACTCGGCATCAAGCTGGAGACGGTAAAGCTCCAGATGCTCGGCAAGGCCAAGAAAATTGTCATCACCAAGGAAGATACGACGATTGTGGACGGCGCGGGCAAGAAAACGGACATTGAGGCGCGCTGCACACAGATCCGTGCCCAGATCGAGGAAACTACGTCCGACTACGACAAGGAAAAGCTGCAGGAACGTCTTGCGAAACTCTCCGGCGGCGTTGCCGTGCTGAAAGTCGGCGGCGCAAGCGAAATGGAAGTCAAGGAACGCAAAGATCGCGTGGACGACGCGCTGCACGCGACCCGTGCAGCCGTGGAAGAAGGCATCGTTCCGGGCGGCGGCGCTACCCTGCTCTATGCCAGCCGTGCTCTGGACAAGCTGAAAGCGGCCAATGACGATGAAAAAGCCGGCATCAACATCGTGCGCCGCGCGCTACAGTCGCCGCTGCGCCAGATCGTGGAGAACGCCGGACTTGATGGCGCGGTCGTCGCGGGCAAGTTGCTGGAAGGCACCGATCATAACTTCGGTTTCGATGCCCAGAAGCTCGATTATGTTGACCTCATCAAGGAAGGCATCATTGACCCGACCAAGGTTGTGCGCACAGCCCTGCAGGACGCTGCGTCGGTCGCCGGTCTCATGATCACCACCGAAGCCATCATCACCGACAAACCGGAAGAGTCCAAAGCAGCGCCTGGCGGCGGCGGCATGGGCGGCGGTATGGGTGGCATGGGCGATATGGATTTCTAAACTGTTACCCTATAGCTACACTTAAGAGACAAAAGGCCGGTCGTAAAACCGGCCTTTTTCTTTTTTTGATCGCGTTAATTAATTGTTAATGTTTTTGTGGGATACGGGAGGTAAGGAGAAAAACTTATGAAAAAACTTACTCATCTTCTTTCCTGTATTTATACCGGCGTGCTGGCAGCTTCTTTTTCATACCCTGCCGCCGCTGCTCCCAACCCCAACGACAAGAATGATTTCAGTCTGGGCGTGGAAGGATTCTACGATGCCTACAACGAGCCGCAGATAGATGTGAATATCAATACATATTATGGCTCCATTACCGGAAAATGGATACACAAGTGGAACCCGTTTTTCACTGCACTGGATGGCAGATATTCCGTCGGCACCGACAATTACAGCTCTCCAAGCGGTACATTTTCCGGCGCCGTGGAAGACGAGACCGACGACAGAATAAGAGTGGGCGCCAACTTGGGCGCGTTTGCTCCCTACCTGGGGCTGGGCGTGCGCTATTTTGTGGACAATGGTAAGGGCGAGGTCACGAGCCTGGGAGCGTTTGGCTATGACCGACGCATCACTCAGCTTTACGCGCCGATAGGAATAACGTACACTCATACCACCGATTCAGGCTGGATATTATCCCCAAATATCGAATTCGACCCACTGCTTTACGGCAACGTAAATTCGCGTCTGGGAACCGTTCCCGGCTTCTACAACATCAACAACACGCAGCATAGCGGCTACGGCGTACGTGGGGAATTCATGGTGGGATGGAATGTTAATAAACTGGAACTACAGTGCGGTCCCTTCGTGCGCTATTGGAATATACATGATTCCGACGTGACGACCGATCCGGCAGGCAATCAATGGATCGAACCTCACAACAACCGGACACAGTATGGCTTGGCTTTCCGGATGCTGTGGTAAAGTCTAATTTTCTGCCTCGACGTGTACTGTAACTTTTACTTCGTCCATCACAATGTCGGTCTTCAGCCATTCGCCCTGCCCGATGCCAAAATCAAGACGTTTTATCATAGCCGTACCATCCATGATTGCATTGTGATCCGTCATTCTAAGTGAAAACGGCAATGCCACTTTTACCGTTTTATCGCGCAGGGTTAAATCCCCATCCACTTCGTAATTATTGCCGGTGAGATGGTGGAAACTGCTGCTTTTAAAAGCCGCCGCCGGATATTTTTCCGCAGCCAGCCAGTCGCCGCCGGGAAGATTTTCCTGCGCATCGGTATCATTGCTGGTTACTTTCGCCATGCTCACGCTAACATTCACGCTGCTCTTATCAAGATGCGTGGGATCAAATCTTATATCCGAAGAGAAAGACGGAAACGTGCCTTCCACCGGCTTGCCAGAGTAGCTCACCGCCCATTTTATGCTGCTCTTGTCCGACAGCACGTTCCAGCGCGGAACATCATCCGCCGCAAGGATTGAAAAAGGCAAGAATAAAGCAAGCAGCGTCAACCACAACGCGGATTTCATTTTATAAGCTTTCCCAGTACGGCTTCTGTCGACATCTCCATTTTTTCGCCGGTACGGCGGTTTTTAAGCTCGACGGTTCCGGCGGCAACGCCCTTCGGCCCCACCACGATCTGCCATGGTGTGCCGATCAAATCCATGGAAGAAAATTTCTTGCCCGCGCTTTCAGAGGTATCATCGTAAAGCGTTTCCACTCCCGCTGCTGTGAGCTTTGCATAAATGGAGTCCGCGGTCTTGTCGCACGCCGTGTCTCCCGCCCTGACGTTAATCAGACCGACACGAAAAGGCGCAACTGCATCCGGCCAGACGACGCCATTTTCATCATGGCTGGCTTCAATGATGGCGCCGACCAGGCGGGAAACGCCAATGCCGTATGTTCCCATTTCCACGCGCACCGGCTGCCCGTCCTGCCCTGCAACATCCACTTTCATCGCATCGCTGTATTTGCGCCCGAGCAGAAAAATCTGGCCGACCTCAATCCCGCGTGCGATACGCAGACGGTCTTTTGGAACCGGACATTTTTCAGCAACGTACATATCGTCGGCGGCGGCATAGAGGCTGCGTAACTTCTCGCTGTCAAAGGCGACCTTGCCGCTGCGGAAATCGTCGATCTCCGCATCGTAATATACCTGGCTCTCGCCGGTCTCGGCCAGCACTTGAAATTCGTGGCTTAAATCGCCCCCTATAGGCCCACTCCCCGCATGAACCGCTATAGTGACTAATCCCATGCGCGCAAAAATACGGTGATAGGTTTCGTACATTTTGTAATATTCGCGCTTTGCGTCCTCTATATCGCTATGGAACGAATACGCATCCTTCATGAAAAACTCGCGGCCGCGCATGACGCCGAAACGCGGACGGATTTCATCGCGGAACTTCCAGTTGATCTGGTAAAGATTAAGTGGCAGGGACTTATAGCTTCTCACATGACTGCGGAAAATATCGGTAACTACTTCTTCACACGTGGGGCTGTAAAGCAGATCACGCTCCGACCGATCCTTAAATCGTAGCATTTCTTCTCCATACGCATCATAACGCCCTGATTCCTTCCATAGATCAGCTGATTGCAAGGTAGGCATCAGAATCCTCAGACAGCCTGCTTTATCCAGCTCATCCGCAACGATATTTTCAACTTTCTGCAGCACTCGCAGACCCAGCGGCAACCAACTGTAAATACCGGCCGCCTGAAGCTTTACCATGCCGGCACGCAGCATCAGGCGGTGCGAGACGATCTGTGCCTCCGCCGGGGTTTCCTTAAGCAGTGGAAGGAAAAACTGGGAAATACGCATCGTCACTATGTCCTGATTTTGTTTTTTACTAATATATTCAGTAAGTTAAGCATGGTTTGTAACAAAAACTTAACTTTCATAAATCCATAGTTATCCATATAATGGACATATGTAAACAGGTTTGCTGATAGTTGCTGTACAAATAATTTTTGAATCTGGGTTCCAATGGCTGCGGAAAATACTATCGCCTCTGAAATCACCCCCGAAGTCAGCGAACATATCGCCGCCGTGAACCGGTCGCGTATAGAACGTAACACCGACTTCAGATACCACCGCATTTTCTGGGGCGCATACAAGCAACATGTACATGAACTTCTGGTCGGCGCTTCTGTCGGAACCGCCGCCGGCGCACTGCTCGGGCTCACGGTGTTAGCATTTGTCGGCTGGCCGGCCATCGTCATCGGCGCTGCCGCCGGCCTTGCCTATGCCGCTGAAAAAATCGGCAGTATCGGCTCCACATCCGGCGCCCATGCTGCAAGCCTTGCAGAAAAACATGCCAGCGCCCTTGATCCGGCTAATGAAGGCGATCCGCTGAAAATTGCCAACGATCGCCTGATGAGCGGCGCTGGCGGACATAATTACGACTTCGCGACGCGGGAAACCCGAAAGAAATACTTCTACTTGCGATCCGGCGCAACCGGTGCTGCCATTGGCGCGGCATCGGGTGCACTGCTTGGAACCATAAGCATCTTTGGCGCCCAGGCCGCAGGCGTGCAGGTTACGGCCATTCCCGTCATAGGGCACATACTGGTTGCTGGCGGGCTGATGGGGCTGCTTGGCCCGGTGGCCGCACCGATCATAATAGGAGCGCTGATTTTCGGTGTGCTCGGCCTTACCTACGGCATCGACCGCGGCATATTCAAATCGATCTTTAATAAAATGGATACGTTCCTGACCGGCCGGAAAGAACCGGTCGGCGATCCCGGCAAGGAGCAGGCGCATGCCATGGGCATACCCAATGATGAATTATACACACACCGCCTGCAGCGGCAGGAAGACATACATGCGCTTCAGAGCGCATATGACAAAAATATTTTCATGGGCGGATTACGTGGCTACCTAAAAGGTTTAGTTGGCGGCGTCACCATCGGTGCCGTCATCGGCGCAGTTACCGGCGCACTGGCGCTTGGCGCACTGGCTATCGTGGCCATCCACGTAGCGGCCGTGGCCGCTCCGGTCATTATGATAGCCGCCACCGTTGCCTTCGCCGGCTATTTCGGGACAGTTTTCTCGGAATCCGGTTATAACGCCGGCACGGAAGCTACGGCGCGGGCTATTGACGATGAGCTTCCGCGCGCACAGGCCGCAGCCAGGGGAATACCAGAAGCCCCCGAGCGCGAAGCCAAGGAGGCAGGAATAGTAGGTAAGGCATTTAACAACCTGCTGGGTGGAATACGTAAAATATCCGAAGCCAGCAAGAACATGTACAACCAGCTGAATGATTATCCCGGCTCACCCGGCAGCAAGGAAAATGCCATGCTGCTAGCTGAAGCAACTGCTGATGCTAAAGCGGCAGAAGCCACTGCAGCCTATTATGCGAAGATATCGCCTGAAGACGCGCGCGAACTTGACAGGAAACTGGAAAAAGATGTGAAACAGGGGCAGGCTGATCGCACAAGCAATGTTGCACCTAAAAATATCAATGATATTATCCGGGAGCAAGGTATGAATTATCCTGATTTCACTACTATGCTGGCGAATCAGAAAGCCGATTGCGTACCGACACACAACAAGAGCTAGATTCTAGGAGCACTGGTTTATGCAGAATACTACCGCCAATGTCGTCATGAGCACTTCCTCTTCGCTCAAGCAGGAGAAATCAGAAAGCACGCTACCGCGATTGACCCCGTTGAATAACGTCTGCGCACGGAAACAAGAGAAATCTCTGGGTCTTGTACAAAAAATATTAAAATTCTTCCTTGCACTTCTTGCAGGAAAAACTCCAGCGGCTCATAAAGCAAAACCAGGCAAGCAGGCGCGCCAAGAAAGCATCGTATTACAATGTAATAAGGCAGAAAGACCAGTTATTCCCGTTGAAACCACACCAATGCGTTCTGAGATAAAACCTGACATGGCACTGCGCACACTGGCCGAGCAGCAGTTCGCGGCCATGGATGTTACGCGGGCGACAAGGAACTAAGTATAGCACTAAATATAACATGGATGAAACCGCCCAAGACGATATACAAGCAAGCCTTGCCTCCCTCTATGAATGCAAAACAGAAGCGGATGCGCGTAAACTGACAGAATCGCTTCCTCCCGATAAACGCCGCAAAGTGCTGATGCTCGCGGACTCCTCGAAATTGCCATTTATTAAAAAAGGAGCAATTCAAAAAGCATTGCGATTTTCTTTGTCTGATTCCCAAGGAGACGATACAACCCAATCCCAGGTTAACGCGTTATATGATTCATTATTCGCGTTAATCAACGCAGCAAAAATGCGCGCCGAGGCAGAAAAAAAATCCCTGCATGTCGTTATAGGGGAATCTCATCCGGACAGAACAGGCTTACTGGTATCGTCCCTGATACTCCACATCGCCAGGCGTTTGGGAATAGATGACCTCGGCGTCGAGCTCTTTCCTGAAGAAAGCCATACAAAGCCGGACGGAATAGAGGTGCTGGGATTTCCCGCGGTCTGGAGGCTTGTAGACAGTATTAGCTCGATCCCGAGTGAAACAGATGAAGGACATTCGACAACGCTTGGCGCTATACGCAAAAACGTTCAGTTCCAGATGCTGTTGGCGAAAAGGCTGGGCATGAGTTCATTCAGCAATGATCCTAAGGGAATAATAGATTATAACCCAGAGAAAACTTTGGATGATACATTCAAAAAGAGAGATGCTCCCACAGCGGAAACTCTAAATAATCTGTCAGGAAAGAATCTCGTAAGTATTCATGGCTATAGCCATTTTAATGGATTAGTGCCATTACTAAAAAGCAACGATGCACTTGCATTGTTCATTGATGACGTACATCTTGTGACGCACTATAAAACAATAAACAGCCATGTTCCCTCGCATGAAACCCTGGCTAATGCTACCCCGCTTCCAGCTACAGCGAAAGACGCCGGAGAATTAGGAAAAAGATATAACCCATCTGAGGTTATACATGCCCAAGTGCCCGGCAAAGGCGTCACGACCGCAAAGGAAGCGCTGGAAATGGCACAGGAAGCTGACCGGGCCAAAGGAAAGATATGCATGAAGCGCGCCGAAAGCTGGGTCGGCAGGACTCAGGGAAGCCCCTCAGCGCAGCACGGACAGACATCTGCTATATAAAGTCGGTACTATCCAGCGATTTCGCGCATTGCGCCTTCTACTGAATCGACCACGGTATACAAATTGCGGACTTGCGGCCGCGCAAAACCTTTGGCGATGATATTCTCCATTAGCGTCACCAGCGGATCCCAGTACTTAAGGTAGTTCAATATGACGACAGGTTTTGCATGAAACTCAAGCTGCTTCCATGTGATGATCTCAAACATTTCATCCATGGTGCCAAAGCCACCGGGCAAGACGACAATCGCATCGGAACGCTCGAACATGATGCGTTTGCGTTCATGCATGCTTTCCACCAGGATGATTTCGGTCAGGCTGGCATGTTCCGACTCTATATTTTTCAGGCTTCGCGGAAAAACGCCCGTCACCTTGCCGTTATTTTTTAGCACCGAGTTGGCCACGGTTCCCATGACACCGCAATCGCCACCACCATATACCAGATGAATTCCTTTTTTCGCAAGCGCGGTTCCAAACCGCGTTCCTAACTCAAGGTGCTCCTTGGGAGCGTTGTCGCTCGCACCGCAAAACACGCATACTGTCTGATACATTACAAAAACTCCTTAAAAACTCCGAAGGAAATGATGTAGTTAACGCCGTACTAAAATGCAACTTATTTTTAATCATCCGTTTTCTAGTCACTCGTTGCATCCGTCATGTAGTGCAGCGCCTGGGAAAGGAATTCGCGGCGATAGAGCACGCAGACCACCAGGCTGGAAACCAGCATGAACACCCAGCCGTTGATAAACCAAGCAAGCGCGGCAATCCCGAAATAATAGGCGCGCAGCCCCATATTGAAGTGCTTGGAAGCATTGCTGATGAGCTTTGCAGTATTATGCGCATAGCGCTCCGCATTGAAATGCGGACTGTTCTGCTCATTAGGCATGGGCGCGGCGCCAACCATGACACAGACGTAATTATATTGCCGCAGCGACCAAGTATGCTTGAAGAACGTATAGACAAAAATAACGATTAGGAGAAAAACTTTAATCTCCCACAATGCCGGCGGCGTCTGTGTGGAGTAAGGTATATACTCCAGCACTTCCGATGCGGCATCATGGTATTTAAGCAGGGTAAAAAGACCCAGGAGAATGAAGATGGTCGTGCTGGCAAAAAACGCGATGCTGCGTGAAAGGTTGCCGATCAGCGTCGAGTCCACCATGCGGTTGTCGCGCTTCAGCATCCGGCGCATCCAGTTAAGCCGATGATGGTTTATCACTACCAGCAGAGAACCCCGGCTTTTGCTCAAATAATCGGCAATAGTGGAATACCCTGCCCAACACAGCATAAACCATACCGGCGCTATCACATCAAGTAACGATATATCTTTCATGGTTTCAGTGTCCCAATAGTTTTTTTGTCGCCTGGGCAATATCGGTCCGACGCATCAAAGATTCCCCTACCAGAAAGCAGTTGATACTTATTTTCTGCATACGCCTTATATCCTTATGCGTGCCGATGCCGCTTTCGCAGACGGCGATTCTTCCTTCGGGCATAAGCTTAACAAGTGTTTCAGCGGTTGCAAGATCAACTTCGAGCGTCTTCAGGTTGCGGTTATTGATCCCAACGAGCGGCGAAGAAAGTTTCAGCGCCCGCGCCAGTTCCTGTTCGTCATGCACCTCGATCAGTACATCCATGCCAAGTTCACACGCTGCCGCCTCAAGCTCCGCCGCCTGGGTGTCCGAGAGCGCGGCCATTATCAGCAATATGCAGTCCGCACCCAATACCCGCGACTCGACGATTTGGTATGGATCGAGCATGAAATCCTTGCGCAGCACCGGCAGTTTTATGGCGTTGCGGGCGGCGGCAAGATCACTGTCGTCTCCTTTGAAATACGGCGCATCGGTCAGCACCGAAAGGCAGGCCGCGCCACCGACTTCATAGGCCACCGCAATAGAGGCCGGATCAAAATCTGCACGGATTATCCCGCGGCTTGGAGATGCCTTTTTGATCTCCGCGATAAGCCCTATGGAACGTTTTGTAACAGATTTTATGAATCCGCGGGTCGGCGATAGATATTTGGTTGCGGAGAGCAGTTCAGCTTCCGGACGCAGCGCCTTCTGCGTGGATATATGTGCCCGCTTTACGTCGCAGATTTCAGAAAGAACATTGTGCATATTTAGGTCTACACCTGATCAATGAAGTTACGCGCTTGCAACAAGGAATTTTATATATTATGTTTTCGCGCGAATGTCAGCATTTATAGAAAATTAAATTATGAAAATAACCATTGAGCGCACAGCGCTGCTTAAGGCACTTGGCCACGTCCAGTCCGTTGTTGAGCGCAGGGGCACCATTCCTATCCTTTCCAACGTGAAACTTGAGGCAGCAGGCAATACCCTGCACCTGACCGCAACCGACATGGACATCGCGGTCGTCGAGCGCGCCCCGGCGCAGGTGGCCGCTCCAGGACTTGCCACCGTCCAGGCGCAAACGTTCTATGACATCGCGCGCAAGCTGCCGGAAGGCTCGCAGGCGGAGATATCGCTCGGTCAGGACGGCGCCAAGCTGGTAATCCGCTCCGGATCGTCGCGCTTTTCGCTTGCTACGCTGCCGGTCGAGGATTTCCCGGTGATGACTGAAGGCGACATGCCCCATTCTTTCTCGATTACCGCGTCTGAATGCAATGCGCTGATTGACAAAACCCGCTTCGCGGTTTCCACCGAGGAAACCCGCTATTACCTAAACGGTATATATCTGCACGCTGCTGAATCCAATGGAATCAGCGTGCTGCGCAGCGTCGCGACCGACGGCCACCGCCTCGCGCGCATTGAAATCGCGCTGCCTTCCGGCGCCAGCGGGATGCCGGGCGTCATCATCCCACGCAAGACTATCGGCGAAATCAAGAAGCTCACCGAAGGCGGCGTCACGCACGTGGATATTGCACTTTCGGAAAGCAAAATCCGCTTCGCCTGCGGCAACGCGGTGCTAGTCTCAAAGCTGATTGATGGCACGTTCCCTGATTACGAGCGCGTCATCCCGAGCGCAAATGATAAGATTATGGAAATAAACGGCCGGGAATTCGCCAATGCGGTGGACCGCGTTTCGGTCATCGCTTCGGAAAAAACCCGCGGCATCCGGCTGGCGGTATCTCCGGGCAAGCTGACGCTTTCCGCCGACAGCCCCGAGCACGGCGCAGCAACAGAAGAATTAGACGTTACCTACGCAGCCGATCCCATTGAAATTGGCTTCAACTCGCGCTACCTGCTCGACATGATGGGGCAGATTGAAGGCGACACCGTCCAGTTCGTGCTCGCCGACAGCACTTCCCCCGCACTGGTGCGCGACAGTGCCGACGTCAGCGCACTTTACGTCGTCATGCCGATGCGGGTGTGATCTAAAAAATGATCCGATGATCAGATTTACGGAAATGATGATTTATGTCCGGACACTTACCCTCTCTAACTTCCGCAATTACACCTCGGCACGCATTGAGGCGGATGCGTCTCCGGTAGTGGTTACTGGTGCGAACGGAGCAGGCAAGACCACTATCCTCGAAGCGATTTCGCTGCTAACGCCGGGTCGGGGATTGCGGCGTGCGAAAGTGCCAGAGCTGGACAATATGTATAACGCCATGCCCTGGGCAATACATGCCGAGGTGACAAGCATCGCAGGCATCACCAGCATCGGCACCGGCAGGGATGCCGACGGCAGCGATAAGCGTATCGTGAAAATCGACGGCAAGGCGACGCGCCTGCAGACAGAACTTGGCAAGATTTTTTCTGTGCTGTGGCTCACGCCGCAGATGGATACGCTGTTCATCGAAGGCAACACGGCGCGGCGCAATTTTATTGATAGGCTGGTATTCAGCTTCGACAGCGAGCATGCCACGCGTATCAATGCTTATGAGCAGGTCATGCGCGAGCGCAACCGCCTGCTGGAAACCGGCAACCGCGACAAAAACTGGCTGAATGCGCTGGAACATAAGATGGCCGAGCATGGCATCGCCATCGCAGTGGCGCGCGGGCATACGACAGAACACCTGAACAACGCCATGCTGCTTTCTGGCCACGCCTTCCCCAGGGCGCATATCACTTTGTCCGACATGGTTGAAGATGCGCTGAAAAATGGTTCGGCACTGGCGGCGGAAAACGCCTTCCGCGAACTTCTGGCGGCGAACCGGGCACAGGATGCGGGCGCTGGGCGCACGCTTGCCGGCATCCACCGGACGCAGGTGGAAGTGGTGCATAATGAAAAAAATCAAGAAGCCGAGCATTGCTCCACCGGGGAACAGAAAGCCCTTCTGGTTTCCATCATCCTCGCCCAGGCACGAGCGGGAGCGCGCTGGCATGGCAACGTTCCTGCCCTGCTGCTTGACGAGGTGGCAACCCATCTGGACGTCACACGGCGGCGAGCGCTATTCGATGAGATAACCGAGATCGGCGCGCAAACATGGCTTACTGGAACTGACCGAAAAACTTTTGACGAATTAAAGGCACAGCATTTGTCAATAGAGAACGGGAACGTGCAATACGTTTAAGCATGCCCAACATGACCCATAATCCGGCTGATGTCTATGCCATAGGTCTCGGCGGCGTGCTTCCATTTGGCGGTATTGTCAGCCTTGAAAACCAGTTCGCAGGTGGCGGGCACGGAAATCCAGCTATTGGCTTCCATCTCGGCTTCAAGCTGCCCGGATCCCCAGGCGGTATAACCAAGTGCAAGGATGCGGTCTTTCGGCCCCGATCCTTGCGCGATTTCGCGCAGGATATGCACCGAAGACGAAACGCCGATGTCACCCACGGTCAGTATGGTTTCGGGGTGCGGCACGCCCTGAAAATGATAAATCACGAACCCGCGGTTCATCTCGAGCGGGCCGCCGTAATGCACCGGCAGATTTCCGATACCGCCATCGCCGCCGATGGATAATTGCTCAAATAAATCCTTATAACTGACATTCTCTATAACGTGATTGATGATGATGCCCATCGCCCCTTCGGTGTCATGACTGAACATTAAAATCACGGAGCGCGAAAACATCGGCGTGGTAACGAGCGGCGTGGCAATTAGCAACCGACTGCTCAGGTAGCCGGTCGGGGGAGTAACTTCTGACTTTGCAAGATCGTTTATATTGGCAGCCATCGTTAAAATAGTAGCACAAAATTCGCCTAATGGCTATATGCACTTTTCTCGAGGGAGGACTGGTAGAAATCCTGAATAAGCTGCTTCACTTCTTCCGGATTTTCGCTGCGGTTCGCGTTGAAACGAAATTCCGACGAATTATGCAGCCCGGAAGAATACCAGCCGATATGCTTGCGGGCGACGCGCACGCCGTTTTCCGTGCCGTAAAGGGACAGGATGTCGTCGTAATGCCTGAGCACAATGTCGCGTTGCTCTTCCAGCGGCGGTGCCGCAATCTTTTCACCGGTTTTCAGGTAATGGCACACCTGGCCGATGAACCACGGTCTGCCGTAGCTGCCGCGGCCAATCATTACGCCGTCGGCACCGGATTTTGAGATGGCGTTGTCTACGTCCTCAAACGTGGTGATGTCGCCGTTTGCAATCACGGGAAGGTTCACAGCTTCCTTCACCCTGCGGATAAACTCCCAGTCGGCAGAGCCTTTGTACATCTGGCAGCGCGTGCGCCCATGCACGGTAATCATCTTGATGCCGCATTCCTCTGCCATCTTAGCGACTTTGGGGGCATTGAGGCTGTTGTGATCCCAACCCATGCGCATCTTCAGCGTCACCGGAATTTTAACCGCCTTCGCGGTGGCCTCAAGGATTTTAAAAGCCAGCGGTTCGTTGCGCAGCAATGCCGAACCCGCTTCGCCGTTAACGACTTTTTTTACCGGGCAACCGAAATTGATGTCTATAATCTGCACGCCCCTATCTTCATTGAGCTTTGCCGCATCGGCCATCACTTCCGGCTCGCAGCCGGCAAGTTGCACCGCCATCGGGAATTCTTCCGGCGTATGGCTCGCCATGCGCAACGAATTGCGCGTTTCAAGAATCATCGCACGGCTGGCAATCATTTCCGAAACCACCATCCCGGCGTTGAATCGCTTCACCAACCGGCGAAACGGCAGATCGGTCACGCCGGTCATGGGAGCAAGCAACACCGGATGTTCAAGAGTTATATTACCAATCTTTATCATGGCGAACCTTCTAACCGCCTAACTCCCTTGCGTCAAGGCATAGAGAGCGACAGCAGCCGCGTTGGAGACGTTGAGGCTTTCCATAGCGTGTGAAATCGGCAGGCGCACCAGCAGATCGCAGCGTTCAGCGGTCAAGCGCCGCAGTCCGCTGCCCTCGGCACCCAGTACCAGCACAGTCTTATTATTAAGTTTGGCCTGCGCTATGGCCTGTTTTGCCTCCCCGTCCAGGCCGACGCACCAGAATCCATGTTTTTTCAATATCTCCATTGACTGGGAAAGATTAGTCACGGCAATCAACGGTACAATCTCAATTCCGCCGGAAGAAGCCTTCGCCATCACCGCCGATTCCTGCGGCGCGTTATCGCGCGTGACGACTACCGCGCCGACACCGAAGGCCGCCGCGCTGCGCAATATCGCCCCCACGTTATGCGGATCGGTCACCTGATCGAGCATAAGCAACGGTTTATTTGTGGAATATGCCGCAAGGTATTCTTCAAGCAAAAGATCAGCCAGGGGTTTCACTTCGATTGCAACCCCCTGATGCACAGCATCCCCCGGCACGATGCGGCTGATTTCCTGCGGCGACATGGTTTCTGGAATAATGCCGCGCGCCCGGCACTCCGGCGCAAGCTTTTCTATCGCCGGTTTGGTGGCGATCATGCGGCGGATTTCCCGCTTCTCATTGAGCAGCGCCGATTTTACCGCGTGAATCCCGTATAACCAATACGAGCGCAACCGCCCTTCAGCGGCATCCGGCTTGCGTTTGCGGTTCTGCATAATAATACCTTTGCACTCCTGTGACACGTTGCAAAAAAAACAGAAAATCTGATATGTATTCTATTCTGTCAGAAACGATGTAAATAGCGCTTAAGTGGCAAATATACCACTAAAAATTCATCCTTTATTTACTATTGTATGCTAGCGTGGAAAGTGAAAAATCATATAACTTATTAATAAGGTTCATAAAAATGTTGATGACGTTTGAGAATCACTCCCTCTATCCGCTGCGCGAGATGCAGAAGGCAAGCGCCAAGTCGCTGAATATCATGGCGGAAGCCGGAAAAGCATTTTACCGCAGCCCGATGCTGCCGTTCAATTATACTCACGCCGGAAAACAGGCGGCGGCGGCTTCAGAACTTCTGGAGCGCATGACCCGCCACTACGGCAAGCCGGAATTCGGCATTATCGAAACCACCGTGAACGGAAAAAAAGTAGCCGTGCGCCAGGAAACCGTGCTGTCAAAACCGTTCTGCAACCTGCTGCATTTCGTCCGCGATACCAAGGTTTCAAGCCCGAAACTCCTGATCGTCGCACCCATGTCAGGCCACCACGCCACCCTCCTGCGCGGCACGGTCGAAGCAGCATTGCCGTTTGCCGATGTGTACATCACCGACTGGCTAGACGCGCGCATGGTGCCGCTTTCCGAAGGTAAATTCGACATGGAGGATTATACCGCCTATACCATCGAATTCATGCAAACGCTCGCACCGGATCTGCACGTCATGGCGGTCTGCCAGCCATCCGTTACGGTATTTGCCGGAGTGGCCATCATGAACGCGGAAAAGGATCCGCTATCGCCGCTTTCCATGACGCTCATCGGCGGGCCAATTGACACCCGCGAAGCACCGACCAAGGTCAACCAGACGGCGAAGGAACACCCGCTGTCCTGGTTTGAAAGCCACGTGATCACGCGCGTGCCGGTAAATCATCCCGGCTTCATGCGCCGCGTGTATCCCGGGTTCGTGCAGCTTATGAGCTTCATGTCACTCAACCTCGACCGCCACATCGACTCCCACATCCAGTTCTTTAATCATCTGGTACAGGGCGACGGCGAAAGCGCGGAAGCCCACAAAAAATTCTATGACGAATATCTTTCGGTGATAGATCTCCCGGCGGAATTTTACCTCCAGTCCATTGACCAGGTATTCCAGCGTCACCTGCTCCCCAAGGGCGAAATGGTCTATAAGGGCAGAAAAATCGATCCAAAAGCGATCAACCATACCGCCCTGCTCTGCCTTGAGGGCGAGCTTGACGACATATCGGGCGTCGGCCAGACGCGGGTGGCGATGGACTTAACCAAAAACCTCCCGGCATCGAAGAAAAAATACCACCTGGAGCCGAACGTCGGTCATTACGGCATCTTCAACGGCCGCAAATTCAGGAACAACGTGCTGCCGATCATCATGGATTTCATTAAAGAGCACGGGGAATAACTCCCCCTTCGTGGCAAGCCACATCGTATTCAGAAGCTGTCGTAGCGCGGCTCGTTATTCCGCCCTCGCCGCATACTGCTGTAGCAGGTTGCGGATCATAGCCTGGTAAGGCGTTCCAAACTTTTTTGCCTGCCGCTTGAAGAATTTGATACTGGACTCATTCAGGGTAATGGTGACTTTCACTTTCTTTTCCATATCAGCAAGCTCCCAGGGCTTGGGAAGGAAATCATCAATAACTTTAAGATTGTCGATTTTTACGCCCGGCCAGGGATTGTCCTCATACACGATTCTTTTCTTCATATAATCTCCTTCCATCTCTCCAGTACGCTGCGCCAATAATACGAATTTTGCCGTAACGAAGCGTGTACCGAACTGTCATCACGTTTTTTCCTGCCTTGCCGAAACAATAATAACGCGCTTCGCTTTGGCTATGCTTGACATCTTCCAAAATCACACGCTTGGGGTCATCAAATGCCTTTATCGCTTCCCGGAACGGCACGCCATGCTTAGTGATATTTTGCCGCTCTTTCGCCGCATCCCACTCAAAGTCCAAGATTTCTCTTTGCATCATAGCTTATATATGTATGATTAGCAATATATTTATATGTACGTCATGCCGTCCCAACCAGCTTACTTCTTTTTCAGCCTGACACCGTTATCGCCCAGAAATTCTATCCCCGCTTTTTCCAAGGTCATCTGGATAGCCTGTATGGTGATGTAGTTGGATTTTCTATTGCCAGCTGCTTCAAACCCCTTAACTGTACTTAACCCTATTTTTGTTGCATCTGCTAAATCAGACTGCATCCAATCTAATAATGCTCTCGCTGCTTTACATTGTTTTGGGGTTATCATTTTTTTGTTTGACTTTAAGCATCGAAAGGTATATTAAGTTATATCATGTCTCTTGCTACTATTGACTTTAAGTGCACCATTGTACTTAAAGTCAATTCGACATTTATTGCAGAAAACCCTGTTTTCAGCAAGGGGGAT
>Ga0207022_10168_pt1 | contig 17731 bp, 15 predicted proteins | sample Alteio_BWMinCont_46_FD_153307 | JGI IMG/M metagenome (GOLD analysis project Ga0207022, IMG submission 153307) | Enriched cells from forest soil in Barre Woods Harvard Forest LTER site, Petersham, Massachusetts, United States -... | ecosystem: Environmental > Terrestrial > Soil > Temperate forest >... | reverse complement strand
CCTTCAACATCCCCACCACGATCGAAATCCCGCAGCATGGCGTACTCAATCTAATCTTCGCCCAAAACATTTCCAAAACTGTGCAATTGTGATCATCAGCCACGCACGGAGGGGACAGCCCTTTCGCCATCTTTAACGATGGCCGGCCCATCTTCATTATTGGAAATCCGAACTTCTTAGAAGGGAGATACGAAATTGAAACTCAACGTTATCTATGCCGCACTCCTGGCCGCTGCGATCGTCGTCCCCACCTCAGCCCAGATTTCGGTCTACGTCCGATCGGCGCCACCGCCCCTCCGCTACGAGGAACGTGGACCAATGCCCGGCCCCGGCTATGCCTGGGTAGAGGGATATTGGGCCCCCAATGGCCACCACTACCGCTGGGTCCAGGGACGCTGGGACCGTGCGCCCTACGAGGGAGCCTACTGGAATCATCCGCACTATGACCACTACCAGCAAGGCTGGCAACTCCACGAGGGACATTGGGACCGCGAAGACCACGATGGCCATGCCGAAAACCATGGCCATGGCGAGGACCACCGCGACGAAGGCCACGACCACTAGCCTAAACCTAAACAACCGGCGGAACAGATCCCGACTTTGGGTGCCCCACTCTTTCGCGTTCTTTGCGAAAGGGTGGGAGGCAGTGCCGAAATGGTTCCCCACAAAGGGGACCGGTCCTTAGTCCAATATCACCTTCGACCTAAAGCCTAACGCCCGCCTTTCAGCATCCCCACCACCCGATCAAAATCCTCCAAGGTCGCATACTCAATCTCAATCTTCCCTTTACCCTTGCGATCACGAATCCGAACCCGCACGCCGAGCGTCCGCTCAAGCTCCGTCTGCACATGCCGCACATTCGGATCCACCCAGCGCGCCGTCCCCGGCTGTTTCTCCTTTTGTAGTGGCACATTGGTGTTGAAGACCAGGTCCTCGAGTTGCCCAACCGACAAATGCTTCCGCACCGCTTCATCGGCAATCTTCGGAATCAGATTCGGATCAAGCAACGTCAGCAACACCCGCGCCTCGCTGAATCCCAACTTCCCTTCCTGCAAATACTGAGTGACCGATGCCGGCAGCCGCAGCAACCGCATGTAGTTCGAAACCGACTCCCGCGAAATCCCCACCCGCTGCCCAATCTGCTCCTGCGTCAACTTGAAATCCTGGCTCAACTTGGAAAACGCCGCCGCCTGCTCCATGCAATTCAGATCCTGCCGCTGCAGGTTCTCGACCACGGTCATCTCCGCCGCCTGCTGGTCGGAAACCTTTCGCACAATCGCTGGGATGGTCGCCCGCCCTGCGATCTTCGAAGCTCGGCACCGCCGCTCGCCGAGAATCAAAACATATCGGCCGACCACTCCTGGACGAACCGAAATCGGCTGAATCACTCCATTCGCGCGAATCGAATCCGCCAATTCATCCAGCGTGGTCGCAATCGAATCATCCGGGGCCGCCTGTTCTTTGGCGAAATACCGCGTCTGATAAGGATTCTCATCGATCAACTCCAGAGGAATCTCGACCACAGCATCGCCCCGCACTGCGGTTGCCTGCACCTCAGCCAAAACAGAACTGTGCGGCCCGGGAGGAGCGTGTGGTGCGGGCGCCCCGCCCGCATTCCCCGGCTCCACCACCCGCGGCCCCGGCAACAACGAATCCAACCCCCGCCCCAAAGCCCGCCGTTTCTCGACAACAGCCTTATCCGTATTTGTCGTAGCTGTAGTAGTCATTCTTTGTTCATCCCCCATTCCCTGTCATCCCGACCCTCTGTCATCCCGAGCGGAGAGTACTTGTTCGCGTAGCGAACAAGTACTCGCAGTCGAGGGACCTTGCGTTTCACATTGCTAGCATATCGACGCTCATCGATCTAATATATTGATGGTCGTCAATTTATTCCGCTCCGTAATCCACCGCTTCCAGCGCGGCGCATTCACCACCTGCTTCTCCTCAACCTCCTGCGCCGGCTCGCCATGCCCCATGATTTCTTTCGCCAGCTGCATGTAACTCTCCGCCCCCCGTGATCGCGGATCATATAGCAGCGCCGGCTTGCCATGACTCGGAGCCTCCGCCAGCCGCACGTTGCGCGGGATCGTGGTCTGGCAAAGCTTGTCGCCAAAATACCGATTCAGTTCCGCAGTCACCTGCTGAGCCAAGTTGGTGCGGTCATCAAACATGGTCAGCACCACGCCCTCGACCGCGAGCTCAGGATTCAATGACGCGCGAATCCGCTCAATGGTGTCGAGCAGTTCCGATACGCCCTCGAGAGCAAAGTACTCAGCCTGCATCGGAATCAAAATCGAGTCGGCCGCCACCAGCGCGTTAAGCGTAAGCAGATCGAGCGCCGGCGGACAGTCGAGCACGATGTACTGGAATCGTTCCCGCAAAGGCGCAAGCGCATCGCGCAAGCGAAATTCTCTGCGCTCTCCCTCAACCAGTTCGAGGTTCGCGCCGATCATGTTTTTGTGAGCAGGCACCAGCCACAGATGTTCCAGCTCAGTTTTCTGCAAGGCCTCATCCGCGCGAGCCTCAGCCATGAGCAAATGATAAGTGCTGGTTCGTTCCGGATCTTTTGCCAAGCCAAGCCCGCTGGTGGCATTCGATTGCGGATCGCAGTCGACCAGCAGCGTTTCCGCACCCACTGCCGCGATCGACGAGGCAAGATTGATGGCAGTCGTAGTTTTCCCCACGCCGCCCTTCTGATTGGCAACCGCGATGACGCGTCCCATTTAGTTTTTAGAGAATCGGAGAGACGCTTGCAGCATAGGCCCAAGCAATGTCACTTGGCAATGACAGATTTCAGTGCAGCGAACCCAGAAAGACATTCCGCTGCTGCCACACAGAGTTAGAGGAGTAAGCGGCGATCCTTTCCACAAAGTTCAGCTGGTAATCTCTCAAAGTGTTCCACATCGACTGGCCACACAGTTCAGAAACGCACGTCTTACAAAATGTTCCACGTGGAACACTGGAAACTTCGGTTCATGTTCTCGCGCAGTGTTCCACGTGGAACACTCATACCTCCGAAGTGTTCCACGTGGAACATTACTCGTGCCAGCAGATGCGCGTTTTGCGGCCGAGAGAAATGCGAAGCGAAGATTTCTTTCACTCATACCACTTTGGTGGTTTTTTCTTGCGGTTTCGTTGTCCGGATCAATGTTCTGGAATCGCATGATCCCACTTTTACTGTCTGATTCCAAGCATGCCAGAGTTTTATTGACGGTTATGGCTCACGAACTCCTATGGCGAGGATGCGACTTGAGCTTAGGGGGATTGGTCTTGGTGATGTCCACCTAATGGTTGGAGTCAGCTTTCTGGCGGTTGCTAGTTGAGCTTCGCTGATCAGTAGGGCTATGCGGCCTTTGGGTGCGACCAGGTTGGCTGCGGTTTGCAGGACGGATTCGAATCGCTCTACTGCGCGTAGGGTTACTACGTCGGTGCCTGGGGTCGGATAGTGTTCGGCGCGTCCGGAGAATATATTTATGTTCGTCAATGTAAGTGCGCGGGTTACTTCGCGGAGGAAGGTTGCTTTCTTTTGGTTGGACTCGATCAGGGTTAGGGCGATTTCGGGCTTCCAGATTTTTATTGGCAGGCCAGGGAAGCCGGCGCCTGAGCCCAGGTCGACGACACTCTGAGCCGAGCTTTGTTCGGCTTGGACGGCCCCTTCGACTTCGCTCAGGGCAGGCTTCGGAGGCCGTCCCCAGGTGGGATCTTCTTTTGCGGGCTTTTCCAATGCGGTCTTTCTCGGGAAGAGGTGGCGGGCTGCGAAGAGAGATTCGCCGAAATGGCGGGTTACTATGGCTTCGGGTTGGCGGATGGCGGTTAAGTTTATGCGGGCGTTCCAGTGGAGTAGTAGATCGATGTACGTCGATATGTTTTGCAGTTGGGGTTCGGCGAGGGCGGCGTGGCCCAGAAACCCAGATTCCTCGCTTCGCTCGGAATGACCGGACTTATCGGGATCATCGGGCCCGGTTAGGAAGGGTTCTAGCAGCTCGGCTATGCGGTTGGTGTCCAACTTAGTCAACTTCGTTTGGTGTTTGTCGGTGACATTGGGTGAAATTCTATTTAAATAGAACACGAAGATGCATCTGTTTATCAACTGCCTTGCTGCGAACTCGGGGAGCGGGCTGACTTATGTGCGTAATATCGTGCCGCAGATTTCGGCCCGTCCTGAGTTGCGAGCTACTCTTGCTGTGCCTTCAAAGTTGAGGAGCACCCTGGGCAGTCCGCCGAATATTTCATTTGTCGAAATGGACATACCCGCAGGCGCGGCGGGACGATTCTGTTGGGAACAATCTTATTTGCGCGGCATGGTGCAGAAAAGTGCGGCAGACGTTTTGATCTCGGCAGGGAATTTCGCTTTGTGGCGATCGCCGGTGCCGCAGATTCTTCTTTCGGGTAATTGTCTTTATACCTGCCCGGATTTTAATCGTGACCTGCTTGACCGCAGGGCTTACCGCATATGGCTCGACACTTGGATTCGAGCATTCTTTGCGCGGCGATCGGTTCACTGGGCTGATTGCACGGTGGCTCCGAGCCAGACGTTCGCTGAGACGCTGCAGTCATGGACTGAGGGCAAGGTGGTCGGAATTCATCATGGCTTCGATCGGGAAATATTCTTCGAAGACGATGGCTGCCTGCCTTCGGCGATTCAGGAGCAGATTGATGCGGGCGCGGACCTGCTGCGCCTGATATTCGTCAGCCACTACAACTACTATCGGAATTTTGAAACTTTGCTGCGAGCACTACCTTATATAAAGGAACGGCTGGGCGGGAGGCGGGTGCAATTGCTTTTGACCTGCAAGCTGACGGAGAAAGATTCTGGCTACTACAGCGCGAAGGCGGCAAGGGGGCTGATTCGCCAGCTTGGGATATCGGATGAAGTTGTCGAGCTCGGCGCGGTTCCATATTCGGTGTTGCAACACGTAATTCGCGCTTGCCATATTTATGTGACGGCGGCTTATGCGGAGACGTTTGCGCATCCGCTGGTAGAGGCGATGGCGTGCGGATTGCCGATTGTGGCTTCAGATCTGCTGGTGCATCGGGAAATATGCGGAGGTGCGGCGGTTTATTTTCCGCGTTTTTCGCCGCAAATGCTGGCTGAGCGCGTGGTTGAGTTGGATCGGTCGTTGGCGCTGCGAAATGAGCTTTCCGAGGCGGCATTGGATCGGTCGCGTGATTTTTCCTGGCGCGATCATCTGGAGCGGATTGTTGGGCTGGCGCGGAGCCTCGAGTGCGGCGAGATGGAATATGCGCATGCGGCGTGACTATTGAGAGTTGAAGCAAATAGTGGGAGTGACGCGATGCGTAGCGTTACTCTCGCCGAGCGTCTCTCCCCGAGTCTGCTTTCTAGAGCTTTGGCGAAGCCAAGGTGAGCGTCCACAGATCGGGCGCGAACTTGGGCAGCCGATCTTTATTCGTCGACGCCAGCAGCAGCCCGTATTAAGTCAGATCCGCCCACCCTTTCGCAAAGAACGCGAAAGAGTGGGGCACCCAATGTCTGATTCACAGGCAGTTCGAAAGCCCGGGCCACCCGTCCTTACGCCGTGGGCTGCATTCTGTCGCCGCTTCGCAGTTACAAACTCACAGTTTTGTTCCACCGTGTCTTAGAAAATCTAGTTCTCACGCACAGCCTGGAAGTGCTGGTCCACCCAAAATCAAATGCAAGATTGAGTTTTTCCGCAGGCCTCTTAAGGCCGCTGTTGTTTTTTGCGGTACTGGCGGCGCGGTTGGAAGCCGCGCCCTTTCAAGGCCGCTCCCATGTCTCGCAAAGACGGCGATACATGGGGCACCCACGGCTATCACTACTGGAACAATTCCGTAGTTCCTTCTGTCATCCTTTCTGTCATATCCCGGGCGCGAGTCTCGAGGGTAGACTTTTTGTGGTGTGCGTCAGTTTGAATTCGTTCGCGTGAGATTCCTCGCCCCGCTGGTGAGCGCGGGGCTTCGGAATGACGGACCTTCTAAGTAAGAACCAGGCTGACCTACTGATGCTTTTTGTTGAGATTTGAGTTTCGGTATGGAGATCGTCGAGGAACAAAAACTCGGCCTGAGCCGGCGCAGGTGCGTGTCCCTGCCGGTTAGTGTGATTATTCCTGTGCGCAATGAGGCGCAGAACTTGTCGCGTTGTCTGGCATCGCTGCGTGGAGTTAGGGAAATTTACGTCGTTGATTCTGGCAGCACCGACGAAACTGCGGAGATCGCTCGTGCTTTTGGCGCGAAGGTTGTGCAGTTTCATTATCACGGTGGTTGGCCTAAGAAGCGGCAGTGGGCCATGGACACGCTTCCGCTGGCATATGACTGGATTTTTCTTTTGGATGCGGACGAAGTTTTGACTCCGGAATTGGCGGAAGAGATTCGTCAGGCCATTCGGAATCGAACTTGCGACGGTTATTACATTGCCTTGGGTATGCATTTTTTGGGACGAATGCTTCGCCATAGCGGGGCGAGATTTTACAAGCTATCGCTGTTTCGGCGTGGGCGTGGGCGGTTTGAGTGCAGGCTGAAAGAGCAGGACGCTTCGATGTGCGACATCGAAGTGCATGAGCATGTGGTGGTCGATGGGCAGACGGCGAAATTAAAAAATGCGCTGGTGCATCACAACGCAAAAAGTCTTTCTTCCTATATTCGCAAGCATGACGAATATTCGACTTGGGAAGCGCGCGTGTGGATGGAGGGCAGTTGCCGCGATTTGCCGCCGTCGTTGTTTGGGAGTGATGCGCAGCGGCGGCGCTGGCTGAAGCAAAATTATATGGGGCTGCCGGGGTCTCCGTTTCTGTTCTTTGTGTACAAATATTTTTTTCGCCTGGGATTTCTCGATGGCGTGCCCGGGCTGATCTACTGCGGCTTTCAGGGCATTCAGCTTTTTCATATCAAAGCCAAAATTTACGAATTGCGGATGGAGAGTAAATCATGAGCGCGGCGCAGGCTAATGTTGCGGCGGATGCGGTTGCGTATCACGCATCTCTGGCGCTGCAGTGGGAACAGCGTTATCGCAAACCTTCGTTTCAGATGCGCGAGACGGTTTTGCTGAAGTCGCTGCAAGGTTGGAATTTGGCAGGTAGTCTTTGGCTCGATGCGGGCTGCGGTACTGGATCGCTTTCGCGTTGGTTGGCGGCGCGAGGATGCGGTGTGCTGGGAGTTGATGCCTCGCACGAAATGGTGGGCGCTGCGAATCAGTCGGCGCAATTGCAGAATTATTCTGAGCGGATTGATTTTGTGCGAATAACTTCCGTGGCGCATCTGGCGCTGGATGATGATTCGCTTGATGGGGTTTTGTGTTCCAGCGTTTTGGAGTATGTGCCTGATCCCGGCGCGTGTTTGACGGAATTTGCCAGGGTGCTTAAGCCGGGTGGATTGCTATTGGTCTCGGTTCCGAATCGCAATTCGCTTGTGCGACGAATGCAGCTTGCTTGTCATTATTTTGGTGGCCTGGTGGGACAGAGCTGGTGCAAGTTTCTGGATTATTCGTGTCATCAATATTCAACGCGTGAGTTTGAACGGTTGCTTGCGCGAAGTGGTTTTGGAAGGCGGAAAATCGTTCCCTTTGGGGGTCCTGTGCCCGGGCTGGCGCAGCGAAGCAGTCGCTGGGCGCCATTGCTGATGTTTGTTGCGCAGAAATGCGCGTGAAATTTAGAGATCGCGGCTGAATGCGGCTGTCGAAACAAGTCGTTCCTGGCAATTAACCGTGACCCTCAGCGGTTAAAGCCGGACTAAGAATAATGAACTTACCGCAGCGCTGGAAAGCGCTGCGCCACCCAAAATCAAATGCAGCGTTGAATTTTCCGCAGCCTCTGAATGCTGATTCTGGGACTCAACATGTTTCACGCGGACGCCTCGGCTGCGCTGGTGCAGGACGGCGAGGTCGTCTTCGCCGTTGCCGAAGAGCGGCTCAATCGCATCAAGCACTACGCGGGCTTTCCTTCGCTTGCGATCAAGGCTTGCCTGGATTTCGCTGGGGCAAAGATTACCGATGTTGATCATGTGGCGATCGGCCAAGACAGCGATGCCAACCTTGCCCGGAAAGTTCGGTACGCTCTGGGCAATCCCGCGAAAATTCTGAACCTCATTCGTTTGCGACGGCGCAAGCAGCCGCTGCGCGATGTGCGTTCGCTGGTGGCGAAGGCGCTCGATGTCGATGCGCAGACGCTGCGCTTCGAGGAACATCATCTCGAGCATCACATTGCTCATATTGCCAGCGCTTATTATTGCTCGCCGTGGGAGAAGGCTGCGGGCTTCAGTTACGACGGGTCGGGGGATTTTGTTTCCACGATGATGGCGCGTTGCGAAGGGAACCAGATTGAAGTGCTCAATCGTGTGTTCTTGCCGGATTCGCTGGGCAGTTTTTATACCATGATTTGCGAGTTCATCGGCTACCCGCAATATGGCGATGAAGGCAAAATCATGGGGCTCGCGCCATATGGCACGGACAGGCTTTGCGACCGGCTGGCGGATGTTATTAGTTTGCGCAATGGCAGCTTTAATCTTGACCGCAGTTTTTTCAAGCCGCTCGGGAGCAATCAGGGAATGCGGGTTATGCCGGATGGCAGGGTGCAATTGGCGCGGCATTTTTCTGCGCGGATGGTGAAAGCGTTTGGCGATCCGCGGGAGCCGGATAGCGAGCTTACGCAGCGCGAGATGGATCTTGCTTATGCGATGCAGCGCCGGTTTGAAGAGGTTGTTTTTCATTTGCTTAATCAACTTTATGGGCGCATGCCGGGTGAAGACCTGGTGATGGCGGGTGGGTGCGCGCTGAACAGCGTCGCTAATGGAAAGGTTTTTGCGCGCACTCCATTTCGGCGTACGTGGATTCAGCCGGCGGCGGGCGATGAGGGATTGGCTATAGGCGCGGCTTTGCACACTTATCACGCGGTGCTCAATCAGCCGCGGCGTTTTGTGATGAAGAATTCTTATCTGGGACCGGAGTTTTCTGATGCACGTATTGAGTCCGATTTGAAAAAAGCGAAGTTGCGATATCGGAAATTAGAACGGGAGCCGTTGCTTGATTCTGTGGCGGAGAAGATCGCAGCGGGAAAAGTTGTGGGGTGGTTTCAGGGACGGATGGAATGGGGTCCGCGGGCCTTGGGGAATCGGTCGATACTGGCGCATCCGGGATTTCCGGGAATGAAGGATGTGCTGAATGCGCGCATCAAGCAGCGGGAGTGGTTTCGTCCATTTGCGCCTTCGATTCCGGAAGAGCGGCAGGGGGAATATTTTGAGCATGATCATCCGTCGCCGTTCATGCTGCATGTGTACAAAATTCGGGCGGAAAAACGGACGCAGCTTTCTGCAGTGAATCATGTGGACGATAGCGGGCGCTTGCAGAGCGTGCGGCGCGAGGAGAATCCGCTTTATTACGAATTGATTCGGCGCTTCGAGCGCAAGACTGGAATTCCTGTCCTCTTAAATACCAGCTTGAATGAGAATGAACCGATTGTGTGCCGGCCCGAAGAGGCCATTGATTGTTTTAAACGCACTCGCATGGATGTGCTGGCGATTGGGCCTTATTGGAGTGAGAAAGCTGATTGATGGCAGCTCATGCTAGTTACGTTGCAGCTGAGGGCCTGGAGCTAGTTTTGGTCGGGCGCTTTCCTCGCATGCGGGCGCTGGCGTGGAGCGGTGATTGGTTGTATGCGTCGCGTGGATATGCGGTGCTTCGTGCCCTGATGTCAGAGGTTATCGAATGGGAGCGAGTTGGCTCGTTTCGGCCGCCGGCGTGGCGAACGGTTGCGTCGTCTACACGGCTGGCGTCGCGTTTCTTTCGCGATGGTTTTCATGCGCTGGCGGTTTTGCCTTCGGGCCATTTAATTGGCGCTGTGCCTCGCGCCATTGTTACGCTGTCGCCGGGAGAGATGGAATTTCGCGTGTCGCATCGGTTGGTTCGTGGATTGCGTCCGCTGCATATTGCTGCGACCCCGAGTGGGCATATTTTTTGGGGAGAATATTTCGATAATCCTCGGCGGGATGAAGTCCACGTTTATGTGTCGATTGATGGTGGCGCGCATTGGGAGGTAGCTTATACATTTCCCAGAGGCGCGATTCGTCACGTTCACAATATCGTTTACGACGAGCGGGAGGATTGCTTGTGGGTGCTGACCGGCGATCAGGGCCGAGAGTGCCGGATCATTCGCGCTTCGAGCGATTTCAAAACAGTTGATGTCATCTTATCCGGCAGTCAGCAAACTCGGTGTGCTGCGCTGGTTCCCACACGCGACGCAGTTTATTTTTCTACGGACACGCCGTTTGAACAAAATCATATTTACCGTTTTGATCGGGAGAGCGGCGATGTGTGCGCGGTTGCAGACTTGAGTGCTTCGTCGATCTATGGCTGTTTGGCGGGCGATGCGGTTTTCTTCTCCACGATGGTTGAACCGAGTGACATAAATTCGGGTGCTGACGTAGGTCTTTACGGCAGCCGTGATGGCGTCGACTGGCAACGCTTGCAGCATTGGAAAAAAGATCGCTGGCCGATGGGATTATTTCAATATGGCAATGCGTTCCTGCCCGATGGAAAAAATATAAGCGGGCTGGTTGCGGCGACAACCGTCGCGGTCAAACAGTGGGATATGGAAACTTGCATCTGGCGCTTATGACAACGCGAGGGGGAATCCTGCACGCTACCGGTGCTGCGCTTTTCTCATGCTAATGTCCAATTGTGACTTCTCTGCAATACTACCGGCGCATTTTCAGCGCGTATTTAGTGCCGGAGAAAAGTCACCTCAGTTTTTGGCACGAGACGCCGCGGACAAATCCTACGGCTAGTTTTCATCGGCTCGGCGAATACTACATGTTGTTTGGCCAGAAGGCTGATTATGCTGAGCCTCACGATGAGGCGGGAATTCCGCAGCTTAATTACCGAGGCAAAATCGCGCTGCAATATAACCCTATCGCGATTGCGCAGTGGGGACTGGGTAATTACAACCTTTTTTGCAGAGATCACAGCGATGAGCGGAAAAAGAGATTCATAGCGGCTAGCGATTGGCTGTGTGCTCATTTGGAGCGGAATTCATTTAGGTTGTGGGTGTGGAATCACAAGTTCGATTGGGAATATCGTTCGACCTTGAAAGCTCCCTGGTATTCGGGGCTGGCGCAGGGTCAGGGAATTTCGCTGCTGCTGCGGGCTTATCGTGCGACAGGGGCGGCTGCGTATCTGGACACTGCTAAACAAGCGTTTGGCAGCTTTCTCAAATCCACCAGCGAAGGTGGTGTCGCATTTACCGATGCGCGTGGGAATCTTTGGTTCGAAGAATACATTGTTTCGCCGCCCACTCACATTCTTAATGGATTTATCTGGGCGATCTGGGGCGTGTACGACTATTTTTTGGCGACCGAAAGCAGTGCGGCGCGTAATCTCTTCGCGCAGGCGACGCTGACGCTTCGCGAAAATCTTGCGCGGTACGATCTCGGTTTCTGGTCGCTGTATGAGCAATCCGGCACCACGCTGCCTATGGTTGCCAGCCCCTTCTATCACCGCTTGCATGTGATACAGCTGCGCATCATGCATCGCATCACTGGCGATGAGGTCTTCGCCCGCTACGCCGATAAATGGGAAGGGTATGCGTGCAGCCGTGCCAAGCGCACGCGCGCGCTCTGTTACAAGAGTGCATTCAAGCTTGCTTATTACTAAAACTCGTGAACATTCTCTACTTATCACAATACTTTCCACCGGAAATGGGGGCGCCCGCGGGCCGAGTTGCGGAGATGTCTCGACTGTGGGTAGAGGATGGGCATGAGGTCACTGTGTTGACCGGATTTCCCAATCATCCCACCGGAGTTGTGCCGCGCGAATATCGACGACAGTTTCGCCGTTTAGTAACACGCGACTTGTACCACGGTGTGAATGTGGTTCGCACCTGGCTTTTGCCATTGCCAAATCGCAAAGCGTACGAGCGCATATTGAATTACGGTTCGTTTTGCATTTCTTCCGCCGCTACTGGCATGTTACTGCGCAAACCTGATGTGGTGATTGCCACTTCTCCGCAGTTGTTGGTGGGGCTTTCTGGCTGGTGGCTGGCTCGCCTCAACGGAGTGCCATTTGTCTTCGAAGTTCGTGACCTCTGGCCCGAATCCCTGGCTGCGGTTGGCATGGGTAACGAACAGTCGGCACTGCACCGGGGGTTGACCAAAGTCGCGGAATTTCTATACCGAAATTGCGATCGTCTGGTGGTTGTCACTCCGGCTTTCAAAGACTATCTGATCGAACACTCGCGGGTCCCTGAAGAGAAGATTGTGGTAGTCGAAAACGGAGTCGACAGTAACGCGTTCAGCAGAGTCGCTCCAAACCTGGCGTTAAGACGTGAACTGGATGCGGAAGGGCGATTCGTCGTGTCTTACATCGGTACCATCGGGGCGGCGCACGGGCTGGAAACTTTGCTGGAAGCGGCCTCATGGGTGCGAGAAAGGATGCCTGAGGTTTTATTCCTGATCGTGGGAGAAGGGGCCGACAAAGCGCGCATGAAGTCTTTGGCCGGTTCTCGCAGACTTAGCAACGTGCGTTTTGTCGATCAGCAGCCGCGCGAAACCATCCCGGCCTACATTTCTGCCTCGGACGCATGTATCGTACTGTTGAAAAAGGCGGAACTATTTAAAACTGTTTTGCCCACAAAAATGTTGGAATTCATGTCATGCGCTCGACCGATAATTCTTGGCGTGGACGGCCACGCGCGCAAAGTTATGGAGCAAGCCAACGCGGGAATTTTCATCACGCCACAAGATCCCACCGCTTTGGTGGAGGCGGTTATGAGGCTCGCATCTGATCCTGCCTTACGCGAATCGATGGGCCGCAATGGCCGCCAGCATATTCTTCGTTATTTTTCCCGCCGCGAAAGCGCCAGGACATATCTTGACGTACTGCAGGACTTGTTAGGAACAGACCCGCGACGAGCAGCGGCCGCCGCGTAAACGCCACGAATGCGCAGACGTGCTGTCCGTACGGCCAAGTTGACAAGATTTACGCCTAGATCCGTCTTCAGACACGCAAAAATATGTTTGTCATCCGGAGCCATGCGAGGGATCTTGGTATTCGCCTGCGACGACAATTTGCGCTGTGCAGGCAAGAACCCAGATCCCTCGCTTCGCTCGGGATGACAGTTCATTATGGGGCAATCGCTTGGCTTGTCTGGTGAGAGGCTAGGGAATGGCTACGATGCTGGCTGCGGTGGCGGCTTGCATAGCGGCCTCCATGGCGCGTCCGGCAAACACTTTGGTCGCACTGGTGGGAACAAAAAGAATGTCGTCGGCTTGCATGGTCACGTCTGGAGCCTTGGCTCTCAATATTTTTTTCAGCTCTACTGGAGTTTCGGTCAGCCCGTGCGGGCCCCGGTGGATGATTCTAGTGCCGCCCAAATTGGCGGTGTGAGTTGTACCGCCTGCCAGCGCTATCGCCTGCAGCACGGTTAGATGCGCGCTATCCATGAGAAATCCGCTCGGCCTTCCAACATCGCCCACCACGTAAACCAAATCTGCCTTGCGAACGATGATGGTATCGCCCGGCAGGATGGCTATGTTGCTTTCCGGGTTGTCGCTGATATTGCGCGAGAGGGGAACAGTGACGGGCTTTTCGGGCTGATCGCGATGGGTGACGCTGATGCTCTTACCTGCTTTTTCCGTGAACCCGCCGGCGACAGAGATGAGGTCGAAAAGCCGTTGCTGTCCGGGTACCGGATAAACGCCTGGGCGAACGACTTCTCCCAATAGGCTCGCGCCTTGTGACGCGTATTGGTCGACAAACAATGTGACGTGAGGATTCTTAACGAAGCCGCCATCGGAAAGCCGCTTCTGAATCATGCCCTCGGCTTCTTCCGCCGTTAAGCCAGCGATGCGAACATAATCAATCAAGGGCAGGTAGATTTCGCCCTTGGTGCTGACGCGGGCCTTCGTGGTAAGTTCGGGAACATTGTAGACAGCTACGTCGACCAAGTCTCCGGTCTGCAGCCTCAGCGATGAAGCGGGCTGTGGCGTCGCAGTTTCAGTCGACTGCTGTGACGGCGCCGGGACGTTCTCAGTTGTTATTTTCCCTTTTTCACCTACGACTGGCTGCTGAGCCGGAGTTCTTGCTGCCAGTGCTATCAGCAATAAAAATGAAAAGACCCAACCGCGGACGAGCTTGGACGAACTCCATCGCATCGGCGATGTAGAAAAAACCATTGCCATTTTTGCCAAGTCTAGCACAGCATGGCGGCTCGATGGACCGGTGTTCCAGCCCCGTACTTAGATGGCAAACACTGGGAATCTCCAGAGGTTAAAGGTTTACCCACCCTGGTCCCTGTACCAAGTCAGGGAATAGCTGTGCCAGGGTAACGGTTGTAGGATTCAATTAAATAGGAGAGTTAGTGACACTTTTCTATCTCGGAACCTTTGTCGGCTCGGTGCTGCTTTCATTCGCGCTGACTAAGTACGTGCGCGATGTGGCGACCGTGCACGGTTGGGTAGCAGCGCCCGCTCTTGATCGACACTTGCATAGCCGTCCTTTGCCGCGATTCGGCGGGGTAGCGATTTTTGTCTCGTTTGTGCTCACGTTCCCGCTCGCGTTGATAGCCGGGTGGCATTACTTTGCTGTGGGCTTCGGCCTTTCCGGCAAAACTCTGCTCACCTTACTCGCGCCCGGATGCCTGATTTTCGGCCTCGGTGTTTACGACGATATTTATTCGGTGAGCCCGTACGCCAAGGTTGCGGTTCAGGCTATTGCCGGAGCGATGTTGTTCGCGGGCGGGCTTCGCATCCTCGATCTGCCGGTACTTTTTGGCAGCCGTCATTTTTCATGGTTCGTGGGACTTCCGATGACGGTGTTGTGGGTGCTCGCGATCACGAATGCTTTTAACCTTATTGATGGTCTTGACGGTCTGGCTGCGGGTTCGGCTTTATTTTCTACGATCGTTGTATTTGCCGTCGCTTTAGTTTCGGGTTCGTCTCTGGTTTCACTGATGGCGCTGGCTTTGGCTGGGTCGATTCTGGGATTTCTGCGTTTTAATTTCAGCCCTGCGACCATTTTTCTGGGAGATTGCGGAAGTCTCTTTATCGGATTCATCTTGAGCGCTCTGGCTCTGCAGGGCGCGCAGAAGGCGCCTACAATTATTGCGGTCGCCATTCCGGTTGTGTCCTTCGGCTTGCCAATCCTGGAAACTGCGCTGTCGATTGTCCGACGTTTTCTTGGCGGTCGTCCAGTTTTCACCGCTGACCGCGAACATATTCATCACAAACTTTTGCAGCGCGGCCTTTCACATCGCCAGGTGGTCATTACGCTTTACGCGGTTTCAGCGTTGTTTGCCTTGCTCAGTTTGTTTCTTCTGTGGCCTAGCGGCGACATGCTCGGCCTGGTTCTGGCCATGCTTGGCACCGGGATTTGGATTGGCGTGCAGCGTCTTGGCTATTTGGAATTTGGAGAGCTCGGGCGAGTGGCGCACCGTACCATCGAGCGACAGGTTTTGATTAACAATCTTGCCATCCGCCGGGCCACGGAAGAGTTGAAGGTCGCATGCGATTACGCGCAACTCGGCAGGATTCTGGTGGCGGCTCTTGCGGGTAACGATTTCGACGCTTTTGACTTGCGGCTGCAATATCCACCCAGCGACCTTCCCGCAATCCACGGATTGCATCTGGTTTCGGGTTGGGGGGAAATACCTTGCCTGCGCTGGACCAGGTCGGGCAGCCATTTTGCGCAGGAGTCGAAGAGCGCCTGGTGCCTGACTCTTGATCTGGTTACCAGTCGCCATGCGCGTTGCGGATCGATGACCGTTTATCGTCTTTATAGTGGCCGAGAATTGCAGTTCGATATCAACCTGCTAACCTCGGCGTTCCCGGTAGCTTTAGCCGATGCGCTTGATCGCGTATTGACACCTGATTTGGAAATGTTGCCCACGCCCCGTCAGCCTTCAGAACTGATTGTCGTGCAAGCCAGCTAAAAACGTTGTTTCTTATTCACAGCCCTGAACCAGATGCGCTACTTCTGAAGTATTGCGCTCCCATTTACTTTTCTAAATTCGTTTGGGAAAAACATTTCGGGGAGGAAATCGGAAGCATGGCGGAAAAGCTTACCGGGCAGGACATCAGCTTCATCGGCTTGCCGACCGCCGTATTCTGTGTCGAATGTGAATTAATCAGCAAGAACAACACTCCGTACTGCATGGCTTGCGGCAGCCGCGCGCTGTTGAGTTTGTCGCGACTGCTGGGCGGTTCTTTGCGGGGTCAGCAGACGGCCCATCTGATCGAAGACGCCGAATTAGATCGTCTGGTACGCGAGTTGCTGGGTACGGTTCCGAATTCAGAAAATCGCATTCCCGCGTCATTCGCGACCCTGGCGCCGTCGCGCAGCCATGCTCGGGCCATGGATTTGGCGAAAATGCAAAGGGTGGGGCACGTGTTGGACGGCGAGCCTGATATTCATCCTGGCGAAATCGAATTAGAGCCTGCCATCAGCGTGATTGCCGAACGCGCCCAGGCTTTGACCGGGGCCACTGGCGCCGCGATTGCCCTACGACAAGGCGATGAAATTATTTGCCGGGCGCGCACCGGACGCACTGCGCCGGATCTCGGAGTGCGACTGCAAACCAACTCGGGCATTTCCGCCGACTGTGTGCGCACCGGAGAGATCGTGCTTTGCCACGATGCTGAGAGAAATCCGTATGTCGACATCGCAAGTTGCCGCCGTCTCGGAGCACGATCCATCCTGGTGGCGCCGCTGCGGCATTTCCGCCGCACGTTGGGTGTATTCGAGGTTCTGTCGGGCATCCCCCACGCCTTTGATAATCGCGACGTGGCCACCATGCAACTGCTTTCCAGCCTGATGGTGGCGGCTATCTCACGCTTATCCACCCTTCGCAATCAGCAAGATTCTTTGGCCGGCTGAGATAGTGTCACTGCGGCGAGTAAAGTGAACGCTTGAGAAATTCTCCGGCGCCGGCACGTCCAGTAAACTTGTCGGCTTCCACAATCACCCGGCCGCGAGAGAGGACGACGTCCGGCATGCCGGTGACCTCAATGCCTTCGAACATGGAGTAGTCGACGCGCATGTGATGGGTCTTGGCGCTGATGGTATGTTTGCGGGCGGGATCGAAGATCACCAAATCAGCGTCGCTGCCTACTGCGATTGTGCCCTTGCGCGGATAGAGCCCGAAAAGTTTCGCCGGCGTGGTGGAAACCAATTCAACGAAGCGGTTGACGCTGAAGCGGCCTTGGGCAACGCCGCCAGAATAAATCAGGCTCATGCGATGCTCGATGCCGGGGCCACCGTTGGGGATTTTGGTGAAGTCGTCGCGTCCGAGTTCTTTTTGTTCCTTGAAACAGAATGGGCAATGGTCGGTGGAAACTACTTGCAGATGATCGCGCTTCAATCCGTTCCATAATTTTTCCTGATGCCATTTCTCGCGCAGCGGCGGCGTGAAAACGTACTTGGCGCCTTCGAAGCCGGGGACGTCGAAGTTTTCGAGGGAAAGATAAAGATATTGCGGGCAGGTTTCGGCATACACGGGAAGGCCGCGATCACGGGCTTCGCGGACCTTTTCCAGCGCTTCGTTGCAACTCAGGTGGACGATATAGACTGGCGCCCCCGCCATTTCCGCGAGGGCGATGGCGCGGGATGTAGCTTCCGCCTCGGCGGTGGTTGGCCGCGTCAAGGCGTGATATTTCGGAGCCTTCTTTCCTTCGGCCAAAGCTTGCTGCACGATTACATCGATGGCGCTGCCGTTTTCGGCATGCATGCAGACCAGGCCGCCATTTTTTGATGTGGCGCGAAGTGCTTTGAAAA
>Ga0207022_10167_pt1 | contig 17817 bp, 18 predicted proteins | sample Alteio_BWMinCont_46_FD_153307 | JGI IMG/M metagenome (GOLD analysis project Ga0207022, IMG submission 153307) | Enriched cells from forest soil in Barre Woods Harvard Forest LTER site, Petersham, Massachusetts, United States -... | ecosystem: Environmental > Terrestrial > Soil > Temperate forest >... | reverse complement strand
TGGATTATCAAAACCGCGAACGACAACAATCGTGGCATTCAGAATTTCATCAGCCGCTTGCAGCTCTTCATGACACTCGCCGGACTGTCATCCCTGCTCATTGGTGGGGTGGGTATGATGAACGCTTCTGAAACATATCTGAACCGAAAATCTGAAACGATTGCCATTCTCAAAACACTCGGTGCCCCAAGCCAAACGGTGTTTCGCATTTATGCGCTCATCGTATTTATCATTGCGGTGATCGGCTCGACCATCGGCGCCATTCTGGGTGCGGTAATTGCCATAATTGCCTTACCCTATCTCGCCGATTTCTTGCCCGTACTCGACACACGTGCGACACTTGATACGCCAACATTTTTGCTCTCCGTCGGGTTTGGTATACTCACGGTTTTTACCTTTGCTATTGCCTCGCTCGGTAGAGGAACCGGTGTCAAACCTAGCGTCCTCTTTCGTGGGCTTGACCCGCTTCGGTTGCGCTTACCACCAACTATTATCGCCCTGACGCTGCTGTTTGCGACAGCGTTAATTGCGCTTCTGATCGTCACCGCCAGCGATGTCAAAATTGCCGCCGGTTTTATTGCCTGCGCGATTGTAAGTTTGTTCTTGTTCTGGTTTGCGTCAAAATTCACCCAATCCCTGGCACGCAAATTCCACCCTAAAACGCCGTGGGCGCGGCTTGCCGTTACTAACCTTTACCGTCCAGGATCCCCCACACTGTCCGTGTTGCTGAGCATCGGCATTGGGCTTACAGTGTTGATTGCCTTATTGCTGGTCGAAGAGAATTTTCAGCGTGAAGTCAATGAAACCATTCCCGAACTGGCACCTTCGTTATTTTTAATCGATATACAACCCGTATATAAAGAAGAGTTTTTTGCATTTGTGCGAAGCCATCCGTACGTCTCCGATCTTGCATCACAACCGATGATCCGTGGCCGTATTTCTAAGCTAAATCATGTGCCGGTGGAAAAATCGACGATCGCTTCTGACTCCAAATGGGCGATTGAAAGCGATCGTGGTCTGACGTATTCCACCACCATCCCTGCCAGAGCAAATATCGTCCAGGGATCCTGGTGGCCTGCGGATTACCACGGGAAAACGCTGGTATCGCTTGACCGTAAATTGGCCCAAGGCATGGGACTAACCATCGGCGATACCATCACTCTCAACATACTCGGGGACGAAATCGAAGCGGAAATCGCCAACCTGCGCGAGGTCAATTACATCAGCTTCCAGATTAACTTTGCGATGATTCTCTCGCCCGGAGCCATTGAAAAATTCCCCGCGACGTATATTTCTACTGTTCGCATCGATACCGAGCATCACGAAACGCAGCTGATGCGCGAGGTCGCCAAGCAATATCCCAGCGTTTCATCGGTTCGTATCCGCGACTCCATTGCGCAAATTAAGGGCATCATCGACCATATCGCTTTTGCGCTTCATCTCTGCGCGCTAGTGACGCTAGTCTCAGGCATCATGGTGCTGGCCACGGCGCTTTCTGCTACTCTCGATAAACACACTTACGACACCGTTATCCTCAAAGTACTGGGGGCAAAAAAGGCAGATATTATGAAAATGTTTTTAGCCGAATGGGTCATTTTAGCGATGATTACATCGCTCATTGCCAGTGTTCTGGGATCGGCCGGAGCATGGCTTATCGTCACGCGGATGGACTGGATTCACTTCCAGTTAGTGTCACATACCATCATGGAGGCCATTGGCCTCGCTTTATTATTTATCACCGGGACCGGGTATATGATTCAGACGAGAATCTTTCAGGTACGTCCGTCATCCATACTCAGAAATGAGTAGCGAGTACTCGCAGGTATAATGACCCAAACACCAAAATGCGGGCGGGCGTTTGCTCTCGCTGGAGGATAGCGGTAATTGCGGATTCAATGCTTTCGCTGGCAATAACGGGGGCGGTATCTTTCATCATTGCCACAATATTTTCAGCACTATAACTTTTGGGCTCAGAAATTACTGGTATGGCATAAATTTCCCTTACCTTGCCCACCACCGGCGCCAGCAGGCTCACCACATCTTTTCCCTGCGTCGTACCAAAAATCAGATAGGTCGGTTTATCCTGCCAGTCTCCTTCCAGAAAGACGGAAAGCATATGCCCAGCCGCCATGTTGTGGCCACCATCCATCCACAATTCAAATCCCTGCGGTAACAAGGCTGCACAGCCTCCTTGCGTGACACGTTCCATCCGTCCGGGCCAGCGCGCCTGCAATAATCCTGCGACGATTGCATCACCATCCACCTCAAAATCGTCGAGCAACGTCATTGCCGTAATAGCGTTACCGGCATTGATGTATTGATGCGGCCCCAGCAAAACGGGAGCAGGCAAATCCATCTCGCCTTCTGCACAGCGATAACGCATGCCTTCTTCGGTTTTTTGTACAACCCAGTGTTCGCCGTAATTACATACCAGCGCACCGATATTGGCCGCTTCCTGCTGCAATACAAGTGATGCCTCCTCCGGTTGAAAACTAATCACGCTGGAGACGCCCTCCCGCATAATTCCCGCCTTGTGCCAGGCAATTTCCGCCAGGCTTTCGCCAAGAATATCAGTATGGTCCGGAGAAATCGTCGTGACAATTGTGAGCACCGGTTTCTCAATAACATTGGTGGGATCAAACCGACCGCCAATCCCGGTTTCCATTAAAAGAATATCGGCGGGAGTTTGTGAAAATGCTAAAAATGCCGCCGCCGTTGTTCCCTCAAAAAAACTGTAGGAATCCTCGCCCGCAGCGATGCGTGCGGCTTCAATCACAGTAAATAGCGTCGTATCGTCAATTTCACGACCGGCCAATACAATGCGCTCATTATAACGCTGCAAATGCGGTGAAGTGTAGACATGTACCTTATAGCCCGCTGCTTCCAGCATCGCACGCATGAAGGCAATGGTCGATCCCTTACCATTCGTCCCGGCCACATGCACCACCGGCGGTAATTTTTTCTCTGGGTTACCAAGACGTGATAGCAACGCCTGTGTACGTGAAAGTGGGGTGCCGGGACGGTTTTCAAATAACAATGTCGGCCAATGCGGCATGGTAAGGTAAGAAGACACGCGAACCTGCTAGATAATGCCGAGTCTTTTTCCTACACGCTCAAAGCGCTCGAGAGCAAAATCAATCTGCGCGTCGGTAAGCGCCGCATTCATCTGGATGCGCAGCCGCGCTGTGCCTTCCGGCACGACCGGATAACCAAACCCGGTGATGAAAACACCTTCTTTAAGCAGTTCTGCGCTCATACGGAGAGCAAATGCCGTATCGCCCACGATGATTGGCACAATTGCCGATTCACCCTCCAGTGGCTTAAATCCGCGCTTCTGCAAGCCTTCACGCATACGCCGTGTAATCGCATGCAAGCGTGTCACGCGCTGCGGTTCGCGGTTTAATATTTCAATTGCCTTCATCGCGCTTGCGGCAATCGTTGCAGGCAACGCATTGGAAAATAATTGCGGGCGCGACACCTGTTTAAGGTACTCAACCAGTGTTCGTGAGCCGGCTACATAACCACCTGCCGCGCCTCCCAGTGCTTTGCCCAGTGTTCCGGTGATGATATCGACCTGTCCCTCCACGCCAAAATGTTCGGCAGTACCGCGGCCATGCGTTCCCATCACCCCGACGCCATGCGAATCATCAAGAATCACGGCTGCTCCATAACGCTTGGCGAGCGCTAATACTTCCGGCAATTTCACAATATCGCCCTCCATACTGAATACGCCATCGGTGACGACCAGTAAGCGTCGTGCATCTTTGGCTTCTTTGAGCTTGGCTTCAAGATCGGCCATATCGGAATGTTTGTAAACGAATCGCTTGGCCTTGCTCATGCGGCAACCATCAATCAGCGACGCATGGTTGAGCGCATCACTGATCAGCACATCTTCTGCGCCAGCGATTGCTGGCATCAGACCCGTATTCGCCGCCCAACACGAGACATAGGTGAGCGCAGCTTGTGTATAATGCAACGTCGCAAGTGCCGCTTCAATTTCCTCGTGAATGGAAAACGTTCCGCAGATGAAACGCACGGACGCCGTGCCCGCTCCATAGCTTGACAGCGCTTGCTTACCGGCCTCGATCACTTCCGGGTGATTGGCAAGTCCCAAATAATTATTCGAGGATAGCACCAGTGCCTTACCACATTCCTCCATGTTCACTTCGCTGTCCATCGGCCCCGTGATATGTCGGAATGACTTCAGGGTTCCCGCGTTTTCCATCGCAGAAAGCTCGGTTTGTAAGCTGGTATCAAGCACAGATGCATTCATGGGGTACCTCGCGAAAAAAGATTGTAGCTAAGCGTAATAAACAAAAAGATTGCAGCCCACAATATCAGATCATTCCACAGCTTTTGCTTCGACTGACGACGCAGCATGCCCGACATTCCGCTGACCATTACAATCAACATTACTACATACAAAACACCCAATACCGCATCGAACGTTGCTGAGGACTCAGGAAACGTCAGGCGCAAAATCAGCACCGATATGATGGCAATAAATAATAGAATCGGCAATGGCATATGCTATAGTACCGCGGATGATCAAGATCAATCCACTGCTATTTTTTTCCTCTGTTTTATTGAGTACAGGGCTGCTGGGTGTCGCAGGCCTCGCTTGGGCAGAAACGCCTAATCCTATCCAACATATCATTGTCATTTCGCTGGAAAATCACAGCTTCGATAATATGTTTGGCGGATTTCCTGGCGCAGATGGCACCGCGAACGCAACCTATGCCACACAAACGGATAAAAATGACCTGCCCTACGCCACGTTACCTCCCGTAATGGATACACGCCAGATCCCGCCTGCCACCGATTCACGCTTTCCTGCTGCGCTCGCGAATAAGCCTTTTCTTATCGAGAAGTATATTGCCGCAAGCGATATAACCGGTGATCTTGTCCACCGTTTTACGCAGGAACAAGAGCAGATTCATGGTGGAAAAATGGATCGCTTTGCTGCCGTATCCGACGCCGGTGGACTTACGATGGGATACTTCGATGGGAGTAAACGCGGGCTATGGCAATATGCAAAAGAGTATACACTCGCTGATCATTTTTTTCATGCCGCTTTCGGCGGATCATTCTTAAACCATATCTGGCTGGTATGCGCCTGCACACCGCGCTTTGAGCATGCACCGGAAGCCTCGATCAAAAACGGGACGGTGACCGAAGACGGATATGCGGTCAACACGGTGTTTTCCGTGTACACACCTCACCCCCCAGCAATCAAAGATAAAACCAAATTATTGCCTGCTCAGACCGCTCCTACAATTGGCGACCGCCTGTCGGAAAAACAGATCAGCTGGGCATGGTATTCCGGTGGCTGGGAGGATGCCGTCAGCGGTCATCCCGATCCTTCATTTCAATTCCATCATCAACCTTTTGCCTACTTTTCCCATTTTGCCGATGGTACTAATGCAAAATCCGAACATCTGAAAGATGAAAAGGATTTTCTGAAGGCACTTAACAACAACACTTTGCCTTCTGTTGTTTTTTATAAGCCGCTGGGCGAGTTCAACCTGCACCCGGGATATGCCAACATGGAATCCGGCGATGCCCATGCAATCGAGATATTAAAAGCTATTGAAAAAAGCCCAGCATGGGCCAACAGTGTTGTCATTGTTACGTTTGATGAAAATGGCGGATACTGGGATCATGTTGCCCCGCCAGTGATGGACCGGTTTGGCCCGGGAACGCGCGTTCCTACACTGATTATTTCGCCATTTGCCAAAAAGCATTTTGTCGACCACACGGTGTATGACACCACATCCATTCTTAAATTCATCGAAGAGCGCTTTGTCCTTGAGCCCCTTACCAGCCGTGATGCCAGCGCCAACAATCTCTCAAATGCTTTGGTGTTACCTTAGGCCGTTTCGTCTGCCACCCACTGCAAAAAAGCGGGGAGACCATCAGTAACTGGATAAGCGACAATACACGGCACCTGATACGAATGCAGGCGTTTGATTTCATCAATGGCACTCTGACGCTTGGAAGCAGAGGTTTTAAAGATCACCGCCACTTCCTTCGATTCACACACTTTACCCTCCCAATGGTAGAGGGAGGTTAGGTTATCCATTAAATTTGCACAGGCAACCAACCGTCTTTCCAAAAGAATTCTTGCTGTAGAAAGCGCTTCTGCTCGGTCACTAAACGTGCTATAAATAATATAGATATTGTTCATTATCATCTGGTTGTTCGGTGTGGCATTATGAGTTTGCGTTCGAGTAAAATAGTGAATTTAATTGTTGTAAACCGGCAGGTGCTTTTTGTCATCGCCGTTCTTCTGGCGCCCATATTGATACTACATCTGATGACCAATGCTTCGCTCCGCGCCATGCAGATGCACAAAGAATTCTCGGTTAACCGCGATTATCCCTTTATGAATTTGTCATATGTGCAGTCAACCGCTGAAGAAATGACGACCAAAGCCGATAAGATGACGCCAGATCAATACGAAAATCTACGCCAGATCAACCCACAGCTTCCTGCAACGCTGGAGGTATATCGTACACAAATGAAAGCACGTGTTCACCAGCTGCATAAAATGTCGGAAGATGAATTGGCGGAACAACTGAGTGCAAGAATTCCAGCACTGCCACGGGCCGATGATGCTGCGGTCAATACGGATGCTCTCCCTGCGCTTGAACAAAAGCCTTAACGCGCTAGCCCACTCAACCACGGACACGCAGAAATAATGCCAATAATCGTTTTCGGCACGTCATTACATTAAGCCCGACACAGGCTAGTCCGTATACGGACATCCCAAGCGTAACCATCACTCCCAGTATCATAAACCGGATCAATTCGCGCGATGCCATATACTCGTGCGCCACTCCTTGCATACAAAACAAGGCGAGGGCCATGCTCATACTTGCCACAGCAATACTTCCTATTTCACGCAGCAGGCGAGGCTCAACCACCAGCCATTCACGACGTCTGAGCACGATTGTCATGAGGATGACATTCACCCAACCAGCAATCGAAGTGGCCAGCGCCATACCGACATGGCGTAGTGAATGCATCAGTGCCAGGTTGAAAAACAAATTAACGCCGATACAGACTAGTGCGATTTTAAAAGGGGTTTTTGTGTCCTGGTGGGCGTAAAAAGCCGGTGCCAGAATCTTTACCAATACAAACGCCGGCAGCCCCAAGGCAAAGGCGATCAATGCCCGATATGTTGCTGTCGTTTCCGTGGCAGCGAATGCCCCGCGCTGGAACATCACGGTAATAATTGGTTCGGCAATCATTACCAATGCCACCATGGCTGGAATACTAAGTAACAGCGAAAGCGCAATCGCATGGTTTTGACTATGACGAGCTTCTTCGTGTTTTCCTTCACGAATCTGACGCGATAACAGCGGAAGCAAGGCCGTGCCCACCGCAATACCAATCACCGCCAATGGCAGTTCATTAATACGATCTGCATAATATAAATACGAAACACCACTGTTGAAATACGAAGCAATAATCGTATCGATAAATAAATTGATCTGCGCCACCCCGGCACCCAGCGCCACAGGAGCAATCAGCGAAAGTAATTTTTTGACATCCGGGGTCAAGCGTGGCCGCACCAGACTTGGCAACATGCCACGACGGCGGCAAAAATACACCAGCCATAACCACTGTGCCACACCGGAACTCATCACAGCAATGGCCAGTGAATGTGCGCCGCTATGCGTAAGCGGGTCAATGAAATAAGGGATAATAATCAGGCATAGATTCATGATGACCGGCGTTGCCGCAACGGCCGCAAATTTTTCACTGCTATTGAGCACCCCGCCCAAAAGGGAGACTAATGAGATAAACACAATGTAAGGCATGGTGATGCGCGTAAGCACAATTGTCAGAGCAAATTTCGCGGGATCATTGGAAAACCCCGGCGCCAATACCACCATCAACTGGGGCATAAACAGCATAAACAGCGCCGTCACTGCTAGCAATATTACCAGTAAAAACGACATGGCTTCACTGGCAAACTGGTTGGCTTTTTCTTTGCCCTCTACTGCCAGTTGCCCGGCATACATCGGTATAAACGCCGAATTAAACGCGCCTTCGGCAAACAAACGACGCAGGTAATTGGGCAATTTGAAGGCCACAAAAAATGCGTCCGAACGAAAACTGGCTCCGAGTGCTGAGGCGATGGTCACATCACGCGCAAAACCCAGTATACGTGAAAGCAGCGTATAAAAACCAATCGTGGCAGTGGATTTGATGAGTGACATAAATTCAAGATATTCTACGTTCAAGCGCCACGCAGGCTGCGCTCCTCAATGGAGCTAGTCCTCGCTTTGCTCGTCCATCAGTACTCCTCTTGCGTATCATACGTCAATACTGGCTGCCAAATACGATGGCCCTGCCCCGAGGTCAGCGTGTGCTCGACATCTACAGCCTGGTCATGAAAACGTAGCGCATGTACGCCGTATGCCTCCAGTTCTGCACGCCCAATCAGACGTTTGGGGCCAGAACAATAGCCCGCATGCAAATACCACCAGGCAATCAATACATCCACTTTCTGCTGACAGGCTTCTTCAAGCGCTTCTTCATCTTGCGGCTTTTTGACGAGTGTCACGCTGTAACGCCTATTGGTATATTCACAACTTTCCTTGCCGCATTCAGCCGTTGTTTCTTTAATAGGAACCAGATCATCCTCCCCCTCCGCCCGCAGCCAATCCTGAATGGTGAATGATCGCGCCGTACCGCGCAATGCTGTGTAATGACCATCATCTAATCGCACCATGACCTGCCTTGCATCATGGCTAATGAGGATATCGGCAGGAATATGCGCCATTATGCACCAACCTCACCAAGGGTGGTTGAGGGGGTGACAACGCGGTAGAATCGCTTGCCAATCAGCCGCTTTCCGCTAAGCTGAACCGGCATAACCCCTTGGTAGCCAATGAATCCCGTCGAGCCTATCCGCGAGTTTATCGAATACGCCCGCACGCTGAAGGGCGACGAAAAGGGCGAGGCCCAGGTGTTCTGCGACCGCCTGTTCAAGGGGTTCGGCCATGGCGGGTACAAGGAAGCCGGGGCCACGCTTGAGTTCCGGGTAAAGGGGGCCAAGAGCACGAAGTTTGCCGACCTCCTCTGGCGGCCCCGCCTGCTGATGGAGATGAAGAAACGCGGCGAGAAGCTCCAGAAGCATTACACGCAGGCGTTCGAATACTGGCTCCAGCTTGTCCCTCAGCGGCCAAAATACGTCATCCTCTGCAACTTCGACGAGTTTTGGATTTACGACTTCGACTCCCAGTTGAACGACCCGGTGGACATGCTGACCCTGGAAGAGCTGCCCCAGCGTTATACGGCGATGAACTTCCTCTTCCCTGTCGAAAAGAAACCGCAGTTCGGCAACAACCGGGTGGACGTGACGCGGGCGGCGGCGGCGAACGTTGCCGGAGCGTTCAACTCGCTGGTGACGCGGGGCGAAAGCCGGGAGCAGGCCCAGAGGTTTGCCCTGCAATGCGTGGTGGCGATGTTCTCCGAGGATGCGGAGCTGTTACCCAAGGGGCTATTCAGCGAATTGCTGGATGATTGCAAGCGCGGCGAGAGCGCCTATGACCTGATCGGCGGCCTGTTCCGCCAGATGAACAACCCTAACCCTGCCAAGGGAGGGCGGTTCAAGGGCGTTCGATACTTCAACGGCGGGATCTTCCAGACGGTCAACCCCGTGGAGTTGGCGGCGGAGGAAATCGACCTCTTGCTCAAGGCGGCTGAGGAGAACTGGAGCAAGGTGCAGCCGCCCATTTTCGGCACGCTATTCCAAAGCAGTATGGGCAAAGAACGGCGGCACGCCTTCGGGGCGCATTTCACCAGCGAGGCGGATATTCAGAAGGTGGTGCTGCCGACCATCGTCAGGCCGTGGCGGGAGCGCATCGAAGGGGCGAGGACGCTCAAAGAGCTGCGTGCCATGCTGGAAGAATTGCGGGCATTTCGCGTGCTCGACCCGGCCTGCGGGAGCGGGAACTTTCTCTATGTCGCCTACCGGGAGTTGAAGCGGCTGGAACTGAGCCTGATGGCGAAAGTCCACGCGGATTTCGGCAGGAAAGCGCAACAGGCGGTAGGCACTCGCTCCGAGGTGAGCACGAAACAGTTTTTTGGCCTCGACAAGGAAGAGTTCGCCGTGGAGCTGGCGAAGGTCACCCTCATGATCGCTAAGGAACTGGCGATTGATGAGAGCCAAGCGTGGATTGATAGCGAGCAACTGGATTTGCCGATTGAGTTTGACGCGGCCCTGCCGCTGGACAACCTGGACGACAATATCAAGGCGGACGACGCCCTGTTCTGCCAGTGGCCCAAGGCCCATGCGATTGTGGGGAATCCGCCGTTCCAGACACGGAAGAAAAAGCGCGATATAAAGGAAGAGCACACGCCTGAATATCACAAAAAATTGCATGAACTTTACCCGGAGGTGCCCGGTAGGGCCGATTACTGCGTTTACTGGTTTCGGCGGGCACATGACGAATTGCCTCCGGGCGGACGGGCAGGTTTGGTCGGCACCAACACCATTCGCCAGAACTATTCCCGCGAGGGCGGCCTTGATTATATCGTGGCGAACGGCGGCACGATCACTGAGGCAGTTTCAACCCAGGTATGGTCTGGTGACGCGGTGGTGCATGTCTCGATAGCCAGTTGGATTAAGGGCGAACAGTCAGGCAAAAAGAAGCTGTTTACTCAACTTGGCGATTCTCTGGATAGCCCGTGGGAATTGGCAGAACTCGATTGGATCGGGCCTGCTCTGTCCGCCGGATTTGATGTCACACAAGCCAAGCGGCTGCGGATTAATATCGAATCAGGATCGTGCTACCAAGGCCAGACGCATGGGCACGAAGGGTTTCTCTTGTCGCCCGGCAAGGCCAAGGAATTGATGAGCGACCCTGCCTCCACCAACGTGATTCATCCTTACCTCACTGGCAACGATCTATTAAGTGACGGCAAGCCCTCGCGTTACGCCATTGACTTGAACGCCTGCCCTGACCTGTTTGCCGCCAAGCGTTGCGGCAAGGCGTTCGAGCATCTTCAGCAGCATGTCATGCCGACGATGAAGCTTAACGCCGATGAAGAGCGCGAATCGACGGGAAAAGCTACCGGGCCGCGTCAGACGCATTTTCAACGATGGTGGAAATTCTGGAGGGGCCGGGCGGAGATGTTCGACCGCATTTCCCGTCTACCCCGCTACATCATTTGCGTCAGGCACACGAAGAGGCCGATCTTCGAATTTGTCAGTCCGGCCATTCATCCGAATGACGCCCTCCAACTCTTTACCTTACCGGATGATTATTCATTCGGCGTCCTGCAATCCGGCATGCACTGGGCTTGGTTCGTCGCTCGTTGCTCGACGATAAAGAGAGAGCCGCGTTACACCTCAGATACAGTATTCGATTCGTTTCCGTGGCCTCAGTCGGCTACGCTCGACCAGATTAGACGGGTTGCCAAGGCTGCTGTCGCCTTGCGAGAACTCCGCCATCGTGTTATGGAAGAAAACAACTGGAGCCTGCGCGAGCTATACCGCACGCTGGAAACCCCCGGCAAGAACCCGCTGCGGGACGCACAGGACGCGCTGGACGCTGCCGTGCGAGCCTCCTATGGCATGAAGCCGAAAGACGACCCGCTGACCTTCCTACTGGCGTTGAACGCCGAACTGGCAGACCGCGAAGCAACCATGAAGCCCGTTACCGGGCCGGGATTGCCGACCTGGGTGAAGAACGCGGGGGAATTTGTGACGGGGGATTGCGTGGGGATGGGGTGAGTTTGGCGATCATGCCGCACCACCAATAGAGGCATTTCTTGCCTTTAAAGACAATATGTTGTATATTTTATCTGCCTGAATGACAAAAGGCCAGAGCGAAGCTCCAGCCTTTCATTCAGACTCACAAAAGTTTTCGAGGCGTTTGTGATTCAACGTATAACAGTATGGATTTTAAACTTCATTCATCCGTAAGTCAAGACGTCTCGATTACTTTTGTGGCAACCCAAGCCATAAGGAGTAATGACTATGACTGATACCGCACAAACCCCTGAAGCTGTAGCTATGGAGCTATACCGCAAAGTTATTGATGCCGATTTTTCATTCGACAAGCCAAGGGTGGACAGGGAATACATACTATCCACCTATTCGGAATGCCTGAGAGCCGCTAAAGGTACTTACAAGACGGATAAACAGAAAGAAGCAAGTCCCTCAGTAAGGCGGCTGTAATTAAGGCTTATTACTACGATTTTGGAACGAGCGGGCGGCATCGATCACGTTGTCGCCGCTCCGTTCCTTCACGAAGGCAAAATACGTGCGGGCAGACTCAATACAATCATCCGCCATTTTTTCGCCTTGCGATACGGCAAGCTCAAGACAACGAATCCTGATTTTCTCATCCTCTGTCATACATCCCCCAGCTTGATTTCCTCTCTCCCCGCCACCCGCAGCACCGCCACAAGGAATGAGGCCGGGAACGATCCACGGCCTAGTTTGCTGGCGATGGATGCCTTGGTTTCGTCGGGGAAGCCGTAAGCCTTCAATTCCACGGCCAGCCCTTCGTATGTCACCCCTGCCTGCTTCAGTGCCCCCTTGAGGTATCTGGCCAGCTTTTCCTCCAGCTCCTGCCGCTTATCGTCTTTCTCCATGCCAACTCCATGCTGCTAGTGTCATTTAGTTATCATAAACGATTACTTTCTGTTTGACAAGTTCGTCGTATTGTTGTTATATGTGACAACAAACACAGCAATAGCGCAAACAATATGCCTCAACACTTCCTCCTTTCCTCCTCCGCCAAGTCGCTTTCGCTGAAGGCGATCATGGCCATGTCGGACAAGCAGGCGGCTGAGGCGTTCCAGGCTATCCGCTGGCACGAAACCGACGGGAAGCCCTACTGTCCGCGTTGTCGCTGTGCCGCCCTTTATACCTACACCACGCGGGCCTTGTGGAAGTGCAAGGCGTGTGAGCATCAATTCTCGGTGACGAGCGGGACCATCTTCGCCAGCCGCAAGCTGGATATTCGCATGATCTTGCTGGCTATCGCCCTGTTCGTGAACGCGGCGAAGGGCATTTCGGCTTTGCAGCTTTCGCGGGATTTAGGCGTCCATTACCGCACGGCGTACGTCATGAGCCACAAGCTCCGCGAGGCTATGCAGGCAGAGGGCCAGCTATCCGGTGAGGTCGAAGTGGACGGTATGTATTGCGGCGGACACGTCAAGCCGGAAAACCGCAAGGAAGACCGCATTGACCGCCGCCTGAGCGAGAACCGCACCGGCAAGCGTCAGGTCGTTGTGGTGATGCGTGAGAGGGGCGGACGGACGTTGCCGTTCGTGTTCCGTAGCGAGGATGAATCGCTGCCGACGATTCAGAGCCGGGTTGCCCCTGGTTCGGTGATCCACGCAGACGAATCGCCAGCCTGGGATTCGCTGCACGCTCGGTATCTCACGAAGCGTATCAACCACAAGCGGGCCTACTCGGAGAATGGAGCCTGCACCAATCAGGCGGAGTCGTTTTTCTCGCGGTTACGCCGTGCTGAGGTCGGGACGCACCACCACATTGCAGGCCCGTACCTCGGCCTGTATGCCGGGGAGATGGCGTGGCGTGAAGATAATCGCCGGGTATCGAATGGAGAGCAGTATTTAAAGCTGGTCGGGGCTGCTTTAGCCAGTGGAGTGAGCAGGCAGTGGAAGGGGTATGGGCGGAGGCGGGTGGGCTAAGAGGTACAAGACGCTGTTTTAACGTAAGTTCTTCTTTTAAAATCAAATAATTAGAAAAAACACTTACAAATACACAATATGTGGTGTACATTACCCTTATAACGAAAAGGCGGCCCCACATATAGTGAAAACCGCCTAAATCGTGAAATGCATGTAATCTGGCGAGATGATGCAATTCAGGGTATTAGGTCTATGTAGACTCATTTTCCCCAGATTGTCAATATCTAGTTGAAAAAATGCAACCTATCTACTGCATGTGCGTTTTGTCGCGCTTGCTGTGGTGCGTATTAACTATGATGGAGGTCTATCAAAAAAACTAGAGCGAACGAATCATAAGACCCGTCCGCTCCGAGCAGTCAATACCTTTGCGAGGTTTCTCTCCTTAACGGAGAGATGCTTTGGCTGCAAGGATAAAGGTACGGGATTGTTCTTAAAATTGTAATAATATAAGGATATTTCGTATGTCAAAGACTTATAAACCCGGTAGCAATACCGGCAAGAATGGCGGCATCTTCCGTGAGGTAGGACCGCGTGGTGGTGAACGTGATAATTGGGCGGCTGTGCCCGATAATCGTCCTCTACCGCCTACATCAACGTCCGGAGCTACTTGGGAACGCACTACGCGTACACCAGATAGCCACCGTTAGTAAGTAAATGGGGGGTCTGATTTCGGTCAGACCTCCTATTTTACTATCTCTCACGCCCATAAACCTTGACTTCACCAGCGTCTAGTAGAAGGGGGGCTGGCAGCGGCAGAGGGCCTAGCTTATCGCAATTGTGTTGTTTTTATTGTCAAGTAGAATTATAGTGTAGATCATGACAATAAAAACATTCCAAGCGGCTAAACAGATTTGCGCGCTCAGTGATTGGCGCGTAACTAATCTAAAATTGCAAAAAATATTGTATTTAGCCCATATGGTATACATGGGGCGCAATGGCGGAGAGCCGCTAGTTGACGAGTTATTTGAGGCATGGGCCTACGGACCTGTTTTGCCTAACTTATACCGCAAAGTAAAGATTTTCGGTAGCCAGCCTATTTGCGATGTATTTAGTGACGTCCCCGCAATTGAGGGGAAAGATGAAGGAAAATTCTTAAATGATGTATGCGACCATTATTTACACAAGAGGGCGGGCGAACTCGTCGCAATTACGCACAAGGATAATGGAGCGTGGGCCAGCAATTACGAGCCATTTATTCGTGGAAATCTAATATCAAACGAAGATATACTACGCGAATACCAAATGCTTGTAGGCAGTAATCATAATGAATCCCCAAATGCCACCCAGTGATTTTGATCAAATTGATGCAAAAGCTGAAGTTAGAGAAACAAATGCGGAATCTGAGGCTAAGGCAGTCTTAGAGGCCGAATTGACTAGCCTCAGGGGGCGAATTAAGGTTGAGCGACTATGTGCTTTGATTTGTATTATGATTATTTTCGACGTACCCGTATTTAGCGATTTCAATAATTGGGGAGGACCGCTTGCTGTACTGGTCTTAGAATTGATGGTCATCTTTCTTATTGGCAAGTCGTTCGAAGTTGATCATATTCCAGAGCTTTTTGACAATATAGTATCGGCTGCTACGTCGAAAATGCATAAAAAGTAGATTACCTCACAACCTCCCACACCATATACAAGCCGCCGCCATCCTTGGATTGTATTAGCCCGTTCTCTCTTTGTGCTCTCAGCGTCATCCCTGCGCGTTTTACCATCTTGCGTAATAGCTTCGCATCAGAAATGTCGAGTCCTCTAGCCCTCATTATTTCTTTGCTCACTTCCTGCGTCGTCAGAGGCTCTTTTGCCCTTCGCAGGATGTCCAGCACAAGGCGAGACATTTCACCCCTTCCAGCCCAGTCGGATGATGGCCTAAATCCTTTTGGCCGTATCTCTGCCAAATCATAATCGGGTTTGAACTGGCGAATGGTCTGGTCGACATGTTCTAGGTCTTCAAGCAATTTCCGAACGTGCAATTGAGCGTGCTCAATCTCGCCCGCCAATTCGGAGCGGCGTTTTACGAGTGCGGAAATAACATGTGTCTCTGCCATCCCCGGATCATACCGGAACCTGCAGCCGTGTCACCGGGGCGGCTGGTGAGGTTGGTGCATAATGGCGGGAATATGCGTTGAAATGGTGCAAAGCCCCGCCACGATCGCCAAAACACCCAACAAGCGAATACGCGTCGTCATCAGGCACAGCCATAGCAAACCAGCGGAAGCAATCATCAGCCCGGTGTCGGTAGGCGAGGGAAAATGCAGTGATGCTTCCGGCAGGCTTGTCACCCAGCCCGCCATGCGGATCATGATATCTGTGCCCCACTGCATCGGCAGGTAGCCAATCATCTGCCCGCCCACGGGCATCAGGATCAGCGCCAGTACCATCCCCGGCATAATGATAAAGGTCGCCAGCGGCACGACTACCATGTTGGCAAGCAATCCGAGCAAGGCAAAGCGGTTAAAATGATAAAGGACAAAGGGTGCTGTTGCGAGTGTGGCTACCAGCGAGGTAGCGATAATCCCGAGCAGGTGCGCCCATGCCTTCGCAAGCCATGATGCGCCGGAACTATGCAGGTATTTCCCGTACGATTCATAAAGGCTGATAATGGCGAGCGTCGCTGCAAACGACATTTGAAAACTGGCGCCAAATAGCGCCTCGGGAAACATCAGCAAAATCAATGTCGCCGCGATGGAAAGCGTGCGAAGCGTTACCCCGCGCCGATCCAGCAAAATGGCCATAAAAAAGAATGTCACCATGATGAAGGCCCGTTGCGCCGGGATGGGAAATCCTGCCAGCGTCAAATAGATAAAAGCACCGGTTAAGGCCAGAATTGCCGCGATTTTTTTTGTCGGAAAACGCAGTGCCAGCGGGGGATACAGCGTGAGCAACAAACGGCTGTTGTAAAAAAGGATCCCGGTCACAATGCCTAAATGCAGACCGGCGATCGCCAGCATATGGGCAAGCCCGGAATCACGTAACATATTCTTGGTATCCTGTGGTATCGGGCCGGTTTCTCCCACCGTCATCGCCGCCGCCACCGTACCCACCTTGCCTTGCATGTGCGCACGCATGTCTTCACCGATGTGGTGGCGCAGGTTATTGACCCATGTTTTGATCGTCGATTGACTACCACTTTCGATGATTTCGGCCTGCCGCATGGCAAAGCCGTTACCGCCGATACTACGGAAATAAAAATGTCGGGCAAAATCATAGGAACCGGGCATAACCGGCTCAGGCAACGGATAAAGATTCGCATCAAAACGCACGCGGTCTCCTACACGCAAGCGCTCATCATTGCCGCGAAAACTGACACGTATCCGCAGAGGTGTCGCCTTCGGTACCAGATCTTCAATTACCATCTGTGAAAGCACCAGCTTTTCTTTGCCCTCCACTGGCTCGATTTCATCAATTGTCCCTTCCACATGGTGATTGCGGAGTTCTTCGTGCAGCAGGGGCGTTGCTACGTGATAGGCGCGCAGCTGCGCCGCCGCAAACCCCAGTGTCACCAGCACAATAGGCATGACAAAGAGCCTGAAACGCGTGCGCCACAGTGCTGCAAGCACCAGCGCACATATCGAAAAAACCGATACGCCAATATAAGCCGGGGGTTCATTGGTAAGAGAAAAATAGATTCCAATTCCCGCCATAAGCCCCACCGGCGACCACAGCGATAACCGGAAACTACTTAGCTCCATCACTCTTCCATGCCGTCAAGGTAATGAGATCAAAAGTGGCAGGCACACGCCCCTGTTCGTCACTGAAATGCTTCCGATAATATTCCATCGCCGAATGAAAAAAGGAGCGGCGGGTGAATCCTTTGGTGGATACGAGCATTGCATTGGCCTCCCCCATACCACGCAGATCGTACAGTAATTTCAGGGGGTCAGAATACGAAACCGTAAGGGTTTCGCTGTCAGTCACTGGTTCTAAAAATCCGGCGCGCTGCAAAAGGCTTCCGGCATCTTTGACTTCAACAAAAGGAGAAATGCGCGGGCTTAATCCTCCACTTACTTCTATTTCTGCCTGCTCAAATGACTGGCGTAATTCTTTGAGTGTTTCCCCACCGGCCAGATTAACCAGCAATAATCCCCCGGGCTTCAGGACACGATGCATCTGGATCAGCGCGCCCGGTAGATC
>Ga0207022_10106_pt1 | contig 17907 bp, 11 predicted proteins | sample Alteio_BWMinCont_46_FD_153307 | JGI IMG/M metagenome (GOLD analysis project Ga0207022, IMG submission 153307) | Enriched cells from forest soil in Barre Woods Harvard Forest LTER site, Petersham, Massachusetts, United States -... | ecosystem: Environmental > Terrestrial > Soil > Temperate forest >... | reverse complement strand
CACCTGTTGTCATGAATGCCGATGGAACTACATGGTTTAAGACCCCGAGGTCGTGGGTTCGAATCCCACCGGCTCCACTTGCGGGTGCACGAGACGGCGATTGCCGCCGCGGGCATTCCGATTCCAAGGGGCCGTAGCTCAGCATGGTAGAGCGCGTAAGACGTTTCATCAATTCTTGTCGTGACAATGGGCTTTTGTCTTTCAAGCCCTTCGTGTGTTTCGTAGTACTAACCGTTTTTTTCTTTGCGACCCGCGAAGATTTTTTCGGCGCCGACGCGCAACTCTTTTAAGATCCGGTGAATATGTCTCGATTCGTTCCTCGGCCGGCCGGGCCTGCCAAAGATAAGGAGGGGCCCACCGATGGCGTAGCAATACCGCGGATCAGACAAGTTGCCAAGCAGACCGTCATGAAGAATCAGTCGTCATCCGTGGCATTGACTGCGTCGAATTGACAGTGCATCCGTCGGCATAAATCTCATCTGAGTTCGATGACAAAATGGCAAAAAAATCTGGGGGCAAAAAAATGGATTCGCGAGAATTGCACTCCACTATTTCGAACGGCGATTTTTTTGCCCTTTTATTTTTTTGCCTTCCTCTTGGTTGCGGCCGAAGGCCGCGCTGGGTATTTCGTGGTTATCCTCCGTCGAACAACGATGAAGACGGTACAGCCGTGGAGGATCTGTAAGGTTCACGAACAGCTCCGAGCCCGTAATTGGCCAAACGACGCACCGCAGCCACAACAAGTTGGTCGTGACGATAATGACAGCGGCAACTAAAGCACGACTCGTACAAAACGGACGTTACCGCGCGCGGGTAGCGCTCCCAGGCGGACCCGGGGTTAAACGGTGTTTTGGAGCGAATCATGAGCGAATTTGAAATCGTCCCCACCGGCGAAGCCACGGCGATGTTGACGACGGGAGGGCAGACCAAGCCGATTACCGTGATCGGCACGGCCGCCATCCGCGACACGTTCGACGAAGTCTGCCTGCAGCAGGCGATCAATTCGCGCCTTGCACCGGGGGTGACCGACGTGGTGCTCAATCCCGATGGGCACTTGGGCTACGGCGCGCCGGTCGGCTGTGTGATGGTTTCTCCCACGCACGTTTATCCCGGCCCGGTCGGCGTCGATATCAAGTGCTCGATGAGCCTGTTGCAGCTTGACCTGCCGGCCGATGCGGTGGGCGATCGCCCCACGCGCCGGGCCCTGATCAAGGCGATCTGCGAACGGACTCCGACTGGAATGGGGCGCGGCCAGCGGCACGTCACAAAGGCGCGGCACGTCGACGAGTTCCTGGGGGAAAAGGTGCTGCTCGAGGGGGCATCGGAATCGGTCTCTACGCAGCTTGGAATTCCCCCCGACTGGGCATTGCGCTGCGAAGACGCTGCGCACTTCGGCCACGACGACACACGCGACGCGCTCGGCAACCGCTTGCAGCGGCACTTCCGCGACGGACTGTTCAAGAACTTCGGCGCCAAAATGGCCCAGCTCGGTTCTTACGGCGGCGGAAACCATTTTGGGGAATGCGAAGTCGTGCACGTCGCCGGCAACGACCGCGCCCAGCGGGCCGCTGAGGTCTTCGGCCTGAAGGACGGTTGCGTCGCCTTCCTGTCGCACTGCGGATCGCGCGGCGTCGGACACAACCTGGCGATGGGGCAGTTCCATGCGTTGCAGCAGAAGTTTGCACGGTGGGACATCCCGCTGCCGGGAGGCGACAAAGAGCTGGTCTACGCGCCGCTGGGAACGGCCGAGGCCAACGCGTATCTCGACGACATGGCCCTGGGGGCCAATTTCGCGACCGTCAACCATCTGCTGATTAACGCGCTGGTGCTCGAAGCGTTTCAGGAAGTCTTGCCGGGAACGACGGGACAGCTCGTGTACTTCATCAGCCACAATATCGCCCGCAAGGAAATCGTTGATAATCGATGGGCATGGGTGCATCGAAAGGGGGCCACACGGGCCTTCCCGGCGAAGCATCATGCGCTTAAGGGGACGATCTACGAGGAGGTCGGGCACCCGATTCTACTGCCGGGGAACCCGCAGGCGGGTTCGTGTGTCATGGTTGCGGACGAAGGGGCTGCCGTCAGTTGTTACAGCGTCAACCACGGCGCGGGGCGCGTGCTGGGGCGCAAGCGGGCGATCCGTGAGCTCGACCAGGAGTCGATCGACAAGTCGTTCGAAGATGCCGACATTCTCACGAACTGCCGGCAGTATCCCAAGGATGAAGCTCCGAAGGCGTACAAGGATTTTGATGAAGTCTTGCAGTCTGTGAAGCTGGCGGGCCTGGCAAGCGAAGTCGCACGCCTCAAAGCGCGGTTCGTCATCAAGGATGGCGATAAGGCGGATGACTGACGCCGACGGTCGAATAGTGTAGTCGGGTTTCTCCGAAACCCGATTATTTTTTTCTTGATAAACACCGTCAGGCAGCCATGTCCGACGGTTGACGCGCGGGTTTCGGAGAAACCCGGCTACACTAAATTCATAAAACGTGACGGATTCAATCCACATCGACGGCGCGCAAGGTGAAGGGGGCGGACAGATTCTGCGCTCTTCGCTGGCGCTCGCGCTCATTACCGGACGGCCCGTGACGATCGACAACATCCGGGCCGGGCGCGAGAAGCCGGGGCTCATGCGGCAGCATTTGACCGCGGTGAACGCGGCGGTCGAAATCTGCGGCGGGACTGCGACCGGCGCTGCCGTGGGCTCGCGGTCGCTGTCGTTCGAACCGCGGCCGGCACGCGCGGGCGAATACCGGTTCAGCGTGGGGACGGCCGGCAGCGCCACGCTCGTCCTGCAAACAGTGCTCCCCGCGCTGCTGACGGCTGAAGGGCCGACGACATTGATTCTCGAAGGAGGGACGCACAACCCCTGGGCGCCGCCGTTCGATTTCCTGCAGAAGGCGTTCATCCCACTCATCAACCGCATGGGCCCGCATGTCGAAATTGAGCTCGAGCGGCACGGCTTCTATCCCGCGGGCGGGGGGCGATTTCGCGTGCAAGTTCAGCCGGCCGCGAAGCTGAACGGCTTTGATCTATGCGAGCGAGGTGAGACCGTCACCCGTCAGTGCCGGGTCTTGCTGTCGAGCCTTCCCGCGCATATTGGCCAGCGGGAAGCCCAGACAATCGCTGAAAAACTAGGCTGGGAGACGACGCGCTGTGCCGTCGAAGAGGTCGATTCGTCCGGTCCGGGAAACGCGATTCTGGTGGAAATCGGCAGCTCCCACGTGACCGAAGTCTTTACGGGTTTCGGCCGCTATGGCGTCAAGGCCGAGAACATCGCCGCGGACGTGGTCAAACAGGTGCGCAGCTATTTGACGGCCGGCGTGCCGGTCGGCCCGTATCTGGCCGATCAGCTTATTCTGCCATTGGGAATCAGCGCATGGCAGCAGGGCTCGGAATCGGCCGGGGCAACGAGTCCGCGCGGAGGCGCCTTCCGAACACTTCCGCTGTCGCGGCATTCGACGACTCACATCGACCTGTTGCGGCAGTTTCTGGGTATTGCAGTCGACGTCGAACGATCCGCCGATAATCGGAGCTGCACCGTGCGAATCGGATAACACTGTCTTACGTTAACAGGCGAGACCTAACGCGGGCTTCGCCCGCAACCCGTCATTTTGCATTCTCCATTCTCCATTCTCCATTTTTCAATCACGAATGGAGAATGAAAAATGGAGAATGGAGAATGTAAAATGACGAAACTCGAAGATGCGCGCGCGGCGCGCGCATGTCGCAAAGAATGACTCTACTTCCCATTCTTTCCCAGCGCGCGTTGCCGGGCGAAGAACTCCTGCAGGATGGCGCGGCATTCGTCGACCAGCACGCCTCCCAGCACGGTCGTCTGGTGGTTCAGCCGCGGGTCGGACGTGATCTGATACAACGTGTGACAGGCCCCGGCCTTGGGATCGGTCGTGCCGTACACGAGCGTCGGCAGCCGGGCCTGCACGATCGCCCCGGCGCACATCGGGCAGGGTTCGAGCGTGACATACAGCGTGCACTCGAGCAGCCGCCAGGCGCCCAGCGACTCGGCCGCTTGCGTGATGGCGATCATCTCGGCATGCGCGGTCGGATCGTTGAGCATCTCTCGCTGATTATGGGCCGCGGCGATCACCCGCTCCTGGTGAACGACGATCGCGCCGACGGGAACTTCGTCTTCGTCGAACGCCAGGCGAGCTTCGGCCAACGCCAAGCGCATCCAGTGCTCGTGTGGCGACAAAGGATTAAGGGGATTTCGGATGTCGGATTTCGGATTTCGGATTTGGACACCACGACGGAACAGAGGAGACAGAAGGTTTCGATCATACCCCGGCCGGCGAGGGGAAGGGAGCGGTAGTGTGGACTTTAGTCCACACGAATCAATATGCGTCGATTCGAAAGATTTGAATCAACCCTAAAGACAAGAAGACGAGCTCCTCAACCGGGGGGATCGGACCGCTTCTTTGCCACGACTTCTCTTTGACTCTGCCAACGACGAGGTATACAGTTCATGCGGCCGCGATCAGGATCGCTCCTCGTGGCCACAGCCCAATTCTGACGTAAGTCGTGAAAATGCGCGCCAAAAATGGGGCGACGGTGACAAACGGTCAAGATGACGTGCGGCGCGCAAGAAGGGCCGATTAGCGCAGTTTATGCATAAGAATCTGCCGAGGCCAGCGCCGAACTGTGCTGTCAGCGCGCACCCAGCGCGCATCGGCGCGCAGTCAGCGCGCATCGCGGGCCGCGATCGGTAGTCGAAGCGCGCGTCCATAACTCATTGACCGGCATTGGCTTGCTTCATAAGCGTGGCAGAAATCGTGATGATTGCAGCACCCGGATCGCAGACGACAGCGCAATCGACTGGCAGCCATAAGTTGGCTGATAGAAAGCAGTAAAGGCGAGTCGAGAAGGTTTTCGGCCGAGTGCGCGCACCACCCTCGAATTCCGCTCTATAGATATTCATTCGTGGTCAAAATATCGGCTGGACCCCTGATCGAAAAAATCGACGAGCCGCGAGATTTACGACTCCACTTACGTCAACGCGTCGGACCCATCGAATCTCGTCGCCGCGTTGGGTCGCCCGGTCTGGTCGCACGGCAATTTCCGAACGAACGGCACTCGGGATCGAGGGAAGTGAGGCGATCTCGTGGATGGGGGGCGAGATCAAGTCCATTTCTTGACCGCACGGCGGCGGCAAGTTAGTCTGCGCGGCACTATGTCGGTCAACTATCCCGTATTCGTCAAACGCGACGTCGACGGCTTCTTCGGGTTGTTCATCGACAACCTGGTGCAGCTTTTGCTGATCCCGATCCTGTGCTCCGCAATGTGCGGCATGCAAGGAGACGCCAGCCGCTTCATCTTCGCCTACATCTTGCCGGGAGCAGCCGTCAGCATTCTCGTGGGAAATGTGTTCTATGCCTGGCAGGCGCACCGGCTTGCCGCCCGCACGAACCGCAGCGACGTGACGGCGCTGCCGTTCGGCATCAATACCCCGTCGCTGATCGTCTACGTTTTTTTCGTAATGGCGCCGGTTTACGAGAAAACGCACAGCGCCGAAAAGGCCTGGCAGATGGGATTGTTCGCATGCCTGGGGAGCGGCCTGATCGAGTTTCTGGGGGCGTTCGTGGCAGGCTGGATTCGCCGCCGCACTCCGCGAGCGGCCCTGTTATCTACACTCTCGGGAATTGCGATCGGCTTCATCTCGATGACGTTCGCATTGCAGATTTTCCATCGCCCGGTCGTGGCCATGCTGCCTCTGGCGATCATTCTGGTGGCCATGTTCTCCCGCACGCGATTTCCGCTGGGATTGCCCGGCGGACTGGTAGCAGTCGTATTGGGGACGCTGTGCGGGTGGCTCTTGCCGGCCAGTCTCACGGGCGTGGCGCTGTCCGGAGAAAACGTGGCCCAAACCTGGACCCAGCGCGGGCTCTTTTTGCCGATATTCTGCGGCCAGGCCGTGTTCGACGTGTTTCGCCTGCCGCCGCACGAATGGCTGGGTTATCTCTCGGTGATCGTGCCGATGGGGCTGTTCAACGTGATCGGCAGTTTGCAGAACATCGAATCGGCGGAAGCAGGGGGCGACGAGTACGGCACGTTTTCGTCGCTGGCAGCCAATGGGATGGGCACGATCGCAGCGGCACTCTTCGGAAGCTGCTTTCCGACAACGATCTACATCGGACATCCCGGCTGGAAAGCGTTGGGCGCGCGGGCCGGATACTCGACGTTGAATGGCCTGGTCATCACGCTGGTCTGCCTGACGGGAACGGTCGCCTTGATCAATTCGCTGGTTCCCATCGAAGCCGGAATTCCGATCGTGCTGTGGGTGGGCGTGATCATCACAGCGCAGGCCTTTCAGTCGACCCCGAAAGAGCATGCGCCGGCCGTGGCCATCGGCCTGTTCCCGGCCATTGCCGCCTGGGGCTCGACCGTCGTCGAAGGGGCCTTCCGCGTTTCCGGCGGCGTCACGATTCAACAGGCATTGGAGAAGTTCGACGGCACGCTCGTCAATGGCTTTCTGCTGCACGGCCTGATTGCCATCGAACGAGGATACATATTCACTTGCATGTTCCTGGCGGCGATCGCCGCATTTCTCATCGACAGACAGTTTTTCAAGGCGGGAAAATGGTCGCTGGTCGCGGCGGCATTCACCGGAGTGGGTCTGATGCACGCCTTCCAGGTGCACGGCAACAACATCGACTATCTGTTCAATCTGGATGTGCCGGCGCGGCTGGTCGACCCGCGCGGCCAGCTCGGATTGTCGAGCCCCGCTGATGGCGTCCTGGTGTACCGCGCATGGCCGCTGGCGATTGGGTATTTGCTGCTCGCCGCGGCGTTTTTCGCGTTCGGCTCGTATACCGCGAGATATCCGCAGACTCACTCGGACAATCATTGACGATGACAACGCGATGTGCTGTTGGCACACCAATCCGAGGCAGAGCCTCGAATGCATTGTGTTCCCAGGCAGAGCCTGGGAACGAGGGGAAAGCGGAATTTTTTACAAAAGCGCGCGAGTCTTCAAAAAAGTGGCGGAACGCTCTTGACCTCTCGCCCTCGTTTGAAGTATCTACCCCGCAATTCTGCTCTCTCCCCCCCAAAGCACAACTCAAAAGCCCATCCCCATCGTCACGGCCCGCATGATCATGGTCCCATGATTATGACACCGTGACCGAATCTTCTTTCGTCACGCCTCGGTCTTTTGCACCGTCGGTCTCAAGGCAGCCTGCCACAGTTCACATCTGAAGTTTATCGGAATTCGAAACGAGGAAAAAATGTCTCGGTCGATTCAACGGACAATGCCGCCTGCGGTGCCTGAAAATCCCACTCGCTGTTCAAAGAAGGAGGAAGCGACCTTGCGAAGAGTACTCGGATTCGTCGCGTGTGCCAGCTTGCTCACTGCCGCGCCATGGTGGGTCAACCGGGGCCAAACCGCCGAGCCTGTGCGGACTCGCGACTCCGCCGTGAATGCAGACTCCCCGGCCTCTTCTCTGACGGCCGGCCAGCTCTTTCTGCAGGGCCGGCAAGACTACCTGGCAGGCCGTTATGCCGAAGCCGTCGTCGAACTCGAAGCGGCCAGTCGTGCCAGTGGCGATCTGACCGACTCCGACCGCGAACGATTGCCGGGCTGGCTGACCCAGGCCCGTATTAAAGCGACAGGGGCCAAAGCCGCAGGGTCTCAGGCACCGGAGAAGACCGGCACGCCTCTGCCCGAGACTGCGGTGGTCGCCCGCGGACAGTCGGCAGATTCTGCCCCGCAACAAGCAGCGAAATCGATCAGCCGGACCGCACCGACCGGCCCGACAGCAGCCGCCGCGCAGCCGTCGAGTGCAGCCGGCAAGCAAAAGCTTGCCGAAGCCCGGCGCAAATTCAACGACGGCCAGATCGCCGAGGCCGAGAAACTCGCCAACGAATGCAAGAAACTGGGTCTGCGAAGCCGTCTGTTCGGAGACAGCCCCGAAAAGCTGCTCGAAGACATCAAGGCCTGCAAAGCCCAGGACGCGGCCTGGAAGAAAGACAATTCCTCGACCGTGGCTAAACGCAATCGTTCGAATTATCTGCTGACGCGTGCGCGGATCTTGTTCGACGAAGGCGACGTCGCCAACGCCGATCGGCTGTTAAGCGAAGCCGAAAAAATCCAGGTCGCGCGCGGCCTCGCCGATCTGAAACCCGAACACTTGCGCCAGCAAGTGGCTCGCAAAGCGGGCGGCAGCCAAAAATCGCCGGGCCAGAAATCCACCGCCCCGAGTCAGCCGCCAGAAATCGTCACGGCCCAGACCGCGCCCAGCGAGGACCGGAATCTGCTCAGCGACGACGACTCTCTGGAAGCGCCACCGGAAGGCGTGGTCACCGCCGACGCCACGGACCGCGAATTGCAGAACTCGAAGGTCGAGACAGCAGCATTTGAAATGCCAGACGACGGGGAACCGGCTGCTCCGGTCGCCAAGGCGAAGGCCGCCAGGTCACCGGCAAAAACACCACAGCAGAAACCGTCGAAATCGGCAGCCGATCGTGCCCGGGCCAACGAGCTCTTGAGCCAGGCCCAGATCCTGTTGCAGGAGGGCCGGCCCGATGAAGCCCGAATCAAGGTGCAGCAGGCCGAGAAACTCGACGTGGCCTACGACGTGCTCGGACTAACCCCCGAGTACCTGCTGACGCTGATCGAGCATGCGGAGCGCGACACAATACTGGCCCAGACGACGACAACCAAAGAAGACGCCGCGAAGCCGAACGAAGCGCAGAAACAGCCAGCGTCGAAAAAACGCGAAGCGGCGAGGATCCAGGCGCTGGCCCTCATGCAGGAGGCCCAGGCCGACTTCGACGCAGGACGTTTTGCCCAGGCCAAAGCCAAGGCAACCCGCGCCAACGAGCTGGACATGGCGTGGGACCTGCTCGACAAGACCCCTGAGTTTCTGCTGGATGATGTGGCCCGCGTCGAGAAACAAACACCGGACGAGGAAAAAGGCCGGCGACTGGCTGCCGTCATCCCCCCGCTGGATGACGTTGCGGACAACGCGACCGAACAGGTTGCCCAAACCCAGGCTGCCGACGAGAGCGATGTCGAAACTCCCGCAGTCGTCAATCCGACGCGCGTGTCGGCGATTGAGCTATACCAGCGCGGCAGGCAGGCCATCCGCAGCGGCGACTCGGAACTGGCCGTCCAGTGTTATCGGCAGGCCTACGAATCGGGCGAACGGCTCGACGTGCGCCGAGATCAGGAAATTCGCGAATACCTCGCCCAGCACCGGATGAAGTCCAAGAAGATTCAGTTGCTCAGCGGGCGACAAGTGCCAGACAACGATTTCGGCCAGCCGACCGGCGACGAACGCCCGGCGCGGCCGATCGACAAGTTCGATGAGCAGCGGCAAGTCACGGTTGACAAGCTGCGGACCGAGATCCGCAATGCGGTGTTTCGGGCCGAGGGCCTGTCGGCCACCGAGCCCTCGAAGGCGCTCGAGATCATCGACAAGGCGCAGGCCAGCGTCGAGAACTCGGGCCTCGACGAGCGTGTCACGGCGCAACTGCTCAAGCAGCTCGCCAAGTCGCGCGACACCGTCGAGTACAACCGCAAGATCAACGCGCCCAGAACCGAAATGGCCAAGCGCAAAGCCGAGGTCGAAGCGACGATCAAGCGCGAGGAGGGATCGAAAATTCGCATCGACCAGGAATACGCCGAGAAAGTCGAAAAATACAACCAGTTGCTGCGGGAAAAGCGTTTCGACGAGGCGATCGCCGTCGGCAAACAGGCGCAGTTGCTGCAACCCGAAAACCCGATCTCTGAGCTGATGGTGCTCAAGGCCAAGTACGCCAAGCAGGAGGACTTCAACAAGAACCTGCGCGAGAAGAAGGCCGACATGTTCACCCAGCAGCTCAACGACGTCGAGACGGCGGCCACGGGATACTCGGAGGACTACGAATATCCCCCCTTGGAAAAATGGAAGTTGCTTTCCGATCGCCGCAAGAAATACGGGCGTGCCGACAACCACATCCCCAGTCCGGAAGAGCTCAAGATCGAGCGCAGCCTGTCGCGCGACGTATTTCTGCACTTCGACAACGCGCCTCTGTCGCAGATCATCAAACGATTGCAGAGTCTGGCCGAGGTGAACATCGTGCTCGACCCCGCCGGGCTGGAAGAAGAGGGCGTCACCACCAACACGAACGTCTCGATCAACGTCGACGGCATTCAATTGAAGAGCGCTCTGAACCTGATTTTGCGGCCGTTGCGTCTGGGGTACACGATCAAGGACGACGTGCTTAAGATCACCAGCCGCATGAAGCAACAGGGCGAGCTCGTCACCCTCACGTACCCGGTGGCCGACCTGGTCGTCCCGATTCGCGACTTCAGCCCCAGCATGGGCAGCCAGGGGATGATCAGCTCGGGTTACAACACGGGCCTCTCGGCCAGGGCCGCCACGTCGAACATGGGCCAGTTGAACGTGACCTCGACCGGCGGTTTGCAAAGGCAGTCGGGACAGTCGTTCGCGCAGGTCGACGACCGCGAGTCGTCTCGCCGCGGAAATATTCCGCGCGGGCCAACCGACGCGATCGAGAACCACGACTGGGCCGGGGGCGGCGGCGTTCAGGCCGACTTCAACTCGCTGATGAACCTGATCTCCACCACGGTTCAGCCCGATTCGTGGGAAGACCTGAGCGGTCCCGGGTCAATGATGCCCTACCGCACCACGCTCAGCCTGGTCATTCGCCAGACGCAGGCTGTGCACGAAGAAATTGCCGATCTCCTGGGCCAGTTGCGCCGCCTGCAGGACTTGCAGGTGACGATCGAATGCCGGTTCATCACCGTAGAAGATAACTTCTTCGAACGCATCGGCATCGATTTCAACTTCAACCTCAACAGCAACGTCAATAACCATTTGCCCAACACGTTCGGCCAGCCAGTGCCTCCCTTCGGCAACGGGATCGACTTCACGGCCGGCGGGAATACAGGCACGTCGGGCACGTCGGGCACGTCGGGTGGCACTTCCGGTGGCACGTCAGGTGGCACGTCGGGAACCTCGGGCACCTCGGGCACCTCGGGCACCTCGGGTGCGAACGCCGGAGTTCAGGGGACTGGCGGCGGCGCAGCGCCGTTTACGCCGGGGCCCACGATCGATACGCACGATCAGAATAACTGGCCACGGTACGGCGACATCGTCGGTTTGTTGCCGAGCAACACGTTCGCCAACAATCTCAATATCCCGTTCCAGCAAGGCTCGTTTGGGCTCAGTCAGCCTGCATTCGGCAATTTCAATCCCGCCGCCGGGCTGCAGGTTGGTTTTGCGATCCTCAGCGACATCGAGACTCTCTTCCTGATCAACGCCGCCCAGGGCGACACGCGCAACAACCTGATGTTCGCACCCAAGATCACGTTGTTCAACGGACAGACCGCGACAGTCAGCGACCAGGTGCAGCGTCCCTTCGTCACCAGCCTGACACCAGTCGTGGGGTTCGGTTCGGTGGGGTTCACGCCGCAGATTACCGTGCTCCCGGAAGGAGTGACGATGACCGTGCAGGCCGTCATTTCGGCAGATCGCCGTTACGTTCGTCTCACTGTCATTCCTGCGTTCACGTCGATCACCGACGTGCAGACATTCTCGTTCGCCAGCGGCGTAGGCGCCGGCGGGCAAGTCGGACAAGGCAGCCAGGGTGGTGGTATCATCGGCGTCGGCGGAATCGGCGGCTCGGGGGGCACGTCGGGCACCTCCGGCACGTCCGGCACGTCCGGCACGTCCGGCCAGTCGGGCCAGCAGGGTCAGTCGGGCACGGCAGCCGCGACGCAAGTCACCATCCAGAGGCCGATCTTCGAAATCGTCAGCGTGGCGACCACCGTCAGCGTACCGGACGGCGGCACTGTGCTGCTGGGCGGCATCAAACGGCTTCGCGAGGGCCGTTCCATGGCGGGCGTGCCGATTCTGAACAAGATCCCGTACATCAGCCGCCTGTTCAAGAACACCGGCGTCGGTCGCGAAGCCCAAAGCCTGATGCTGATGGTGACGCCACGAATTATCATCCAGGAAGAGGAAGAAGAGCTGCTGGGTGTCGACCTGCCCAGTCGTTAAGGCCCTGTTGAAAAAAATGGGCCTGTTGAAATTCGGATATCCATGCCGCCGGTAACTTGCTAGGTTACCGGCGGTTTTCATGGGAAGATCGGTTTCTGACGAAATACCCAGCCTGCAGTTGAGCGCAGACAACCTGCGAATCAAGCCATGACCTGCCTGCCTGCGCGAGTTCCAAGCATCAGTCTATGCATTCCCCATTGGCAGGTGCGCGACATGATGTCGATCTGCTTAAGGTCGGTCCGCAAGCATTCGCGGAAATACGACCTGGAGGTGATCGTCATCGACAACGGTTCCCGCGACGACAGTCTCGATTATCTTCGCGGTCTGTCCTGGATCCGGCTGATCGAACGCCCGGAAGAGACGGTTTCCAACTGGCCCGCCAACGTATTCACTGCCTGGGACCTGGGCGCCCGCATGGCACGGGGCGAGTTTTTCGTCACCATGCACTCCGATGTCTTTGTCAAACACGATGACTGGCTCGATCCTTTTCTGCGCGAGATCGTCGTTTCGCCTCAGGTCGCGGCAGCAGGCGCGTGGAAGCTGTCTCTCGAAAGTCCGCTGTACGCTCTGCAGAAACGGGTGGTCGGGTCGTTTCTGGCAGGAATTAAGCGACTGGCCGGAAGGAAAGCCCGCAGTTCATTCCGCGAAGGCCATTACCCCCGCGATTATTGCGCACTGTACCGCACGAGCGTGCTGCGGGAGCACGATTTCACGTTTTGCCCCAGCGATGTTTCGATCACCGGCGGATACTCCATCGCGCAGCAACTGTGGAGCCACGGGTACGAGACGCGGATGATTCCTGTCTGGGAGATGGCTCGCAACATCGTACACGTGGCCCATGGCACCGCCGCCGTCTCGGGTGAAAAGCCGCTGCACCACCGTTCGGCCCAGCTTAAAGCCGAGCAACGGGCTCGGGAACTGATGACCGAAGGCTGGGTCGAGCAATTGCGCCGGGACTCGCAGCTCGACGCGGCGTGAGCGCCCCTGGTGGCAAGTTGTGCAGAAAAACCCGCCGTTTCCGTCGGGTTTGAAGAACCCTGGACAATTCGCGTGGACTGAAGTCCATCCTGCATCTTGTGCGGTGAGCCGACTAATCGGTATATTCTTATACGTGCGGGTCCAACCGATTCGAAGCCCAAGTGATGGCTCAAAACCTTTCCAATCAACACAGGAGCGACTCATGCTGACGATGCTCGGCAGTCCGCGGCGGTGCTGCGATGGCCTGACGCGGCGTGAGACGCTCAAGGCGGGGGCGCTTTCGACGTTAGGCGGGTTTGGTCTTCCGCAATTTTTGCGGGCCGAAGAGGCGGGGCAAATCGTGCCCGGCAAGGCCAAAAGTGTGATCCTGCTGTATCTTTTGGGCGGGGCCGCCACGCAGGACATGTGGGATTTGAAGCCCGAGGCTCCCCCCGAGATCCGCGGCGAGTTCAAGCCGATCGACACCAATGTGCCCGGGATGCAGATCGGCGAGCACTTGCCTCTGACAGCTAACTGGATGCACAAGACGGCGATCGTGCGGTCGGTCAATCACAAGGCCGGCTGCCACAACTGTCTGCCGTCGTATTGCGGCTGGGAACTTCCGCCGACCAACCAGCATCCGACCGACAATGACCCACCCAGCATGGGGTCGGTTTGCGAGTATTTGAAGGGGCGAGGATACTTCCAGAATGAGCGGCGCGGCCTGGCACAAATTGCGTTGACTGCCCCGGGCGCAAATCTCGAAGGTTTCGTGAGCCGCGAGGATTTTCCCGCGTACCTGTACATGCCCACCTGGCTGGGCTGGGGCCAGGCGTTTCGCAGGGCCGGGCCCTACGGGGGTTTTCTGGGAAAGAAATACGACGCGCTGACGACCGAGTGCGAGCCGTTCTGGGACAAGGCCGGTCACCAGCCCTTGCCGGGAACGCCGCAGATCGTGCGCGGCCAGCCAGTATTGCCCAACAGCGTTTTGCAGGAGGGGATCACGATTGACAGGCTGAATTTACGGCGCTCGCTGTTGAATCAGCTCGATGATGAAGTGCGGCGGACTGAATCACAGCCCACGGCCGCGAACTTCGATCGCGCGCAGCAAAAGGCGTTCGGCATCTTGACTTCTTCCAAGCTGCGGGCCTGTTTCGACCTGGCGTCGGAAGAGCAGGCAGTTCTCGACCGCTACGGCCGAACGCTGTTTGGCAACAGCACGCTGATTGCCCGGCGGCTTGTCGAGAACGGCGTGAAGTTCGTGAACGTGACCTGGGACCTGTTCTGGGACCGCATCCAGATCGACTACGACGCGTGGGACACGCACCAGCGCAATTTCTCGATCCTCAAAACAAATAAGCTCCCCGGCTTCGACCAGACGTTTACCGCGCTGCTGGAAGACCTCGAACGCACGGGATTATTGGACGAAACGCTGGTCGTCGTCATGAGCGAAATGGGGCGCACGCCGCGGATCAACGCCAACGCCGGGCGCGATCACTGGACGTTCTGCTACTCGGCCCTGTTCGCCGGGGCAGGCATTCGCGGCGGAACGGTGCACGGCGCATCCGACGCGCAGGCGGCGTACGTCAAGTCGAACCCCGTCAGCACGGCGGACATCTGCGCGACGATCTACTCGGCCCTGGGGATCAGCCCCGAATTTCGTGTGCCCGACCGCACGAACCGCCCCGTCGAAATCGCCCACGGCGGCCAGGCGATTCGCGAGATTCTGGCGTGAGGAAGGGCATGTCTTACCCCGCCTTTGAGAAGCGCCCAGGCCACTCCTACAAATGACAGGATGTTCCGTCGATTACATGAGGTAAGGCGTGGACAGTTTGGACGCTATTAGCGGCCTCCCTCACAGGTCTTTAGCGGGTGTTCACGGAAACACTCCACCGTCAAAAAGCGCCCCGCGGACGAGAACATACGCAGGATGATTGATGTCGAGCAGTTGAACGGTCGCCCGTCCAATCGCGGTAAGACCCATAAGTCGTGGACCGTCCCAGAAAAAATGGGCTTCCCACCTATCGGAGCGCGGATTGAACAGCCGCGCTGTTCGCCCGCTGGCAGGATCCTTGCCAGCGATGTTCGGGCCTTTGTTCAAATTGCAGTGGTAGCACGCAAGACAGAGGTTCTTTGTCTCCGTCTTGCCGCCGTGTTGCCTCGCGATGATGTGGTCGATCTGGAACGGCGCACGGTAAAACCGGCTCGGCATGCAGCAGTATTCACACGCTCCACGAGCCCTCCGCCATACGCGTCGCTTGAGCGACACATTCATGTGGACTTCGACTTTCTTCGATCCTTTTTCAATGTCTGCTGGGCTTTCGCCTGAAGGTACGCGACCAGGTGGCTGACTACATTGTACTCCTCGGCTTCAAACCGCTCGGTTTCCGTCAATGTTCCCGTGCGGGCCTTCGTCGCTAAGCGATTCATTCGTCGTTCGTCTGACTTCGGAAACTTCAGAGTCACAAACGCCCGTGCGGCATCCGGCGTCAACGGCCCGTCGGCAACGTCGAGGACACGACTGAGGATGGACACTCCCGAATTTCGAGCCTTTTCTTGCGCGGCAATCATCGTTCGTATTCCGTCGAATCAAATTTCGTTCTGCAGTTTCAGTCGATCATAACACTTGCGGTGGATGCGTGAAAACCTCGCCTTGCCGTCATTTCAGCGCCTTCTCAAAGAACCCCACCCAGTTCTTGTACATGATGCCGTCGATGTCGCTCTGGCTGTAACCGCGGCGTGACAGAATTTCGGCGACCTTCGGCAGATCGGCGATCGTGTCGAGGTCCTTGGGGGTTTGCTCTTTTCCGAAACCACCGTCGAGGTCGGTCCCCATGCCGCAGTGCTTGGCATTTCCGGCCAACTGGCAGATGTGGTCGATGTGATCGACGACGTTTTCCAGCGTGCACTTGTCGGGCTGCGTCACGCCGATTACCCAGCCGGGTGTCAGCATCCAGGCGTCGAACGCCGCGCCGATCACGGCGCCCCGTTGGATGAGCGCCTTGATCTGTTCGTCGGCAAGCTGCCGGTCGGCGGGGACCAGTGCCCGACAGTTGTGGTGACTGGCCAGGACGGGCCCCTGGTAAATATCCAGCGCTTCCCAGAACGACTGGTCGGCCAGGTGCGTCACGTCGAGTATCATGCCGACTTTGTCCATCTCGCGCAATAGGGCCGGGCCATCGGCCAAGAGCCCGCCTTCGCTCCCCGTCCCGTGACTGTAGGGGCTGATTCCGTAATGCGACGGGCCGAGGATGCGCAATCCGGCCTGGTACCACTCGGGGATTTGTGCGGGAGAAAGGATAGACGGGCTGCCTTCCATGCTGAGGATGTAACCGATGGCCAACTTTCCCGTTTTGTCGTTCTCCCAATCGCGCACGTGGGCCGCCAGCGTTTTGCGATCCGGGATTTCGCGCAGCACGCCTTTGGCCGTCATCGCGCGGTAGTAATAAAGTTGTGCGTAGCACGCGGCATACGCAGCCTCGCGCGACTGGTAGTGAGTCAGGGCCTTTTCTTTGCGATGCAGTCGCGGCAGCAGCGTCGAGATTGTGATACCAACTCTGCCTTCGCGAAGGGCGTGCCACGACACGGTGTTGAGGCCGGGATTGATTCCCGAGAACTGCTGCTCGAACTGTCGGATCCTGGCGACCGGCAGTTCCAGATTGCGGTTCCATTCGAGGGCGTTCCAGGCCATGTCGAGGTGGGCGTCAAAGATCAGCATTGGGGCTCCTGGGGGTTATAGTGAATGGTGCGAGCCCCGGACGTTAGTCCGGGGGTGCGGGGCGCGGTGATTGAGGATAGAGGATCGAGGAGGGAAGTTCGAGGAACGAGGAGGGAGACAAATACTCCGTAGTGTGGACTTCAGTCCACACGAAATGAGAGATTCACGCGGGATCTTTGCCGCGACACGGACAAACGGCAATCGCCAGCCAAATCCACCCTGCGAGGAACAAAACACCGCCGAGAGGCACGACGAACATGCCGATCCATTTGGCCCCCGTCAGCGAATACGCGTAGAGCCCGCCGGAAAACGCCAGGCAGCCGGCGACGAAGCACAAGCCGGCCACGTCGAGCGCCTTCGATCGTCGAACCTGCGACAACAGACCCACCACGAGCAGGGCCAGCCCATGATACATTTGATATTCGGCCCCCGTTTTGAAGTCGGCCAGGTACTTCTGCGCCAGCGGCACCTGCGAAATAATTGTCTCAGCTCCCGCGACAGTGACCTTCTTCTCGAACGTCTTCTCGGCGTAGACGTCATAAAAGTAGCGATCGAGACCGTGCGCGGCAAACGCGCCGGCCGCCACCGCCAGTCCGGCCAGCACGGCACCGATTGTCAGCCAGCATTTTGAAGTGCACATGACTAGATCGAGATCCGAGCTCCCATCAGTTTCAATAACGCGGCCAGCAAGGCGGGGTGGGCGGGCCAGGCGGGCGCGGTGACCAGGTTCCCTTCGACATGGGCCTGGTCGACTGGGATTTCTACGTATTCTCCTCCCGCCAGCCGTATCTCAGGCCCGCACGCAGCATAAGCTGTGCATCGGCGACCTTTGAGAATTCCCGCAGCCGCCAGAACTTGCAGGCCGTGACAGATCGCGGCGATTGGTTTACGTTCAACGTCGAACTGCCGAACCATGTCGAGAACGGCCTTGTTGAGACGGATATATTCCGGCGCCCGTCCGCCGGGAATTACGATCGCGTCATAAGAGGCGGCCTTCGTTTTAGCGAACGTCGCGTTGAGGGTGAAGTCATGGCCGGGCTTTTCACTGTAGGTCTGGTCCCCCTCGAAGTCGTGAACCGCGGTACGGATTTTTTCACCCGCTTTTTTCCCCGGGCAGACCACGTGCACAACATATCCGAGGGCCGTGAGCGCCTGAAACGGAACCATGACCTCGTAGTCTTCCACGTAGTCGCCGGTGAGAATCAGTATTCG
>Ga0207022_10165_pt1 | contig 17938 bp, 11 predicted proteins | sample Alteio_BWMinCont_46_FD_153307 | JGI IMG/M metagenome (GOLD analysis project Ga0207022, IMG submission 153307) | Enriched cells from forest soil in Barre Woods Harvard Forest LTER site, Petersham, Massachusetts, United States -... | ecosystem: Environmental > Terrestrial > Soil > Temperate forest >... | reverse complement strand
AACTGATAGAACAGATCTTTTCTTGCGCCCGCATAGAACGAGAGATAGTAGGCAAGAGGATATCCGAGCAACAGGGAAAAGATCATCACCCGAGCCGCGATCCACATCGATCGAAACAGAGTTTGCAGGTAAACATTCACGCGGAATAGTTCACGATAATTGTCCAGTGTCCAGGAGTGGACAATGGTTTGCGACGGTGAGACCGACCAGAAGCTATAGCAGAAAAGTAGCGCAAACGGCACCAGCAGAAATACCACTACCCACAGCAGCGGGGGCACGGTAATGGCGGCTTTGTATGCGCGCGAAAACATTTAGCCTCTATCCGATTCGCGAACTGGTACTGCATCAGCCGGAGAGAACTCCAGAAGCAAGTCTCCTTGCCGGGTTTCGCGAGTTGCGGTCCTCACCGACAGTGTGAGCCCATCCTCGCAAACGATCTGCAGTAAATCGGTAGCGCCGTGAAAAGCCTGGCGCTCGATCTTGCCCCGAACGCGAACGAAATTTGTTTCAAGGTTGCCCGCTGCAGATGTGACAAGGCGAATATTTTCCGGCCGCAAAGAAAACAAAGCTGCCCCATCCGCCAACTCGACCCTCCACGAAAACGAGTGGCAATGCGCGACTCCGGCTCTTACTTCTCCGCGAAGCAGATTGGTATGGCCAATGAATTGCGCCGTGTAAGCCGTAGCCGGACGGCTGTAAATTTCGCGCGGCGAAGCCACCTGCTCCAACTCGCCCTTGCGCAACAGGGCAATGCGATCCGACATGACCATCGCCTCCTCCTGGTCATGAGTAACAAACACAAACGAAATACCGACTTCCCGCTGCAGCGATTTCAATTCGACCTGCATTTGCCTGCGAAGATTTGCATCCAACGCGGAAAGCGGTTCGTCAAGCAGCAGCAGGCGAGGCCGGTTCACTAAGGCGCGCGCCAATGCAACGCGCTGTTGCTGGCCGCCGCTGATGTTGGCGGGCTTGGCGCCGGCAAACGTATTCATCTTGACCATCGCCAACGACTCTGAGACCCGCGCCGCAATCTCAGCCTTCGGCAACTTAGCCACGCGCAGCCCGTAAGCTACGTTGTCTTCCACGCTCAAATGCGGGAAGAGTGCGTACTGTTGAAAAACTGTATTGACGCGCCTGCGGTAAGGTGGCAGTAGATCCAGCCGTTCGCCCTCCATAAAAATCTCGCCAGAATCCGCGCTTTCAAAGCCGGCAATGATGCGTAATAGCGTCGTCTTTCCTGAGCCACTTTCTCCTAGAATACTCAGAAATTCGCCCTCCGCGATCTGCAGAGAGATGTCGCGAAGTACGGGATTCTTGCCAAAAGATTTAGCAACGTTGCGGATGTCAAGCAACGGACGCACGCTCGACTTACTGGAGCGAGCGATCGCGGGTTCGGTGATGGTTGTCATTTGTTTGGTAGCGCCGCCGTCTCGGCGGCTGTCGTGCGGACGTCTCGTCCCCACTCCCGAGGGCAAGATACCTTCGGGACAGCCGGCAAGATGCCGGCGCTACATTTATTGCGCGGCCTTCACTTCATTCCAGATCTCGACATACTTTGTGCGCCGTGGCACGTCCTGCCAGAAATAGATGTGCCTCTGATAATTGTCCACATCGTCCAGGTGCAGACTTTTGACCTGCTCCGGAGCCATATATTGCGCGGCCTGTGGATTCGCGGGCGTATAGCCGGTAACATCCGCAACTTGTTTTTGTGTGTGTGCTTCAATCATGTATTCAAGAAATTTGTATGCCATATCTTTGTTCTCACTGCCGGCGGTCACCATTAAATGATCGATCCAGCCGGTGGTATTTTCTTTTGGAATAGTTTCGCCAATGGGAAAGTTGAGCTTGCGAAGTTGGTTGGTCATCAGAGGCCATCCCATGGCCAGGACCACTTCGTGATTTTGAAAAAGGTTGGTCAACTCGCCTCCGGTCGACCACATCTTGCGGATATTCGGCTTCAACTCCAGCAATTTCTTCTTGACTGCGTCCAATTCCGCATCGCTGAGGTTGTAAAGGTGAGTAGGATCCGGCTTGTCGAAACCTAAAACCTGCGCCGTCATATACACGGTCGAAAGTTCGTCCCAGACGGAAACCTTGCCACGGTATTTCGGATTCCACAAAACATTCCAACTATCGGGGGGCTGCGAAAATACAGTGGTGTCATAAAGCAACGGATTTGGTCCCCACATGAACGGCACGCCAAAGACCTGGCCGGTGACGCGAACCAGCGGCAGGGAAGTGAGTTGAGGCGAGAGTTGCGAATAGCTGGGAACCTTTGCCAGGTCGAGCGGGGCAGCCAATCCCGCCTTAGCGATCGAGGTGGCGACATCGCTCGAGGGCGAGATCACATCGTAGTTTCCTGCGCTGCCGCCGCGCAACTTGGCCACCAGTTCGTCGCTCGAACCCATGTACGAAGCGGTAATTTTGCAGTGGCATTGTTCCTCGAAGCCATGCACGAACGATGGGTCGGCGTAACCTTCCCATACCAAAAGATTCAGAGTTGGAGTCTTCCTGACGCAAGAGCCCAGCAGAGCTGAAGATATTGCCAACAGCGCAACCGCAAAGCGTCGACTCGTCAACGTGCCTCCATATGTCGTTCGCGCCCTCAAGCCGCGCTAAAAAGTTGGCGGCGTGTTAACCCACAACACCCGAGTCTCGGTGCGTCCGGGATTGAACCAGCTATGCGGGGTTGCACTTTCAAAATAAAAACTGTCGCCGGGTTTCAGCCGATACTCAACTTCCGCTACTGAAATATGCAACTGCCCACGCAAGACGTGCAAAAATTCCTCGCCTTCGTGTGTGTAAGATTCGCCGCTGCCGGCACGCGGAGAAATACGAAAAAGGTGCGGCTCCATCACCGTGTTTCCCCACGCCAGCAACTCCATGCGAACGCCCGGTCCCGCCTCGAGAACTTTGCGTTTGTCCGACGGCACCAATCGGCTATTCGATTCCGCCGCATCGAAAAAATCAAGAATGTTGGTCTTGTAGAACCGTGCCAGCTTGCGTAGAGTGCTGACTGATGCACTCATGTGAGAGCGCTCCAGCGCGCTCAAGAATCCAACCGAGATGCCAATGTTCTTGGCTACGTGGGCCAAGGACAGCCCGCGTGCGAGGCGCATTTTACGAAGATGCACGCCAATAGCGCCGCTGGCTCCGTTGGGCCGTACCAAGCCTTCACGCTTGAGCAACTGGGCAATGGCGGGCGCGTTCAGCCCGCGCACCTTGCGCAGGAATCGGGCGCGCTTGAGAAGTTTCACATCCTCACTTGTGTAAAGCCGATATTTGCTGATGGTGCGGTGAGGATGCGTGAGTCCAAGGTTTTCCCAGGAACGGATCATCGACGAAGAGACGCCGACAAGGCGAGCCACGTCGCCGATTTTCAAGTAAGGTTTTGGGCTCGCGTTTTTCACTTCAATTACGCCTCCATCTTTACTTCGAAGCTCGCTCAAAGTCTTTTTTTACTTGACAGCAGGGCGGCGGGTTCTCTAACCTTGCGCGATTATAGCAAGGTTTTATTTTCACGCAACACTGTTAATCGCAGCGGAATCGGGAGGCGATGAAATGCATCCGTCTGTCGCGTATCGCGTGTCAGCCTCATGGCTGGTGCTGGGCTTGCTCACCATTCTTCTTTCTGTGCCCGCGTTCTCGCAAAGCACTGGCGGCCGGATACTCGGCCGAGTCGCGGATCCTACTGGCGCGGTTCTGGCCGCTGTAAAGATCGTTCTGGTGAACGAGGCTACGGGCGCAACTCGCGACACTCAGACGAATGCCAATGGCGATTACACTTTTGTGGAAGTTGTACCTGGCACCTATCGAATCGAATATGAGCTGCCCGGATTCAAGAAGAGCTTGCAGAAAAATGTCACCGTCGATGTCAACCAGGTAGTCACGCTCAATCAGACATTGGCAATTGGCGCCACTCAGGAAACCGTAGAGGTGACTTCGGAAGCGCCACAGGTGGATACAACGAGCACACAACTAGGCGCGGTGATCAACGATCGCTCCGTCAATGAATTGCCGTTGAACACCCGCGACACCTATCAGTTCCTGCAGCTTCAACCGGGCGTGCAATCGCAGCTGGGCAGTAGTGGCAGCCTTTTCTATGGTTCAGATTCCGCGGGTTCGGTTTCCGTGAATGGCGGCCGCGGGCGCTCGAATAACTTTAGCGTGAACGGCGGAGACGCTAACGACCAGTTCGTCAACCTGCCTACGATCCAACCCACCCCGGACAGCATTGCAGAATTTCGCGTCATCACCAATACATTCGATGCCGAATATGGCCGCAACTCCGGAGCTGTCGTCAATGTAATCACGAAATCTGGGACCAACAATTTCCATGGCAATCTCTATGAATATTTCCGCAACAAGGTTCTGAACGCGCAGGGTTATTTCAACACCGTCAAACCGCAATTCAATCAGAACCAATTTGGCGGAACGTTTGGTGGGCCCATTAAAAGGGATCGGACGTTCTTCTTTCTATCGTACGAGGGACGCCGCATCGTACAAGGCCAGTCGGGTTCGCAGGTTATAGTCCCCACCGGAGCGGAAAGAACTGGGGACTTTTCGGGCATCGCTTCTCCCGGACAACAGTTCGGTGGCGCGATCAGCGATCCGTTCGTGGCTAGTGTTCTAAATGGCCGCCCAGGTTGTACGAATGCGATCCTTGCAGTGCCCGGCGCCGTAGCACCCGCGGCTGGCGCGTCCTGGGGTTCTATTTTCCCGAATGGCGTTATCCCGACCGCGTGCCAGGATCCCGTCGCCGCGAATTTGCTCCAGAAGTACGTTCCGACTGCGAACGTCGGCAGCAACATCTTTCAAGCCGTACCTTCGGGAACCGATTTTCAGGATCAATTCACAATCCGCTTCGATCACAAAATTACCGACCACCAAAACTTCACCGCTTATTACTACTACACTGACGACGCCAACTTTCAGCCGTTTTCGTTCTTTCAAGCTGCCGGAGCCAATATCCCAGGGTTCGGAAGTAATAATGATTCGCGCTATCAGCAGGTCAACCTCAGCCATACCTGGACCATCGGGAATGCTTTGGTGAACGAAGCGCGCTTCACTTACATGCGCGAAGGGCAGCTTGGTTTTCAAAAGCCACAAACCAACAATGCGGTCATTGCGTCGTGTTCTTCTTCTGTAGCACAATTCTGCTTTACCGGCCTTTCCGATTCTTCAGCTATCAATGCCTTGGCCGGCAGTGCAAACGGCAATCCGGCATTCGGAATTACTCCGGGGTTAGGTGCCATGCGTGAAGGTGTTCCATTCACCACTATTTCCGGCGGCGCGGTCATCGGAAACAACTTCGAAGGCCAATTGCCTCAGATTGGCAACAGTTTTCAGTGGGCGGACAGCCTGACTTGGGTCAAGGGCAGCCATACTTTGAAGTTCGGTGCCGATGTGCGCCGTGCGCGTTTCGATCAGACTCTGTATTTCAACGTTAACGGCGCGCCCGTTTTCAGCAGTTCGAGTGCGAACGCCGTGCTTACCGCCGACAGCGACAATTATGCCGGATACCTTTTAGGCCTGGTTGATTCGTATACGCAGGGCGCTGCACAAAGCGAAGCTATCCGCAGCACCTCGGTGTATCCCTTCGCCGAGGATAGCTGGAAGATCAGGCCCAACATCACTCTGAATTACGGTCTTCGCTGGGAACTCGATACTCCCCTCACTGACATCAGCCATCACGTGCAAACCTTCAGGCCGGGACAGAACTCGACCGTGTATCCGTGCACGCTGACTCCGGCAGAACAAGCAAGCTTCGGGCAGCCTAACTGTCTCGCCGCAGGTGTGCTTCCGACCGGGCTTGTCTTCCCCGGCGACAAAGGAGTTCCCGCCGGTCTAACCCAAACTTATTACAATGCATTCGCGCCACGCATCGGATTGGCCTACAGTCCCGAGGCCACGAGCGGTTTTCTCGGCAAGCTCTTTGGAAGCGGCGGAAAGACCAGTATTCGTGCAGGCTGGGGGCTTTTCTATAATCCAATGGAGCAGTTGGTGATGGAGCAGTTCGGAGCGGAGCCACCCTTTGGCGGCAGTACCTTCTTGTCCGGTACGTTTTTCAATACGCCTTTCGTAAGTCAGAACGGCACCGTCAATCCCAATCCCTACAACGGAATTCTCAATCCCACCCCGGGTCAGCCGCAGGATTGGCAGAGATTCCGCCCCATCGAACTCTTCGGTGAATTCCAGCCCCACATGCGAACGCAGTATACCGCTCAATACAATCTCAACATTCAGCGACAGCTTGCTAAAGACCTACTGTTGCAGCTTGGATACGTCGGCACTCAGGGGCATCGGTTGCTGGCTTCGCACGACATCAACCCATCGAATCCGCAAACCTGCCTGGACATCATAAGTTTGGCAAATGCTAATCCGGCGAACGTGAACTCCTTTGGCTCTCCCGCGACTTGCGGTCCAACCCTGGAAGATAGCCAATTCATCATCTCGCCAAGCGCAATCGCACCGCCCGGAGGATTCCACGTTCCCTACGGACCGAACGGCCCCACTGTGATTCCCGCAGGTACACCAATTGCCTCTGTTTTGGCGCCAGGAAATACCACCGGATTGAACCTCGTCGGCTTGCGTCCGTACTCTTCGCCCACCTGCAATCCCTTCAGTGGCGCCAACTGTCCGGCGGATGGTATACCGGTCTTCACCGACATCTTTGCCGAGGATACGGTCGCCAACTCTAACTACAATGCCTTCGAGGCCTTGCTCGAAAAGCGCTTTTCCAAGGGATTGCAGTTCCAAGCGGCATACACCTTCAGCAAGTCGATCGACGAGGCATCGAGCTTCGAGGAAACGCTGAACCCCTATGCCTTCGATGCCAGTCGCGCTCTCTCGCTGTTCAACTCTGCGCAACGATTCGTGATCAGCTACTTCTGGGATCTGCCGATCCCCAAACACTCAGGTTGGGTAGGAAAAGTTGCCGACGATTGGGCAATCTCCGGCATTACGGAATTCCAAAGCGGATTTCCAATTCGCCTGTCGAACGATTCGATCAACGCTTCCAGCGACACAGAGTTAATCAACAGCTTCTTCTTCGTAGGCACGGAGGCGCCGCAGCGGGTCGCGCCCTTCACCACTATGAATCCCAAAACCAATGGTGGCTATTGGTTCAGTCCTTCGGATTTTGCCAATCCGCCGCTGGGTCAATTCAACACCGGCACACAGCGCACCATCTGCTGCGGCCCCGGGCTGAACAATACCGATTTCTCGGTGCATAAGCTAATCACCTTGACGGAAACCAAGTATCTGCAATTCCGCGGTGAAATCTTCAACATTGCCAATCACACCCAATTTACGAATCCTGATGGCAATTTAGGCGACGGCCCGCTGTTCGGTAAAATCACTTCGGCTCGCGACCCGCGGCTGGTGCAATTTGCGTTAAAATTGTTTTTCTAGCCTGAAAGCCGGGCGGTGTTCGAGCCCGGACATTCTAATGGCCGCACAGGCGGCTTGAGATCCCTGGAGACCCGGATGTACCCCGAACTGCAAAAGGAGCTCGAAACCTTCGAGCGTCGCACGCCCAAGTCCGCCGAATCGCATAAGAAAAACCTGAAGCGCATTCCGCTGGGCGTAGCCAGCAACTATCGCGCCTACGATCCTTACCCGATCTTCGTGAAGGAAGGCAGCGGATCGCATTTCCGCGATCTGGATGGCAACGATTACATTGACCACAACCTCTGCTTCGGCGCGCTCATGGCGGGACACTGTCATCCCGCAGTCATGAAGGCCGTTGAAAAACGTCTGAGCACCGGAACTATGTTCGGCATGCCGCACGACATGGAATGGGAACTAGCCGAGGAAATCTGCAATCGCTTCCCGATTGAGATGGTTCGCTTCGGCAGCAGTGGAACTGAAGCCACGATGCACGCAATTCGCCTCGCCCGCGCCGCGACAGGCCGCGACAAAATCTTGAAATTCGAAGGCGGATACCACGGCCTGCACGACGCCGCGCTCGTCAGCGTGAAACCTCACGCCACGGATTTCGGCGACCCGAATGCCCCCACTTCAGTTCCCGGTGGCTTGGGTGTGCCGAAGGCAAGCATTGCCAACGTCCCGGTCGCGGCATTTAACGATCTCCCCAGCGTCGAGCTCCGATTCAAGCAGAACCCCGGTGAAATCGCCGCCATCATTCTTGAACCCATCATGATGAACGTCGGCCTGTGCATGCCGCAGTCCGGATTCCTTGAAGGCCTGCGCGAAATCGCGACCAGGAACGGCGCGCTGCTAATCTTCGACGAAGTGAAAACGGGAGCGAAGCTCGGCTGGGGCGGAGCCTCAGAATATTTCGGCGTGAAGCCCGACATGATCTGCCTCGCAAAATCAATCGGCGGCGGCTTGCCACTCGCCGCGTTCGGCACCCACAAATCCGTGATGGATCTCATCTCGCAACACAAAGTATTTCACGGCGGCACCTACAACACGAATCCCGTCTCGATGGCTGCCGGTCTCGCGACCTTTCGTGAAGTGCTCACGCACGCAAATTATGCTCACGTGAACAAGCTCAGCCAGAAACTCAACACGGGATACCGCAAGACAATCGCGAAGGTTGGTTTGCAAGCCTACATCGCAAGCGCCGGCGCCAACGGAGCTCTCATGCTCTATCCCAAAGAGATCCGCAACTACCGCGATTGGACCACAATTGACATCGATCTCTGGCGCCACTACTGGTTCGCCATGGTGAACCGCGGAGTCATGCCGCAACCCTACTGGTGGGACGAGCAGTGGACAATCTCAGTCCAGCACACCGAAGCCGATATCGACAAGCATCTCGCCGCTTTTGAGGATGTAGCGCCCGCGCTGGCCAAGGCCCAGCAGGAACGCACAGCAGAAGTAGTGGCGCATTAAGCTCACGTGGGTACTCGCCGCCCCGTGCGACCTTAACGAGTTGTCATTCCGAGCGAAGCGAGGAATCTGCATTGTGCCGCCGCCAGAACAGCAGAGTCCTCGCTTCGCTCGGAATGACAATGGGGAAGGTTAAACGCAAGGATTGCATTTTGTCAGCGAACGCCCAACACGCGAATCAACCTCACCTCAAGCGCGTACTCGGCCGCTTCGATCTGGTGTTGCTCTTCGTGGTGGCCGTCTTCAATCTCAACGTCGTCCCCAGCATCGCAGCCAACGGCGGCGTCACCGTCTGGCTCTGGATCATCGCCTTGCTCCTCTTCTTCTGGCCCCAAGGCATTGCCGTAATCGAACTGGCTCATCGCTATCCCGGAGAAGGCGGGGTTTACCTCTGGGCAAAAGAAGTCTTCGGCGATTTCCACGGATTCCTCTCCGGCTGGTGCTACTGGACCAACAACATGCTCTACGTGCCCACGGTGATGCTGTACTTCGTCGGTGTCTCGGTCTTCGCTCTTGGCCCCTCCCACGCCGCGCTCGCTGACAACAAAGCTTTCGCCATGGTGGCGTCGATAGCTCTGCTGGCCTTTCTCACCGTGCTCAACATCATCGGCCTGAGCGTAGGAAAGTGGCTGAACAACTTAGGCGGCATCGGAACCTTTGTCGCGGCCGCCGTACTCGTTGCGTTGGGCGTGACGGTCTGGTCGCGCTTTGGAACCCCAGTCACGGCGGCGGATTTCAGAATCCCCGCCGACCCCAAGTTCGTCCTGAACTCATTCGGCGTGATTTGCTTTGGCCTGGTCGGACTCGAACTCGCCTCCGTAATGGGCGACGAAATCCGTGACCCCCAGAAAACCCTCCCCGGAGCCGTCGCCTGGGGAGGCATGATCTCTGGCGCTCTCTACGTAGGTGCCACTCTGACGCTCCTGGTCGCCATCGGCAAAAACGACATCAACGTACTGCAGGGAATCGTGCAGGCGGTCAGCCACATGGCCGGCAAAGTCGGTGTAGCCTGGATCATCGCCCCCTTCGCGGTCATGCTGAGTTTGTCCATTGCCGGCATCGGCTCCGCCTGGATGGGCGGCTCCGCCCGCATCCCGTTCGTAGCCGGCCTCGACTCCTACATGCCCGCTGCCATGGGAAAAGTTCATCCCAAGTACGCGACTCCTCACGTAGCTCTGATCGTGCAAGGCATAGTGTCGCTCATCCTGATCGTCCTTAACTTCACCCTGTCCGGAGGCGTGCAGGAAGCTTTTCAGAAAATGCTCTCAGCCGCCGTCGTGCTGCAACTGGTTCCATTTCTCTACGTCTTCGCAGCCTTGATAAAGTTTGCCGTGCGTGGCTCCCTGCAAGGATGTTATGGCCGGGGAACGCTCATGTTTGCTGGTGTCGCCGGATTCATCACTACGCCGCTTGCGATCGTCGTCGCCTATTTCCCAGCCAAACAAATCACGTCATTGTGGAAGTACGAAGTGAGCATGTTCGGCATCACGTTAGGCTTTGTCGCATTAGCGGTATTCTTCTTCTTTGGATACAGCCGTCTGAAAACGTCAGAAGCAGTAGTAGAGACGGGCGACTCGCCCGTCCACGCAAGCGAAGTAAATCGATTTGAACTACGTGAGGACAGCCGCCCTCGGCTGTCCGGTCGAGCAAAGCTCGACTGATCGCAGGAGAAAATTATGCCAGGTGGAGTAAAGACAGACGTTCGCACCTATCAGATGTACGTCAACGGCGAGTGGGTCGACAGCAAGTCGAACAAGACTTTCCCCGTTTACGACCCAGCCACCGAAGAAGTAATCGCGCAGGTCCCCGAAGCGAACGCCGAGGACGTCAACCGCGCCGTAGCCGCCGCAAAATCCGCTTTCGAAAACGGTCCATGGGCCTCGACCACAGCGCAGGAACGCGGACGCGTCCTGTTTCGCCTAGCCGATAAAATCCGCCAGAATGCGACCTTGCTGGCAGAACTGGAATCTCGCAACACCGGCAAGCCAATAGTCGAGGCGGAATTCGACATCGCCGACGTAGCCACTTGCTTCGAATACTACGGCGGACTGGCCACAAAGATTCTGGGATACGTGAATCCGGTTCCTGACAACGCAATGAGCTTAACGCTAAAAGAACCCGTCGGCGTAGCTGGACAAATTATTCCCTGGAACTACCCGCTCCTAATGGCAGCCTGGAAGCTCGCGCCAGCATTGGCCGCAGGCTGCACCTGCATTCTCAAGCCTGCCGAGCAAACGCCGATCACCGCACTCGAAATGGCCAACTGGCTCACCGATGTCGGATTGCCGCCGGGCGTAGTCAACATTATCACCGGATTCGGCGAAAGCTGTGGCGCGCCCCTCGTCCAGCATCCCGACGTAAACAAGATAGCTTTCACCGGAAGCGCCGCCGTCGGCAAAATCATCGTCAAACAAGCCGCCGAAACGGTGAAGCGGGTCACGCTCGAACTAGGCGGTAAATCCCCCAACATTTTTTTCGCCGACGCCGACTTCGAAGCCGCCATCGACGGCGCACTCTTCGGCGTCTTCATCAATCAAGGCGAAGTTTGCTCCGCCGGCAGCCGCATCCTGGTGCACAAGCCCATTTACAAAAAGTTCGTCGACGCCATGACGAAAAAAGCAAAAAAAATCAAACTGGGATCGCCCGCCGATCGGGACACAAAGATGGGCCCGCTGGTGAGCAAAGATCAATACGACCGCGTACGCTCCTACCAGGAACTTGGCAAGAAAGAGGCGAAGCTCGCCATCGGCGGAGGTCGCGCCGAGAAGTTCGCCAAAGGCTATTACATCGAACCCACGATCTTCTACGACGTGACCAACAGCGCCCGCATCGCTCGCGAAGAGATTTTTGGACCAGTGGCCGCAGTGATCCCATTCGAAGATGAAAAAGACGCAATCAAAATTGCCAACGATTCGCCCTACGGGCTGGCCGCCGCCGTGTGGACGCGCGACATCTTCAAAGCATTCCGCACCGTGAAATCCCTGCGCGCCGGAGTTGTATGGGTCAACCATATGCAGCCAACCTACGTCGAAGCGCCCTGGGGAGGCTACAAACAATCCGGCTTCGGCCGCGAGCTCGGCCCCTGGGGAATCGAGGAATATCTAGAAACCAAACAGGTGCATATAAATCTCAGCGAAACCCCAATCGGCTGGTACTGAACAACATGACTTTCACTTACTGTCATCCTGAGCGCAATAGCTGCTTCGCGAAGCGAAGCCTGGACGCTGAAGAAAAAGATGAATTGTTGCAACAACTTTAATCCTGTCATCCTGAGCGCAGTAGCTGGTTCGCAAAGCGAACCAGCTACGCAGTCGAAGGACCTGGTGTCGCCTGTACAACGATCAAAGCCTCAAGGAATTCGCACCGAAACGCAGGAAGCATCATGAACACGATTCAACTAAAAACCTCGATCCCGGGACCAAAATCGAAAGCGCTCTCAGAGCGCCGCAACAAAGCCATCCCCCGCGGACTCTCGCACGGAACCCCGATCTACGTAGCCAAAGCCGAAGACGCCTGGCTCGAAGACGTAGACGGAAACCGCTACATCGATTTCGCCGGAGGCATCGGCTGCCTGAACGTCGGACATCGTCATGAGCCAGTGATGACCGCAATCCGCGAGCAACTCGAAAAGTTCCTGCACACTTGCGTGCAAGTCACACCGTATGAAAACTACATCCGCCTAGCCGAGCGAATGAACGAAATCACCCCCGGCAATTTCCCCAAGAAAACGCTATTCGTGAACAGCGGAGCCGAAGCTGTCGAGAACGCAGTAAAGATCGCCCGCGCTCACACCGGACGCTCGGGCATCATCGCCTTCGAAGACGCGTTCCACGGCCGCACCGTGATGACCCTGGCGCTCACCAGCAAGACCCATCCCTACAAAGCCGGCTTCGCGCCCTTTCCCAGCGATGTTTACCGCATTCCGTATGCGTATTGTTATCGCTGTTCCTATTCCCTGAAATATCCGTCGTGCGATCTGTTCTGCGCGCGCCATCTCGAAGACACATTCAAACGCGTAGTAGCAGCCGAAGATGTAGCTGCCGTAATTGCAGAACCAGTTCTCGGTGAGGGCGGATTCGTTGTCCCGCCGCCCGACTTTTTCCGCGTGCTGATCGAGATCTGCCGCAAGCACGGGGTCCTCTTCATCGCGGACGAAGTGCAAAGTGGATTCGGCCGCACTGGCAAACTATTTGCCAGTGAGCACTACGGCATCGAACCGGATATTCTGGTCACAGCCAAATCGCTGGGCGGAGGCTTGCCGCTAGCCGCGATCACCGGCCGCGCCGAAATCATGGAAGCCCCCGGACCAGGAGCTCTCGGCGGAACGTTTGCCGGAAACCCGGTTTCTTGCGCAGCCGCACTCGCTGTGTTGGATATCTTCGACCGCGAAAACCTATTGACTCGCGCTAATGAAATTGGAAACCGGTTTCAGAAACGCGCCAAAGAGTGGCAAAAGCGCTGGCCGATTATTGGCGATGTCCGCGGCCTGGGCGGAATGCAAGCGATCGAACTCGTGAAAGCCCCGGACAAACGTGAACCAGCCGCCGACGAGACTAAAGAAGTGACAAAATATTGTTACGAGCATGGTGTGATCACAATTACAGCAGGCTCGTATTCCAACGTGATTCGCCTTCTGGTTCCGCTGGTCGTAACCGACGAGCAGATGGACGAAGCCCTCGACGTGCTGGAATCTGCGCTGCAAGCGGTGTCCGAGAAGAGAGACGTCGCAACCATGATCACGTAGGGGCGGACGCCCTCGTCCGCCCGGCCGAGCAAAGCTCGGTAGGTTTGGCACGTTGATGAAAGACTGCGGTTTTGGGTGGCGTGGCGCAGCGCTGCGGTAATGCGCGCATATTTGTAGAGACGGTTGCAGGCAACGTCTCGGCGCAATACTGGACTTCAATTTTTCGTACATTAGAGGTAACGCAAATGACTACTGCAGCCCCACCGCTAACCAAAGTTCCCAACTACGTGAACGGCGAATGGGTTGAATCCTCCGCCACGGAATGGTTCGATGTTACTAATCCCGCGACTGGCGAAACCATCGCCAAGGCTCCGTTCTCCGATGCCGCGGAAGTAAACGCCGCCGTAGAAGCCGCCGCCGCAGCCTATCCCGAATGGCGACGCACTCCTCCAGAGGACCGAATCCAGCCGCTATTCAAACTGAAGCAGCTTCTCGAAGATCACATTGACGAGCTAAGCCGCATCATCACCCAGGAAAACGGCAAGACCTTCACCGAGGCGAAAGCCGAGTGGCGCCGTGCCATCGAGAATGTCGAGGTCGCCTGCGGCATTCCAATGATGATGCAAGGCTACAACCTAGAAGACGTAGCCCGCGGCATCGACGAAATGATGATCCGGCAACCACTCGGCGTAGTAGCGGCGATCACGCCATTCAACTTTCCCGGCATGGTCCCATTCTGGTTTCTACCCTATGCCATCGCCTGCGGCAACGCGTTCATCCTCAAACCGTCGGAGCGCGTACCGCTCACCATCCAGCGAACCTACGAATTGCTCGCCCAGACCGGACTGCCCAAGGGCGTAGTCAACCTGGTAAACGGCGGAAAAGCCGTAGTCAACGCCTTGCTCGATCATCCCAAAGTGCGCGCCATCAGCTTCGTCGGTTCCACCCCGGTCGCGAAGTATGTGTACGAACGAGCCGGCGCCAACGGAAAACGGGCGCAGTGCCAAGGCGGCGCGAAGAATCACGTAATCGTTCTGCCCGACGCCGACATGAATATGGCCACGCAGATCATCAGCGACAGCGCCTTCGGATGCGCCGGCCAGCGATGTCTAGCAGTCTCGGTCGCGGTCACCATCGGAGAAGCGCAGAAAACTTTCCGTGATGCCATCACCGATTCCGCCGCGACTCTGCGCGTAGGCAACGGCCTCGACGAAGGCATCCAGATGGGACCTGTCATCAGCGAGCAAAGCAAATCGCGAATCGAGTCTCTGATTGCAACCGGAGAGAAGCAAGGCGCGAAAGTTCTGCTTGACGGACGCAATCCAAAGATCCCGAAACACGAAGCGGGAAACTTCGTGAAGCCGACGATCCTCGATGATGTGTCGCCCACAAGCGAGGTAGCCGACACCGAAATCTTCGGCCCAGTCCTAAGCTTGATTCATGCTCGCGACCTGGACGAAGCCCTCGCATTCCTGGAGCGCAGCAAATACGGCAATCAGGCGTCGTTGTTTACTTCGAGTGGCGCGGCAGTGCGGCGCTTTCGTTACGAGGCGCCCGCCGGCAATATTGGAATCAACATAGGTGTGGCCGCGCCCATGGCCTATTTCCCATTCAGCGGCTGGAAAGACAGCTTCTTCGGCATCCTCCACGGACAAGGGCGCGACGCCATCGAGTTTTATACCGAGAAGAAAGTAGTGATCGAGCGCTGGGCGAAAGAACACTCGCGCAAGTTCTAGACTAGGGTGCCTCGCTGCGCTCGGTGGACGGGCGAGGCGCCCGTCGCCATACGAGTTTTGCCACTACACGAGTTTTGCTAACTCACGATTCGTATCACGATATGGCTTCAGCCATATCGCAAGCGCGCAAAATTAATGCGGCTTCAGCCGCCGGGATCAACGAACCCATGTCCGACACCATCCAAAAATACAAAGACTACGTAATGACCGGCTTCATGAAGCAGGTAGTCCCCATTGTCATCGACCATGCCAACGGAGCCACGGTAACCGACGAAAACGGCCGCGACTATCTAGACTGCTTCTCCGGAATCTCGGTAGTGAACGCCGGACATTGTAACCCGCAAGTAATCGCCGCCGCTAAAGCGCAAATGGATAAGCTGGTTCACGCCGCATCCTACATCTATCACGTGAAACCGGTAGCCGACCTAGCCGAAAAGATCGCGCACATCGCCCCGCACGGCCTGACCAAAACTTTCTTCGGCAACGGCGGCGCCGAAGCCATCGAAGGCGCGATGAAGCTAGCCCGGCTCTACACCGGCAAGCACGAATACATCTCGCTCCACGCCAGCTTCCACGGACGCAGCTGGGGCACCCTGAGCATCACCGGCAACCAAGGCCGCAAAAAACGCGGAGGCCCCTACGCTCCCGGGGTGGCCTTCGCCCCCGCACCCTACGCCTACCGTTCGCAGTGGCGCAACGACCCCGAAGAGTGCGCCCGCCAATGCGCCAAAGCCATCGACGACACAATCCGCTTCGCCACCTCCGGCGACGTAGCCGCCTTCATCGCCGAGCCGGTGATGGGCGAAGGCGGAATCATTTGTCCGGCGCCAAACTATTTCAAAGAGGTAAAGAAAATCCTCGACCAGCACAACATCCTCTTCATCGCCGACGAAGTCCAGTCCGGCTTCGCCCGCACCGGCAAAATGTTCGCCATCGAGCACTACGGAGTTGTCCCCGACATCCTGGTCACCGCCAAGGGCATCGCCGACGGATTCCCCCTGAGCGCCTTCACCACGCGCCCCGAAATTGCGGCCGCCTTTAAACCCGGCGACCATCTCTCCACCTTCGGAGGCAATCCCGTCTCCTGCGCCGCCGCCCTCGCCAACATCAATTTTATGGAGAAAGAAAATCTCCCAGCCCGCGCCACCGAAACCGGCAACTACGCCATGACCAAACTGCGCACCCTGCAAAAGCACCACCCACTCATAGGAGAAGTCCGCGGCCTCGGCCTGATGATCGGCGTAGAACTGGTAAAAGACGAAAAGCTAACCCCAGCCACCACCGAAGCCGAAGCCATCCGCGACGCCCTGCTACGCAACGGCGTCCTGGTCGGCGTAGGAGGCATCCACGGCAACGTGATCCGCTTCCAACCCCCGCTAATCATCACCCGCCAGCAAATCGATCAAGCCATCGACGCCTTCGCAGCAGCATTGCAGGACGTGGTGCAGCCGGCGGCTGTGTGAAGCAAGAATGTAAAGCGAGAAGATCACGGGTGCCCTAGGTTCGCGTCCGTTCTGTGGACGCTAACCTGGGCCCACCGAAAGTGTAGGGTGGACACTCCTGTCCGCCTTTGAGGCACAGAGTTTCTTATGTGCCTAGGGTTTGCAACGATTCCAGCAATCCGGACAGTCCCACTTCCTCACCTTTAGTCGCTACCGCCAAACTTATCGCTTGTCATCCTGAGGCAGCGGAGTCGCTCGCTCGCGAGCGACTCCCAACGAAGGATCTCTGCACTTCCTAACGACAAGGCAGCTTCACTACGCACTGCGGGAAATTGGAATCGTCGAAATCGATTCCGCATGGACCGCAACGGATCGGGAAACAAAAACAGAAGGGCCTGCTGCGAGACTGTTCCTCAACCCAGGTTAGCGTCCAAAGAACGGACGCGAACCTGGGGCACCAGGCAGGGCACCCGTTTTTCTTGTATGGTGAAAGCCTGGGCCAGCCCCCCCAGGCTCTTCCCGTCCAGTACCGGTTGGTGTAACATGATGCCGTCCGCCAATTCTCAATCGGTGTGGAGGAGGGATCATGCAAAGCAAGAGGCCACTGATCCTGCCCGTCGCAGCACTCACCCTGGTTTTCGGACTTCTTACCACCTCAGCGCCGCTATTTGCAGCCGACAAAGAGAAGGTGCTGCGCGACTTCGGCCCGGGTCCTGACGCGTCTTTTCCCCGTGCCGCCCTGATCTCGGATGCGGGCGGAAATCTGTACGGGACGACTTTCCAAGGTGGTGACCAATCGTGTGGCTACAATACCGGCTGCGGAACCGTGTTCCGATTGACGCCCATTGGAAACGCCACCTGGATGGAGACGGTGCTGCACAGCTTCAACGGCGAGGACGGGTACAGCCCGTGGGCCAGCCTGATCCGCGATGCGGGGGGCTGGCCCAACCAAACTCTCCAAATATTTTCAGGGTGCCCCGCTCAAGCTTCGCTTGGGCGGGGGTGTTCAGTTGTCACGGAGCCTTTCGCCGTCGCCAACTAAGTTTGTTCCATGCCTTGGGGACTCAAACACTTTCAGCAATCCGGGCAGTTGCATTTCTTGACCTTCAGTTGCTATCGACGCCGCCCGAACTTCACGACTCCGCGTTGCACGTGCCTCCCCGGTAGCATAGTGCCGGGCCGGTGCCCTACGGTAGAAGTGCAGAGATCCTTCG
>Ga0207022_10164_pt1 | contig 17955 bp, 19 predicted proteins | sample Alteio_BWMinCont_46_FD_153307 | JGI IMG/M metagenome (GOLD analysis project Ga0207022, IMG submission 153307) | Enriched cells from forest soil in Barre Woods Harvard Forest LTER site, Petersham, Massachusetts, United States -... | ecosystem: Environmental > Terrestrial > Soil > Temperate forest >... | reverse complement strand
TCAATGAAGTTCAACATATCATAGAACTGAGCATTGTTGAGGGTATAGCTCCCGCTGATATTGTACTCATGGTTTTCGTCATCGCTGAACTCGCCCGGAGAGGACGGGCTAGACGGTCTTACTGCTGTTGAGGGATAGAAGCCGATGTTCCTTGTGATCGTTGTATTTCCGTATGATTCAGAAAGGATCAGGAAAGTGTGCCCGGCATTAATGATGTTGGACGCTTGTGTCGATCCGGTTGGGCCGCCGGAGGTTAAAGCCCAGGCGTCCCTAGTACCCGGGACGGGCTGATCAACGGCCAGCGTTACCGTATAAGTATGGTCACTCCCGCCTACGTTGGTGAAGCAATTGAAATAATCAGCGACGCTGGCAATATGGCTGGTCGGTGGCGCAATCTGTAGGGTCGAAGCCGCCCTACCGCCCCCACCGCCTACATCCGAATAGTCTGTACCGGTAAAACTTGTATAGCTGCCTTCACTTTCTCCGCCGAAAGGATATTCGGTACATGTCGTCTCCTCCCAGGCTTCCCCATTCGAAGCGTCACCGTATGCATAATTATATCCGTCTATTTCCGTACAAATGGAAAGGGCGAAGTCATCGGCTTCAATGGGCCGCTGGGAAGTTCCTGAAACAGTCAAAGACTGACCGATCCTTGCCGGGCTAGTTAATGAGTTCCCGCTCCAGTCTTCGGACAGTACTATACCTGAAAAGGCGTTGTTGTTAGCTATAGCATTACTGTCTGGGATGAGTGTTAATACTTGATAGCTGAATTTGTGATTTGAATCCTGGGATATCACCAATTTTGTGAGTAAACTTAGATCCAGCAGGTTGGAAGGGGCTAAGGCGGTCCTGACGAAAAGCCGGTTTTCAAAATTGATGGGAACTACTACTGCTGGGCCAACAGATAAGGTCAGTACCTTAGCCTGATCCCACTGGGGAGCTCTCACTTGGTTGGCGCGAAAATTTTCGCTATTAGGGGGCAACTTCTGGGCCAATATTCCACTGAAGAAATTCTGCGCTTGGACGACGAGCGGATTCGGCTGGGAGGTGCTGGTGATCTTTTTTTGACAGGCCATGAAGTATAGCAGCAGCAGAAAGAGGAATGTTCTTTTCATTGTATAAGGTTTGAATAATTTTATTCGTGTGATAAAATTAAACACTATGAAGATCGGGAGGACTAAGGGAAATACTTAGGTAGGCCAAATTAAAGTTGTCAATTGCATATTGTGATCAAGAGGAATTTTGGAAAATGCTTGGAGGTAGCAGGGATGATTAATGTCGGCAGGGCGCGCAATTGATAATGAAGCGCTGGATGGCCTTAAATTTAATTCCAGACAACTGTCAAGTTATCTGGCCCATTCAATACTAATGCTTCCGGACCGATATAGCCGTTGTCACTCATATCAATTTGTATTAAATCGGAGGAATTAAACCATAATTCCAATGTCTCTGAAACTGTTCGTATACTTGTCAATTCTTGACCTTTTAGCTCTTCAACGCGATCTGAAATTTCGCTTATAAAGGTCCATCGATTGTATATTAAAAGCGTGTAAAGGTCAAAACTGATTCTTAACGGAGTCTCAATAAGAATGTTGTCAGGATTATTATCCATTATGGGAATAGTTGTGCTGATTTCAGTTCCTACATCTACTACCCACCTGTCAACTAAAAATTTCAAAGGTCCAACTTCTGGGATCATATTTATTTAAAGAGAAAGCTAACTGTCGCCATTGGGATGCATCTTAAGTTCTTTGCCATTAGGGTAAAGGGTATTTAAAGTAAGCCATTAAATTCGACAACTCCTCTTTTGTGTTATCTGGCATATCCCGCTCGATTATACGTTGACTATACATTGCATGCAACTCGGTAAACCGGACGTTATTATTCAAACGGGCCGCAATTAATCCCTTAATAATTCTATATGTATCATTACGCATGTGAACGCAATATTCTTTAGCATGGCTATTTACAAGCCTGTCGACTGCATCGACGGTATAATTATTGTGAAAATAAGTTAGGGCCTCTCTATTGAAGTGACTCAGAAGTTCGTGTGCGACATAATATGCATTTTTCTCTTCAAACACAAACAGATCCAGGCTTTCGTTTCTCTTTTTATAAATTCCACTGAGGTTAGCCTTTAAATCGGCAATACTGTTGCCAAGCGTAAGAAAATCGGTTTCTTTTTTTAGCTCCCGGTTAACAGTGACCTCCTTATATATATTTTCAATCGCTTTTATATTTATCCAGACATATGGCTCGACCAGGAAACCTTTCTCTCTGGTCTTTATGTTCGTCCGGTCATAAAAGTGAATAGAATACAAGAATATTGCCTCCGGATCTCTTTTAATTAACCAATCATTTTTGAGATCAATCTTAAAACCATTATTTGATGCGTCCTTTGAAAGGTATTCAAAAATAATTTTACTTACTTCACTTTTTGGGATCATATAAAAGGGTCGTATGTTAAATCGGATTGGATTATCGAAGCTATAAGCATAAGGACTCCACTTCCGTCCTAATTCTGATTTCGGATCAATACTATGCCAGACACCCAGTTGTTGATCTTGAAACCTCGCGCCATAATCATGCAACTCCAGACCTGAACCTTCGCTAAATTCTTTGTTCTGTAGTTCCTTCTTATTATATCGGTATTTATTTTCAGCGTACGGCTAGAACCGGCTGCAACAAAATTGGTAGTTTAATTTCTATGCCAATAAGGAAGAGGATGAAGATCCCAAGAATAGCTGTTATTTTGAACAAGATCGTACCTTGATATTTTTGTTTAAAGAAATTATGTTAGGTGGATCGAAAAGAAGGCTTAGATGCAGCTCATGAGATTGTTTTCCAATATTTGAACGATTAAATGCAAACGGTCAACTATTCCTCATTATCTTATAATATTCCGAATTAGGATTGTTCTTTTCCCAAATACTCATTTCTAGTTTTGGGTTGATTTCTAAATCAGGCAAACCTTGAATATAGTAATACGCCTTTTTCCTATAGCATTCTACTACGGTCACTAAGCAAGTATCTAATGAATCAAAAATGGAAGCACCATGTAAAATATAGGGATTTGCAAATGAATAAAATATTATCATCTTGTAGGTATCCGATTTTTTGTCTGTATCGATAAAGTAAAAGTCTCCACCAGAACTTTCAAATAAAGGGAATAAACCTTTCGACGGGGAATATTTCTGAACATCAGGATCTTGATATGTTTTAATTGAATTGCTTAAAGAATTAAACACGGCTAAAGTAAACAACCCAACTTCTCCCATGGCTTTTGATCTGACCTTATCTTCATTTAAGCCATTTCTCCATTGATATAATGAATAAACTTCATCCGGAAGGTCTAATTCGATATCATTTTTCTCTAAGATATCGTCCACGGTCCGTCTGGAAATTCCAGGCTGAAAATATGAAAGCAACGGTGATCCGGCAATTTCCAGTTCTTTTAGCAATTGCTCACATAATTCCTCTATCATAATCTTAAGAGTTAAATCTAAATTTAAGTGAAAATTGATTTACTAATTTAGCCCAGCCATTTAGGGGGTCAGGGCAAATTCTAGGCCCCTAACTAAAAAATTTAAAATTTGTCCAAGGCCAAATGGCGAAGCGATTGGATAAGGGGCAGGATTGTTTTGCGGTTGACGATTACGCGGTGTATATACTTGGGTATCCGATGGCCACTTTTCTCCACCGGGGCTTTCGATGTAATATGCCACTCCTTCAGGCTCTGGATGCTCTTTAGCATTTACCATCTGTACAAGAAAACGATCTTTATACTCAAGTCCACGTAACAGCCCGCCAACTTGAATTCCCTGATTGATCTGCTCCTCAACAGGAACCAGAACAGACGAAGCAAATCTACCTTTATAGAATCCTCCTTCCATAGTTGATGCCATCGGATATTCATCCACTGAAAAGCCAGTCGGTCTAGGACTCGACCAGTTTCCCGTTACCGAAAGTCTTTTGGCATTAGTTAATGAAGGATCATCTTTCCTCAATTCACGGGGATACCCTTCGACGTTCTGAGCTTCAAGAATATGGTTATAGATAGTTGGAGTTATCGACTCATAAACAGGATATATTCCTTTGATGGTAAAATCATCGTCAGTTTCGCCGCCATTTTCATTCATCTCATATTGAGCCATCTGATCCTGCCTATCTGAACTCAAATCAATGTTTCCACCATAGGATCGCTGTTGGTAGCTTTGCTATAAAGTGGCGAAATAGTCTTGCGCGGCCTGCCCAGAAAGATAAGTATCCATTCCGGTGGGATCCGTCGCGCTTATAGGATTATCTAAACCATAAGTGTAAGGAGAGGAGAAGCTATACCTGTCAGCATGCGGATCGACTATCTGAAAACGACCGAGCTGCGGGTCTTGCATCCTTGCCCCATAATCATATAATTCCAGTCCTGATCCATCACTAAATTCTTTATTTTGAAGTTCTTTGCTGTTGAACCTGTACTTATTTTCAACGTATGGCGTCTTCAATGCCTTGTCAGATACCCCCGCCATCGTCAGCCCGAATGGATAATAATGAACTTCCTCCAGAAGTGGCCCGCGAACATGCGTCACTTGCAAATTATCAAAGAACCTAACAATAGCGGCAGCCCATTGATTTGTGCTGACAACCTATATCCTTTACCTTCGAAGTGCTTCAGAAGAAACCTTGATGTGAACGGCACTTGTAGTCCTTCAAAGAACCCGGTTGGAATGTATCATACCCTTGATTAATTAAGGGTATTTGTTGATTTAAATGGTGATCCCGTTTCGAAACGGGAATCCCGAACAGAAAAGTCTTGTTTACAAATATACATTCCCTGAAGTCTTTTTTTAATTTTCTAAACACAAAAAATGAAAGAAAAAGAACTTTCCATGCAGATTGTGCATCCGAATGCCGCCGGTATTGACATCGGATCCAAAACCCACTGGGTAGCAGTAGATCAAATCCCTGGAAATGTCAGAGAATTCGGGGTCTACACCAGGGATCATCAAAGGCTAATTGACCATTTAAAATCTCATCAGATCAGTTCGGTAGCCATGGAAAGCACTGGTAGTTACTGGCAGACCCTGTTCCATGCCCTACAAAAAGCAGGATTTGAAGTCATTCTCGTCCAGGGAAATCAGACGAAAAACGTGCAAGGAAAGAAGACAGACGTCCTTGATTGTATGTGGATTCAAAAATTACATAGCCTCGGACTGCTGAGTTCCAGCTTCTTACTAAGTGACTATTTCCAAACCCTCCGATCTTACTATGGGCATAGAGAGCATTTGATTGAGCAAACCGCCATGTACATTAACAAGATGCAGAAGGCCTTGCGATTGATGAATATCCGATTGGATGTCGCCATCCGGGATCTGGCCGGAAAATCCGGTAGGGCAATACTTGACGCCATTCTGGCTGGCCATACAGACCCCAACTATTTAGCTTCCCTGGCCCATTTCCGGGTTAAAAAAAGCCCAGATGAAATCGCAGCAGCTCTTCATGGAAATTGGCGGGAAGATCTTCTATTCGAACTTCGATCCTGTCTCGCTTTTTATGACGCTTACAGAAAAGAAATTTTGATCTGCGATCAAAAAATTCAGACGATCATGCTTGAATTTATTCCTGATGCAGAGGCTCTGACATTGGACAGCAACACTGCGGAAAAGCCAATTCGTAAACAGGTAAACAGAAATTCGCCTTCGTTTAACATCAGACACCTGGCATTCGCCCATTTGAAAATCGATCTTTTCCAAATCCCAGGCGTTAGTCATTCTACGGCGCTTTGTATCTTGTGCAATATGGGAAACGACATCAAACGATTCGCTTCCGCAAAAAGATTCGCCAGTTGGCTTCGCCTGGTGCCCAATAACAAATTAAGCGGGGGCCGAATAATAAGTAGCAAAACCCCGAAAGGCAAAAATGCCATTGCCCTGGCACTACGCCAGGCCGCAAACAGCATAGGAAATCAAAAAGAGCATCCGCTCACCCCATTCTTCAAACGAATCGCTTACCGAAAAGGCCGAAACGCCGCCATAACCGCCACAGCCAGAAAGTTGGCGGTCATTATCTGGAACTCCAGCGAGAGGGCGGCCCTTGATTTTGGCCGACAACTGAAGTTGCTTTATTTTCGGGTCCCTTCAGAAGAAGCCAAGATCATATATTGGTTCCATAGAGACCTTCTGGAACTCAGGCCGGGATGTATCATACCAGGGTTTAATCTGGTATTTGTTGATTTTACTGGTGATGCTGTCTTTCCCAGCAATCCCGCACAGAACAATTTTACAAGCAAATATACATTCCCTGAAGGTTTTTATTAACATTAAACTGAAAGAATGAAAAAAGAATCGCAGATCGCTATGGAAATTGTTCATGCCCATGCTGCAGGCATCGATGTTGGCTCCAAAAGCCATTGGGTCTCTGTCAACCAAATTCCGCAGCATGTGAAGGAGTTTGGAGTGTATACCAAAGATCACCTGGAAATGATCGAATATCTTCGTGCCTATCAGATTACCACTGTGGCGATGGAGAGTACCGGGTCTTACTGGCAAACACTCTTTAATGCCTTGCAATCAGCAGGATTCGAAGTAATCCTGGTCAAAGGCACAAGTACGAAAAACGTCAGTGGTAAGAAAACTGACATGTTAGACTGCATGTGGATTCAAAAATTACATTCTCTTGGACTGCTCAGCGCCAGCTTTATTTTAAGTGATTACCTACAAAATCTCCGGACCTATTTTGACCATAGAGAATATTTGGTAGATCAGACCACGAGGTATATCAATAAAATGCAAAAAGCGCTGCGTTTGATGAATATACGGTTGGATGTTGCACTCAAGGATACTATGGGTAAAAGTGGCCGGGCTATTATTGAAGCAATACTTAAAGGCGAAAGAGATCCTCATTATTTGGCATCCATCGCCGACTGGCGAGTTAAAAAGAGTAAAACGGAAATAGCAGATTCTTTGCAAGGCCAGTGGCGCAGTGACCTGCTCTTTCAATTGCAATCCTGCCTGCGATTTTATGACCTGTATGTTGCTGAAATAAAAATATGCGATCAGCAAATAGAGGGTTTACTATCACAATATACTGCTAAAAATGATGAACCTTTCGAACTTAGTAATCAACCTGAGCTTAATCCTGTTAAAAAGCAAAAAGGGAAATTTTCTCCCGGCTTCAATGTCCGGCAATTGGCTTTCACTCATCTCAAAACAGATCTGTTTCAAATACCAGGTGTTAGTCACAATACTGTCTTGGCCATTTTATGCAATATGGGAACGGATATCTATCGATTTCATAGTGCAAAGCAATTTGCCAGCTGGCTAAGGCTCGTACCCAATAACAAAATCAGCGGAGGTAAAATTATTAGTAGCAGAACGCCACTTGGGAAAAACACCATATCAACTTGTCTGAGACAGGCGGCTAATAGTATCGGAAATCAAAAGGATCACCCATTAACACCTTTCTTTAAACGCATCGCTTATCGAAAAGGAAGAGGTGCAGCGATTACCGCTACAGCCAGGAAGTTGGCTGTTATTATTTGGAGTATGATTATAAAATCACAGTCCTATCATGGATACGATTACGACCGTATTACCCAAAAACGTAAGAATGCTCAACTCAAAAACATTCGTAACCGGTTAACAAAACTAAATTTAACAGACGATGAAATGAAAAATTTATTTCGGATAACCTCATGACTTAAAAACAGTTAAGGCGCAGTTGTACAGAATATGATAACCAAAACTCAGCCATACCGGCAGCCCAACTTTGAATTGCTGCTGGAGAAGCGAAAATATGCTCAGGTTAAGAATATCAAATCGAGACTCTTCAGGCTAAATCTTTCTGATAGCGAGATGATGGAATTGTTTCAAAAAACTTCATTTCCATCAACTTAGGCTTGGTTGTACAGAAAAACCATTAAAAATAGCAGCTTTAAATCGCTTTTTAGATATGAATATCGGTAAAATCATTGCAGAACTGAGGGATAAAAAGGGAATGAACCAGGTCGACCTGGCCGATAAGAGTGGGGTATCCCGCGTCATGATCGGCAAGTATGAACGGGGCGAAGCCGCTCCCTCCATCGATGCGCCAAAAAGATCGCTGATGCGCTGGAAGTGTCTTTAGACCACCTGGTAGGCGAAGGCATGTACCAGGGGTTTGATAAAAAAACGCTGCAACGCTTTAAAGACCTGGAACACCTGGAATACGATAAGAAAAAGACGCTCTTCGATCTTATCGATACTTATATCCGCGATGCCAAGGCCCGTAAAGCGTATGCCCATTAATCACTAAATTTGTTTCTATGGCTGCCACTACTTTTATAACAGACGGGAAAGGGAAAAAAATATCTGCCGTGGTTCCCATCAAGCAGTATCAGCTATGGCTGGAAGAACTCGAAGAACTCGAGGATATCCGTGCCTACGACAAAGCCAAGGCCAGAAAAGAAAAACCCATCCCCCTCCGCGATGCCATCCAACAACGACGCAAAAAGCAAAAAGCCTGAGTATACCGTTCTCATCCTGCCTTCCGCGCAAAAGCAGCTGAACAAGCTTCCTAATGCGATTGCCACCCGTATCGAAGATAAAATGATGGAACTGGGGGACGATCCCCTGCCCCCTGGTTGTCAAAAAACTCAAAGGCCGTGAGGCCTGGCGCATCAGGATCGGCGATTACCACGTCATTTACGAGATCAATGATGGTCGCCTTATCGTTACCGTCATTACAATCGGGCATAGAAAAGAGGTCTATGAATAGATCTTTTCTATTTGCAGTATAAAACCGAATCGTAGTACCTTACCGAGTCGGGAAGTTGATATTTAAACTTATCCGCATAATCCTGGCTTAGGACCAAAGCTCCCCCGGAGGGGCTTTTTATTCCGTAGACAACCGGAAATCGTTTTCCTAATAGCAGGGCTTTTATCTGGTCCATATTTTGGCCGCTGCAATATTCTAAATTATTGTTTCCGTGATATAGCTCACCGTTAACGGTATATACAAATACAATGGAATAGTCACCAGAACTTTTGTATCCGGGTGGCGTAATTGCTGTTACCATACCTGTAGTAAAGGCAAAGTGATGCCAAAATTGGTACACTTTGTAAAGCATACATATGAAAGCAATTATAAAAAGCGATACGACAATACGGGCGCCAATCTTATTATTTAATCCTTTCATATTATATTATTTGGGTTTAGTAGCCTCATCAACAGCTGTACCGGTAAGATTAATAGGTGCGACCAAACCATCCATCAAGTTTCCTCCCCCGCTAGCTCCAGAGACCTCACCCCCAATAGTTCCAAATAATGTTCCTATTAAAATAGAACTCAAATGGAAAGATAATACAGGAGCTTCTCCCTGGAAAGAAGCGACTGAAAGATTTAAACTAGTCCCTAACGTTGCATTGAAAGCGTTAACCCCAATAATGTTTTGCAATGAGGCTCCGTCGGGCGCCCCGAAAATCAGGGCTGCTGCACCACTGGCAAAATTATAATTGGTAAATGGGTTGTGGCCTTCAATGGCATTGCTCACTGTTTGAAGGGTAGCATCTACAGCGGCAGCACCGATATGCTTTTGTATTTCGAAATTAAGCCCCCATGCTACTGCTTCCGTTGAAGCGCCCAGCAAAGCCGGCGCTGCAATTATACCCACTGCCCATGCCTGCATTGCCCTGTAGTCCTTATCCGCTTTCGTCCACCCTTTGTACATACTCAAACTTGCAGTATAGGAGGGACGATCACCTTTCTGGGAAAGATCTTGACCCCGATTCAGTCTGTCATAATATAGATTCTGATTTCTTGCCCATGTACGCGTATCTGAAGCGTCCCAATTCGGTAAATTAAAAGAATTTATAGGCTGCGCCTTATGCCCATAAACGTATGCTGGTGCAAGGTTGGTTGTTTTAGTTGTAACTACTGTGTCTGCCAATCCAAACGGATCGATATGGCTGGTCGGATCGTTGCTTCCAAAAGAATAGGGTGAATAATAGGGCATAGCATCTGCAAGAGGATCGGACTGCCCAAATCGTCCGAGTTGCGGATCATACATTCTACGATGGGCATCATATAGCTCCAATCCGCTCCCGTCACTAAACTCCTTATTCTGTAACTCAGATCCGAAATTGAACCTGTACTTATTCTCAGCGTACTGCGTTTTCAATGCCTTATCCGATATCCCCGCCATGGTAAGCCCGAACGGGTAATAACTACCAACCCCTTTTTAACCCGAACCCCTTTTCGCTGGCGCTCGGATAAATGTATATTCAAAGAACTTCTGAGACTCCAAGATAGGCGATTTTCTTTTTTCAATTGAAAGAAAAAATAGATCTGTAATGGTTGCGGCCGGCTCTGGCTGCTGTTCCCTGGTTGTTCGGCCGGAGCCTTGGCGGAGGCCATATCATGAGATAAAAAAGTATCCCTTAGTCAGGGGATACGATAATGACGGGCATTTCGTCGAACTTGATGATGGCGTCCTGGATGGAGGTTCCTGGGGCCGTAATCGGCAAGGAAGGTGTCTTTCTGATCGTCGCGGATCTGGTAGATGTGCAGTTCGTTTTTTTCTTTTACAATGTAGGTAGTCATAACGTTTTGTTTAAAATGGATGAAAAAAGTAATCCCCTTACACCCCACCGGGAGGGGTTACTTTTTTCATTTTAAAAATAGATGTGCGGCTATGGCAAAAGAAAAAACAGGTCGCATCGGATGGAAGAGGGTCAGATGGGCTGATTCGGCATTAGCGGCTGATGGCAGGCCTATCAGCGATCGGGGGACAAACATCCGGACGGGTAGACAGGGGTTACTCATGCCCGGCTGATGCGCTGCTGTTTGGATGGATGCTGACGATCGGCATTTGTACCGCAGCTGCCCCCCTGTCTGCCCGGCTGGATGCACCAAAGCCGTTACTGTGGCCCGGACTTGTTCTGCTGCTCATCGGCTGCGGTTGCCTATTCCTCCGCCTTTATGTCGGAGAGTGACCGGACGTAGATTGGACAGGCATGTGGCCGGCAGGCCTCGGGAGGGACGGACGAGGTCCTGTCGCCGCCACCACCGCCATGTGGCCGGCCGTGCTGACCGGGGGAAGGCCGAGCCTCGAGGCCGCCGGGCAGCTACCCGCCGGATCGGCCTTAGCGTTATGCCGGAGCGTTAGCGGAGGCAATATGATCAGATAAAGCGGCCGGCCACCGGCAGGTGGCGGACAAACAAAAGGCAGCGGGTGGATGCGTAGCAGCCACGGGCAGCTGCCCGAACGGAGCCGGGGTGAGCTGCAAGGGACGTGACAGGGTGCGGAGCACCTGGCGCGGCAGTTGCCGAGCCCTGGTGGAGGGAGACCTATTTTCCTGGTTAGTGGCGCAGGCGTTTGTGCAGTGGGGTCAGCTCATGGGGTGATGCTGCTGTAGCTCACTTTTCAGGTCATCCAGATTGGTGAGCTGGTAACGCTGCGTAGAGCTTACATACTTGTGTCCCGCCATATACTGCACCTGCCGAAGATGGTGCCCTTTCAGCCAATGAGCAATCACACTGCTGCGCAGCTGTGCGGCATTGATCACCTTCGGGTTGAGCTGGCGTAACTCGCGCAGCATGTATTGTATGCGGTTATAGATATGGGTCGGGCTGATGGCTCCTTTAGGCGCCGTCAATAGCAATGGCCCGGTCTTGCCCTTATTGTCCTGTAGATACTCCCCCAGCTCGATCATCTGCGGGGCGGCTAAAGTCAACCATCGCTCATTCGTGTGAGGGGTGCTCCTAATAAATATCTTTCCTTCCTTCAGCTTAAGGTGTACGGCTTCCAGCCGTTTCACTTCCTCTGTAGCCAGGCCCTGATACACCAGCAACCCTAACAGGATCTTGCTGGCCCGTTCCACTTTCAACTGGATGCTATAAGCCTTATACAGTTCCTCCATTTCCTGCCAGCTTAACAAGTTGCCCGGCAGCGTTCGCACGATCCCTTTAATGTAGAGCCCCGCTGCCGGGTTATCGCTGCGTTGACCTTCGAGGGTCAGGTAATTACAGTAATGGCGCACGATCCCCAGCAGGTGTTGGATGGCTTTCTTACTCTTACCCAGGCCCTGCAGGTGACGGATAAAATCCAGCAGCTCGTTATACGTGAACGCTTCGGGGGCTAGTTGTTCGCCGTTAAGCCAGTCCGTAAAGACTTCAATATAACTCGTGTAACTATTCACGGTGGCGACAGTGAACTGCTTTTGTTCCAGGTATTGCGTAAAAGTCATGCGGTTTCGTTTTATTGGTTGACTAAATGGGTGTAGATCTGTGTGCTGTCCACGCAGCTATGGCCCAGGAACTCACTGATCCTTTCCAGGGTCATGCCGCTTTGCAGCAGGTGCGTCGCAATGCTGTGCCGCAGGGTGTGGGTGCCGACACGTTTGGTTAGCCCGGCTACGCTGACCAGCCGCTTGATCCGGATGTACAGGCTTTGCGTGGTTAACGGCCGGCCCGAACCCGCGCCGATAAAGAGCCGGTCACCAGGTCCTTGCACGAGCTGCGGCCGGCCTTCCCCGATGTAGAGCTGGATGGCTTTATAGGAACGGTTGGCGATGGGCACATACCGTTCCTTGTATCCTTTGCCTTTGCGAACGTACAGCAGCTTTCTATCCGCCATCACATCGGACAGCGTTAAAGCAGCGCCCTCGCTTAACCGCAGCCCGCAACCATAATACACTGCCAGCATGGCCCGGTCTCTGATACCCAGCACATCATCGTTTATCGCCTCATACAGCCGCCGTATCTCCGCACGGGTCAACCAGTCGGGTTGAACCTTGCTGTCTTCCAGGAAGGCCACGGTAAAGCCGATAGCTGACCTGCCGGTTTGCCGGAGGTACCGGTTAAACAGCTTCAGAGCCTGGATGTATTTATTGATGTGACCAGGGCTATAGCTTCGCCTGGTGCGGGTGCCGATCCGGGTTTGCAGTTGCCCGACGAACGCACTGGCATCCGGGGCCTGTAGCTGCGCCAGGCTGGGCCTGCCACCCTGCTCCTGGTAGTGCAGGAACTCCTGCACATGCCTCGGCAGGGTCTTTACCGTGCTGCCGGCATAACCCAACGCCCCTAACCAGGCGGCGAAGCCTTGCTGCAATAATTGGTATTCCGCGCTGTGAAGCCCGTAAATGTTATCCATGATAAAAATGTTGCTATTATTATCTTTTCACTGAACTACTGAACCACTGACGGATAATGTAGATGGGACGAGGGTTTGAGTGGTTCACTACCCTTACTGAACCACTGGTGAACTACTGAACTACTGCCCTTTATTCCGGATGGTCGCCAGGATGTCGGCTAGGTGCTGATCGATGCTCGTTTTTAGCTGTTCGTATTCCTGCACATTGGCAATGCTGTATTCGTAATTGCCCCGGTACCGGTTGCCGCTGCCTTTGATATAGCCGTAGCGTTCCAGCTCCACCAGGTAACGCTTCAGGTTGTTCGGATTGATCCGCAGCTGCTCGCGGATCTCCCTGGCCGTAAAGCTCGTCCTGCCCTGTTCTTGCAAAATGACTTTAAGCAACTCTAAAAACCCTCTCGTAGCCTTGGTCAGCTCGTCACTTTTGCTGAACAGCGCATCCTTTAACAGCGCGAAGGCGGCTTCGATATCATCCGGCGTGGTTTCGATATAGGGCTGGTGCTGCCCGTCCCGCTTCACTTCCCGCTGGTATTGGTGCAGCATGGTGATCGCCTCGATAAAGCTCAGCAGCAGGGTCATGGTCCGGCGGGGCTTGAACACCTGTTCCGGCAACCGGATATGACCGGCATAGGGATTGATCACGGCCACAGGCTTCAGAACGCGCTGCATGTTCTGCAATAGATGCTTTACCGCTTGCTCCTGCTCCCGGTCAACGGCTCCGGCTGACATTCGGGCCTGGTAGTCCATGATCCGCCTGTCCTGTTCTTTACTGCCATCGATGTAAAGCAATAAACAGCGGTTGGCGTTGTCCTCGTAGATCTTCTCCCGTGTGGTGCAACCGCTGACGCATACCGGGCCTTCGACGGTTAACGTGATTGTTTTCAGGTTGCCTTTGCTGTCCTTCAGGGTGACGGTCTTGCTGATCCGGCGCTTGCTTTGCAGTTCCCGGAGCGGGTACATGGAAGATTCCGCGCCGTCCAGGTCCTCGATCAGCAGCAACTTGTTTTTCAGTTCGTCCTGCCGGAAGTAATAAAAAGCATTCTCGGTGATTTGGGTGATCTCGATCTTGTCCTCGTCTGGCATCAGCTCCGATACCTTCTCCTGCAAGTACGTCTTGCCGCTGCCGCTCGTGCCCAGGAACATGAGGTGTAAAGGATGCGGGAGCTTGCGGCTGGTGAACACGATAAAAGCGATCAGCCGGTTAATGTGCTCACCGATAATGCCGCTCTCCGCGATCCTTTGATTGATCCGCTTTAGTAACTGCGGCGTCTTTAATTCACTCAGGGCGGCGGCCGTTTCCGCTGGCGTCATTTCCGGCCGGGTCTGTGGCCGCGCTTGCAGGTGCTCGATCCGGGCCGCGCGGTAGCTTTCCAGGGCCTCCGTCAACTGCGCAATCGTGGCAGCCGTTGTTTGTGTGCTGGTATCGAAGCTCTCCGCGATCTTGTTCACCAGCTGTTCGGTATGGGGATGGTTGTACAAGTCCAGGTTATGGCGTACCGGCAACGCCCGCTTGGTCTTATGTTCTACCTTCAGCGTAATCCGCATCCTGTCCAGGCCGGTGATCTTGATGCCACCCAGCACCGTGATCAGCAGCTCGCAGTTGTCGTATACCAGCAACTCCGGGTTGGTCGTGATCAGCTTGGTGTCTATAGCCGGCAAAGCAGGCGTAGAAAGGATTTCAGCAGGTGCAGGTTTTTCTTTGGCTGGTGAAAAAGAAAAGCCCTTTCGTTGCTCCACCAGGTCGGCCAGGATCTTCGGGTCGTCATGGGTCTGTAAAAGACTGTTCACGTCCTCACCCTCCGGTACAGCCACTTTAGTGATCTTTATAGTAGGTAGCAGATTCCGTAATGCGTGGTAATGCTTGGCGGAGGCGGCTTTGCCGGCCTCGTCGCCGTTGAGCATGAGGATGATTTCTTCCAGGTGTTTGAGGGAGAGGATGGCCCGGCTGTGTTCATCGGTCAACCCGTTCGTACCGTACAAGGCCAGGATCTCGTACCGGGTAATGATTTCCGGTTGTTGCAATAGGGATACCGCATCTATAATGCTCTCCGTTAGGATCAACCTGGTCGTGGCGGCTTTCGGATAACCAGGATACAGCCCTTCCCGGTTATGCAGGTAAAAATGCCGTTGGTCGCTGTCATTCGTGATGCTGCGACCGTACAGGCTCACAATCTTATGCTCACTGTTCCGTAGCGGGAAGATCACGCAGTCTCTCGCCCATGCGCTGTATCCCCGGACGGGCAAGGATTTCAGCAGGCCGCATTTTTCCATGCTGGCGACCAGGTGGTGGTTCTTGCTCTCGCCATGCAGCCCGCCGCTGTTGTAACCGATCTCGTGCTGCGCGTAATCAATACTGCGGCCTTGCAGGTAATCAACGGCCTTCTTTGTCAAGGGCAACGACTTTTTAAAGTAACCGAACACCTTGCCCATTAGCGCGGCCTTTTCCAACTCGTTCGCTTCAATGAACAGCCTGGCCGGTTCGGATTTCGGGGAGGGGCCTGAAGGGGCGCTGACCAGGGAGGCGGCTTTCACCAGGGCTTCATGCTTGTTGCATTTTTCCATCAGCTCGATCAGCTGGATCTGATCACCCGTGCCGGCCGTGCAGTTGCTGCTAAAGCAGCAGAACGTATTGGTCTTGGGGTAGATTTGCAGGCTCGGGGTTTTGTCAGGGTGGAACGGGCAGAGCAGCCGGTCGTTCTTATCCGGTTTCAGGCCGTAATGCTGTAATACCTGGCTGATCGGCAGTCGCATTTTGATGTCGGTTATCTCCATCTAAAAAAAAGTTTTTTGTGTAACATCTGGCACAAAAGTAGAACTTATTCCAGATTGAGACAAGTAACACCTTCTTTTTTTGTAGAATACTTTAAACTACTTTTGTGTAAACGGGTGCCAAAAACCATCTTTTAGTAGAATATGCTCGACATTGGAACTAAAATAACGGAGCTTAGAAAGCGCAAAAACTGGGCACAGGCTGACCTGGCTAAAGAGATTGGTGCCTCCCGCGATATTATCGGTAAGTATGAACGCAATGAGAACAGCCCCTCGGTAGAGATGGCTTTAAAAATCGCTCACGCGTTTGATGTGCCGGTTGATTACTTATTGGGAGAAGGTAAACATGCCGCTTACGATAAAGAGACCGTTAAACGGTTGGAAGATATCGAGACCCTGGATACCAATACAAAGTCTGTCCTGTTCAATATCATTGATACTTTTCTGCGCGATGCCAAGGCCCGTAAAGCCTATGCCCATTAATCGTTAAATTTGCTTGATTATGCTCTCTACCACTTTTATAACAGACGGAAAAGGCAAAAAAATATCTGCCGTAGTTCCCATCAAGCAGTATCAGCTATGGCTGGAAGAACTCGAAGAACTAGAGGATATCCGCGCTTACGATAAAGCCAAGGCCAAAAAAGAAAAACCTATCCCTCTCCGCGATGCCATCCAACAACGACGCAAAAGGCAAAAAGCCTGAGTATACCGTTCTCATCCTGCCTTCCGCACAAAAGCAGCTGAACAAGCTATCTAATGCCGTTGCCACCCGGATCGAAGATAAGATGATGGAACTGGGGGACGATCCCCGTCCGCCTGGATGTAAAAAGCTCAAAGGTAGGGAGGCCTGGCGCATCAGGATCGGCGATTACCGGGTCATTTACGAGATCAATGATGGCCGGCTTATCGTTACGGTCGTCACTATCGGACATCGAAGAGAGGTCTATGAGTAATCCAGCTAGGAGATTGTTTCCTTGCTTTCAATCCATTCCAGTACATCCTCGACATCTTGATATTTTTCGTTGCCTTTGTCCATGGAAGCTTGATAATCCGCCAACCGTTTAACACAAACAATCTTTTCACTCAGTTTTAAAGGTTTATGCATTTCCGATATAACACTCATTGCTTCGATATAAGATGAGTCATCGAGATCAATTACCAGACTTACAAAAAATTCTATCCATTCACTGCAATCATATTCACTGCATGCATAGATCAAAGTCGATATATATCCGGAGTATTTAATCTCAGCAATCTTGTTGATCAAAACGGGTACAATGGAAGGATCTTCTAGCTCAGAAAAGATTACGGCAATTTTATTTCTTATTCCATTATTTTTCGTAGTGTTAAAAATCGTTACTAATTGAGATTTAATGTCCTGCCCAATTGGCAATTTTAAACCGGATAGTTCATTATAAATTGCATCCTCGTCGTCAGTCACCCTTCCCTTTAAAAAATATTCCATGCCATCTGTTTAATATTAAGTATTTAATACCTATTATTGATTTCCTGATGAATCAATTTTTTCTTCTTCTTCAGGTTTCTCTTGCTCTTTCTGCCATTCCTCATACAACTCCCGAAGTTGTTCTTTTGTCGCATCTCGGTCGAAACCATCCTTATATTCCCGATGATACCACCTTTGAAAAGCTTTTGGATAACGCTTTATTGAAGCATCCCGCTGATTCTGCTTTCCACCCCTCAAATGATCCGTCTTATCTTTTGAAAAAGTTACATTTGGAATATATGGCGTAGGCCCAACCTCACTGTGAGGAGCAGGTCCTAATGCTCGCCCTTGAGGAACAGGTAAAAAAGGGATAGCAAAAAAGCCAATTGCAGCTGCAGGCGGTACAAATTCCGCCGCAGTTGCTAATCCTTCACCAATGGCTGTTAAAATGGCTCCGCCACTGGTACCTAAACCCGTTACTCCTATTGCAATACCGAAATTCGCCGATGAATTGGCTGCATTAACGTCCACCGCAACCGACGAGCTGCCTGGGGCAGTAGCAGTTACTTCAGGAACATCGCCTTTGGTATCAGCAAGACCAGTAGTAACGCTGGTTGGC
>Ga0207022_10163_pt1 | contig 17964 bp, 16 predicted proteins | sample Alteio_BWMinCont_46_FD_153307 | JGI IMG/M metagenome (GOLD analysis project Ga0207022, IMG submission 153307) | Enriched cells from forest soil in Barre Woods Harvard Forest LTER site, Petersham, Massachusetts, United States -... | ecosystem: Environmental > Terrestrial > Soil > Temperate forest >... | reverse complement strand
TTGGCGGGTCGGGCGTGACGACAGACGAAGAGACTGCTCAGAAAATGGGGACATCACCGGAAGCGGTCGACTGGTACGAGAACATCTTCTTTAACGTCCGCGATCGGCTGGAAAATCCAGACTGGATCGTCAGGCATGTTATGGGCGAGGCCAGGCTGCGGAATCTCTCAAATGTCGAGCTGCCGCGGAAGTGCTGCCCCACTGAACGAAGACGCTGTCGGTGGCGCGCTCTGAGTGATGCCCACAGCAGCATCGTCATGATACGAGTCTGTCAGGTTGTTCTGGAACCACAGTCCCACCACGTCATTGCAATCCCTCGCAAACCGTCGCATCCCATCGCAGATCTCGCTCGTCTCGTCGAATAGCCCCGCCAAAGCACCCGCCGGAGGCCCCTCCTGGCCCGTCTGGCGGAGCTCAAGCCCCGCCGACGACCCGAATGACGACTGGACCGGCAGCAATCTTTGGCGGAGCGGCAAAGAGCTCTGGAGATCGTCTCTATCTGCATGTTGATGATTTCAAACAGCGGATGTGATCAAGACTGACTTGACCTCCGGACATCTGCGGATCAACATCAAGCCCTCGAAACATCGGGGCATCAAAGAGGGGCGCTAAGGATCACCCTTCGACTGAGGAACCACATGAGTGAAGCCGCCTGGTCCGAGCTGGGGTATGAGCGCGATTTCCTGAACAGCGTGGCTGCGCTCGAGAGTGAGGACACTGAAACTTGGATGTGCGATCCCCCCGCATCTTCGGACGGTACCCGCATTAAGGGTTGGGCCACCGACGTCAATATCTCCGGTGAGCGTGTGTTTTGGATGGGATCCATGGGCTACGCGATACCCCAGCCGCCCCTCGACGACTGGCGAGCTGCGGGTCGCCGGGTCGTTGCCGCGAGCCTGCATTATTTCTGCGGTGCCTGGCGCGACAGTTTCGTGTGGTTTCATGACGAGCACTTTAATCGTGCCGGGGCGCGGGCCAAGCTGCCCTGGATCGACATGTACCGGACCGGCCTGCCGTTTGCGCTTTCGCTCGGTGATTGGGCGTCGGCGGACAAACTGCTGGAATGGCCCGGACCCGATCTTCGCTTCGACGAAGGTCTGGACGACCTGACCGAGGAGGACAACGCCTACCAGATCTGGCTTGCCTCGCGACTGCGGGGCGAGCCCGCCAGCGCATGCGAGGCTCAGCTCGACGTCATCCTTCAGGGTAGGCGCAAGCGCCCCAAGCTGGCTCAGGCCGCGGCGCAGGCTCTGCTGGACAGAGATCCGGCGGCCTTTACGCAAGCTCTCACCGCGCACCTGCGTCACCATCGGCAGCGTGAATTCGACCCCGAGCAATTGAACGCTGCGCTTTGTCTGGAGGCGACGGCACTGTGGCACCTCGCGCAACGTCAGGGTCTCGGCGCGCAGGAACCGCCGCATGAGTTGATGATTCTCATTCCTCGTCCGTGATCGTGGAGGTGTTCATGTCGCTATTGCCACGGATCTATCCCATCAAGTCGCTGGACCCGATCCGTCGCGCGCTGGGAAGTCGGGATCTGTCGCTCCTGGAGCCGCTGGTGGCTTCATTCAAGCAGTTTCGCGGAGACCAACCGGATGCGATTCAGGAGTTCCGCGAACGTGCGGAATCATTCCTCGACGGCGAGTTGCGAGAGGGTAAGGAGCGGGGTGAGTGGGAGTATTCGATCTATTACGCGGCCCACGCGCTCGGCCTGCTTCAAAGCGATCTCCCTGTCACCGACGACTGGTCCTGGGGGGCATGGGCTGATTACTTAGGCGAGGTCGAGGATCGGCTTCCGGCCGACGCCCAGAAGCTGCTGCGCCAGCTCGTGTATGGTCGAGGTCTCAAGACGGATGGCGTGGATTGCCCTGGCGCCTACTACGCGTGGCTCGATCCCGAGGAGGTCGAGCGGCTACTCGCCGCCCTGGATGCGTTGGAGGCCGCGCACCCGGACGTGGCCGATGCCATCGAGGGGTTCCACGAGTGCGTTGCGGACTGGCTGCACAAATGCCGCGGTAAGACGTGTTTGCTGCTTGCGTCTTAGTCCGAGTTTCGCAATTTTGGCGGCGTTCGTTCGCCCTGAGCGAGTTCCGAAGGCCCGCGCACGTGACTGGGATTTACCCTACCATTCGCCGGCGGTATGGTGACGGCATGTCGGCTGTGCGAAAGCGCGAATCCGAACCCCGCCGCTTCTCGATCCGGCTGCCGAGGCCGTTGTGGATTTTACTGCTGACGTGGCCGTTGGAAATGGACCGAATTGCGGTGTGCCGATCTGGTAGTGGCACGTGGGGATTAGAACTCAGACGAAAGAACATGTTCACAATGGACTTCCACCGACTGCTGACGTTGACCATTTCGATGTGCTGTGTTGCGGCGCTCGCGCACGCCGCGGACCCGGAGCACCGGGACTCGAGCTATTTCCTCGAGGGGGAACTGGCCGGCTCCTTGAAGAGCGATCGCCCATTGCCCTTGTACGACCCCGATCCCCAGAGTCTCGTGAATCGCGTGTTTGCCGCGTTCTACATCCGAGCCAGCGAGATCCCCGGCAAACGGGGAGGCACGCCCATTCGCCGCATCGAAGGGGGAGACGTGATCGATTTTCTGGCCTGGCCGGGGAGTGCCTACTGGTCAGAGCCCGAAACGTGTCGCCGGCTCTCGTCGCTCGTCGATGAATGCCTCGACAATCTTCCGCGCCTGCGACCAGCCGATCCGCTGCGTCGGGCCATGTTGCAACGTGACTTGTGGGCGGTGTTCGATTTTTATGCCGGCCGGAACATCGCCCGCGACGGAGACAAAGCGACTCGCGATCGGCGCGACGAAATCTGCCGCAAGTTGGCTCGACTGATCCACGGACTGACCCTTTCGCCGGCCGAGATCGAATCGCTTCCCGACACGTATGCCACCGCAATCAAGTCGGGGAAGTTCGCCTCCGAGCACCGCTTCGAGCCGTCGCTCGATTATTTGCCCCCCCGTCTGCTTACCGACGCCGAAGAATGGCAGGAGATTGATTTCTTTCAGCCACACGAAAATCCCACCGATTTTCAGTCGCGGAATGTGACTTCGCACACGCGAAACTACATGGGACGGTCGTACTTCCGCATCTTCTACCACTTTCCAGGGGGCCGCGGCGCGCTCGAGAACTATCTGAAGATCATCGACAAGGAAGGTCTCGACTGGCAGAAGAGTGCGCAATTCGGCGGGGCCAGATTCCTGGCGACGGCCCCGCAGGTTCCCGTCGGAACAGAAGTCGTACTAATGCAGTTGTTGATCACACTCGATGATCAGCTCCGCCCGGTGCCGACGCGCATCGTCGAATCCGTCCAAATGCGCACGTTTCGCAATGTCGACGGAAAACCCGAACCGCCGACCAATACCGGCGTTGGGATGAATGTTTCGGAGTACGTCTTGAAACGCGGCCTGCTGTTCGATGGATTGAAGCAGGGGGGACTGGAGCGTACGCCAGACGACAAGCCGATTTATCGCGTCATCTTTCAAGTCCCGAATGCTCCCGACTGGGGATCCGGCGGCCGGTCACTGTCTCTCGCGCAAGACTGCCGGCGATGTCACACGGCAGCCGGACAGGTTGGAGGTCAGACGATCAGCTCGCTGGTGCATGGCGGAGGCTTTGACGGCGGGGCGACTCTGGGAGTCTCCCACCCCCTGGCCGCGGGCACGCCGAGCCCGCGCGGCTCGCGGGCCGCGATGTGGAAAACTCGCCACGAAACCTACCGGCGGCTGTTGGAGAGCCTTGGCGAGTGACGTCCGTCGGCGCGCAATGCTCGCCCTTCTCATGCGACTCTCCCTGGCAGCATCCCGTTCATGGTTCATGCGGGACGTTGTCGTCACGATGACACGGGGGCGAAAAGATCGAATCGAACCGAGAATCGACCTAGGGACGCCCGGCATGTGTTCACAATTTACTATCCCACGGATAGTTCCTTTCGGCTCCTTCCCCCGCCTGAAGCCGTCATTCGCCGGTCGCGTCAGGATCAAATTGACTGACGGTCAATGCCACATTGCCGGTACGCGCGCCCGGGATTCATTTCGTGAGCCAGCGGTGGTAGACTGGTCGCATGACTGGTCCTTCTTCCTGGCTGACACTCCTCGAGCCGTGCCGATTTTCGATCCGGCGGCGGCTCACTCGGTCGTTGTTCATATTGTTCGTCGTCGCGAGAATTGTGGATGGAGCGGAATTGCCGACACCCGAGGAGATCGTCGCGCAGGCCGGAATGGCATGCGAGGCCTTGATCGGAGCCGCGAATTCGCGCCGACAGCCAGGTTTACAAGAGAGGTTCGACCAGGAACTTCGCCAGCGGGCCTGGTTACGATTGGCGTTGGCTCGGGTCAATCTCGGCGATTTCGATGGAGCGGTCGAGGCTTTGAACCGGGTGAACTCCGACCCGCGATTCAGCCAGATGTCCGTCCACGCCATGCGGACCGAATTGACCGGTATTGTACCACGGTGGCCTGAAAACCTGCCCCGCCGGATGAAAGAGACGCAGAAGGCGGTCCTCGTGGGCATATTGGGGAAACAGGGCCGGTTCGAAGCTGCGCTGGAAATGGCTCGGGACATCGCCGACGAGCAGATTCGCGCTCAGTTAACGGCTCAAACGTTGCTGGCGCGGTCGCGGAGTCTGGAAAAATCCGACCGAAATGCCGCACTGAAAGACCAACTGCAGGTCATGGAGCTGGCCAGCTCAATTCGTGACCCCCAAAGCGTGCGCGAGATGCAGTACGAGGTCTGTCGCGGGCAAATTCGGCTTGGCCCGCCCGAGCTCGCACGCATCCTGATCCGGGTGTTCACTGAAAAATTGAAAGAGGCCGAACAGAAGGCGCCCCGAGCTGATACAGTCCAGGAATGGCTGCGCTTCGGCGAGCTGTGTCTGCTCACCGACGATCACCCGAGCGCCAAAGAGTGCTTCGAACATGCCCGGCAAAGATTCGCCACGACCAATCCCGGCAAGGAATGGGATCAATCGTTGCCGCGTCATTTGACATTGCACTACCGCTGTCGGGCATATCGAGAGGCCGACCGGTTGGCGCTCATTCCCGACGTATTGGACGAATGGGAGCGAGCCTTTTCAAAGCTGACCGATCCGAAAGATAAATCCTTCGTCGCTCCCTTTCTGGTCAGCAATGAGATTCAAGCCGATCGGGTTGACCACGCGTCAACCATGATTCAGGCGCTAGACGATCCAATCAAAGCAATAGTGGTTCAGCAGGCGGCAGATGAAATTCAACGGTCGGCCTCAGCCGCACAGAAGACAGCGTTTGCCAACTACCTGAAGACGCGGCTGGCAGAGCCCGATGAACTGCGCCAGGAGATGCTCACGCTCGCGGCAGAACTCTTCGACAGCGCGGATGACAAGGAGTCAGCAGATCGGTCAATTAGCGAGGCCATGGAGAGTTCGGAGCGGAAAAAGGACTATCGCCCGCTCATTGCGGGCTGGCTAGCGGAGCACGGTCGGTTCGGCAAAGCCTACGACCTGATCGGCACCATTGACGACCCCAAACAGAGGGCACAGGCCCTGGCCGAGTTGGCCTACGAAATGACGACGCCTAGGAAGCCATAACCGATGATCCGCTGTCGTGTACCGGTTCGTGATCGGTGCGGCTGAATGAGCAGCGTGACGACCGCTTGTGACTGGGATTCACTATTCCAATCGCGAGCGATAGACTGGCGGAACTGCTGTCCAGATCGACTTTCAAAGTGCAAGACAGCCGCGGTGCCACCCTCATGTCAACACGTCACCACTTCATCAAAGCATTGGCGCTTCCGCTTGCCAGCGGATTGCTCGGCTGCATCCGAGCCGGAAACAACGAGATTGCCGATCCCCGTGCCACGCCGGATACAAACGATGGCATGGACATCATGACCATCATGGCCCTCGTGGCCCTCGTGATCTTCGGCGTCACCTTCCCAGCCTCGTGCATCTGGCTGGCGGTGCGGCTTAACAATCGAGGAGTGCGATGGGCGAGGGTGACGGCCGCGTGTCTTTTGGGGCTGGCAGTCTATGTCGTTGGCAGTATTTTTGGGCCAATCGTCTGGATGGTCCTGCTCCAAGCCTTGGCCATCGCGCTCGCGGCCTTCTCCATCTGGCTGGCGGTGCGGATTGTCAATCGGCGGGAGCGGTGGGCGATTTGGACGGCGGTGGGGCTCGTCGTCGTGCTGCTGGCATATCCGTTGAGCTTCGGGCCGGCGTGCTGGCTGAACAGTCAGCCCGTAACAACCAAGAAGCTACGACGTGCGCCGCTGGCGATGATTATTTATCTTCCGCTTGGCAGGTTCGCAAGCTCGAATACAGTAATAGGGCACGCCGTTCGCTGGTGGGCGGCCTACGGACTTGAACCTGGACAAACCACCCCGATCCCAGGCAGCCTCTCCGACCTCGGAGAACTTTCGTACTTCGATGGAAAGCCGCCCTGACTTAAGTAGCCATTCCGGACATTCCGGCAAGGTCAAAGCAGCCCACCACTCTGTCAGGGTGTTCTGGAAACACATCCCCTTGGCAATCCTTCGCATTTCGTCGCATTCCATGGTCGCGGCCTGGGGCATTTCGGCGATCGTACGGATGGTCAACAACGGGGGCCTTAAGTCTGTGAACAGATGGCGAGCTGGCGCTTCTCGTTTGGAATGCACTGGAGTATCCGGACTCTTGGGAAACCCCTTATGAACTTCTACCACGTCGTTCTGGTGCCCGCCGCAGTGGCAGGTGTTTCGTTCGCGCTCTACAACGTGTTTCACTACGTCCTGTTCCTGCTTGTCACGCATCCCAGGAATGCCGGCAAAATCGGGCATGGACTGAACGAATTCGAACGGCGCCAACTCGTCGAGTGGAGGCCGCGGCTGGACGACTTTCTGAAGCACGATGACGAGCAACGCACCTACGACGACGTTTTCGCGGCCTATCGCGGCGAGCAGGATAACTACAGCTCTTGTGTCTTTCCTCGTACGCTGTTCGGGAATCCTTATGACGCCGATTTTGTGCTGCTTTCACCCCGCGACGGCATGCGACTGTTGGAACTGGGGTGCGGTTCGGGCGCCGCAGCGAATTATTTCGCCAGCCGCTGCAATGTGGAGATTGTCTGTGTGACAAACTCGGCAGTCCAGGCAGAAATCTGCCAGCGCAAGTTCGCAAAATTCGGTGATCGCCTGCGCGTCCTGGTCGCCGATTTCGATGCACTGGACCTTCCCGATCAGAGCTTCGACGCCATCTACGCCATCGAATCGATTGGCTACTCGAAGGACCTGGACGCCTGGCTGGAACGCTGCCACCGGATGCTCAAGCCCGGCGGAAAACTGCTGATCCGTTCACCTGCGTCTCTGGAGAACTGTTGCAGGGAGCAGGATTATCGAAACGTCACCGCCTTTTTCGACAATTGGCGGTACAACTTCGTCGGCGGCAACCTGCTGGTGAACAGGCTGCGTCACATCGGATTTGGCTCGATCCGTTACCGTCAGTTGCCGTTCTGGGCCTGGGGATTGACCTGGAATTTCATTCAACACGTCCTGCTGTGGAAGTTTCGCCTGAAAATGCGGACCATGGTGGACATGGAACGAATCATCTGGCGTACTTCGAAAGCGTTTGTATTCGGCAACGCCTACAACACCCTTTTGGCGGTCAAGGCCGGCGAGCAGGTCGTCGCCCAGTTTGAGCCCGATGCAGTCGAAGGAATGACGAATCTCAAGTCCAAGCGGGTCGTACAGATTCTGTTCGTCGAAGCCAATGCTCGTCAATCGCTTAAGCTGGCGACGATCGCGTCAATCTGGTCATCGGTCAGTTTCTTGCGCGTTTCCAGCAGCATCTTTCGCAGGTGCTTTTTGCCCTCAACGCCGCTGGGGTGGCCGATATTGCCCAGCGGGCCCTCGCTGGTGACTAACATCGTTTCGTGGGGATCGAAGATGGCGTGGAACGGAATGCCTTGTTGTTCGCTCCCCACGAGCCGTCTGGCAACATCGTCTCCGTGCAGGTCGCGCACATTGTCGATCTTGAGGAAAACGTAGTCCTCGTCGAGGAACTTCTTCTGATCATCAAGCCAACGGGTCAGCAAAAAGCATGGTCGACAATAACGCTGGCTGATGCGGACCCAGACTTTGCGACGGGAGTGCCTGGCGGCCGCAAATGCCTCGTCCCATTTCTCTTTCGCGTCGACTTGAACCGGCGCGTGATTGCGGACAAAGTCAGACGCCAGTTTCGCGCCCGCCGGGTCTTTCGAGTCAATTTCGATCCGTCCGAGTTCGCGCCCCGCCGGATCAATCGCAAAGGCCAGGATTCGACCATTCTCGGGCAGCGGCCAGTTCTTTGAACGCGCAAACTCCGCGACTTCAGGATCTGGCGACTGGTCGCCAACCTGTCCCTGGATCTGCATGAACGACATGATTTCCCTTGTCGTCTCGTAGTCCATGAAGTTGGCGTCAACAAATTCTCGCGTGTCATCCGACGGCCGCATAAGAATGACCATGACGTGGAAATTCGATGAGCGGCAGTCTCGCAAGATTCCCGCATAGCGTTCCGCGAACGGGATCTTCCTCTGCGGTTTCCACAACCGGCTGATCGTGCGAGGACGAGACTCGTTGGGGACGAGGTAGAAGTCGTCCAAAGTGCCGTCGGAATCCAAACCGTCAATGGGATCGGCGCTGAGGCTGAGCGCGACCTCACACGGAAGTCCCGACAGCGTGTAGCTGCCTTCGCCGTCTGTCTGGGCATCGAAGGTCGCTGCCAGAAAACTTGTCGGCCAAGGTTTCGAGAAGTCGCGCTTCCCCGAGACGCGAAGGGATGCGTGAACAGCGTGTCCTGGCAGCGGCAAGTCCTCCTTGCCGAGCAATTGACCGCGCAACTCGCCAGTCGGTTTGAGGTGCAGCTCGAGCGGTTGATCCAGGCGGTCAATGATGGCGACGGCCGCGGCCCTCGCGTCTTGGGTGCGCGCGTAGATCCCGAGCTGGGAAGCCTTCGATTCGAACTCAAACTCGCCGCGACGATTTGCTCTGCACGTCAGGCGCTCATGAGTTTCGCCGTCGACGGAACCGATTTCGATGACAGCGTCATCCAGATCCGCTTCGACGTCTCCGACAATCAGCAGGCGACCGACGATCTTTCGCGCGTCGGCAACCGCTCGATGGAACTCGAGTCTGGTCACGCCGTCGGCGTTAACGTCGGCCGCTTCTTTCGCCCTCCACTCGGGGGTGTACAGAGAACCCTCAATCTTGTTTCCGGACAGCGCAAAAGTTCGCGCCCTGCCTTGTTCGTCGGTCGTGACCCACCACCTGCGACCACCGTTGCCATTCCGCGTCGTTCCATTTTCGCGCCACGAGTAGTGATGAGGGGTTTCAAGCTGGACCCACTGGTGAGCAACCGGAGCTTTCGCCGGTCCGGAAGTCACCGCGACCTCCACCGGTTGCCCTTCCGAGATGGTGAGCGATGGTGCGTTCGTCTGGTCGCCGACCGGCTCATACGGAATCAGGTCGATGATGTTACTGACGTAGCGCGCGTCATTGACATAAATGCAATAGGTCGAGCCTGGGAGATAGTCTGCCGCGAACCTGCCGTTCTCATCGGTAAACGCGTGAAGCACATCCGATCGATGTTCCTCTTCACCTTGAAAGGACCACATTTCGACGAAGAAGCCGGCCACGTTGCTTTCGGTTGATGCGACCTGCCCGACAACTCGTTTCCTGTTTTCAAAACGGCTTTTTTTGATTCGGACGACAATTGCTCCGTCGACAGTTTCGTCGGCGCCATCGCCCGTTTGTTCTCTCGACGCCTTGATCCAGCGTGGATCGCGAAGTTCGACATAGGAGCCATGCGTCTTCCAATCGGGAAACCACCGGTAGACGGCTTCTCCCTTGTCATTCGTTTTCATTTCGCAACCAGGCGTATGCCCTGGGAATTGATAATTGGGAGCTCCGGTTCCGACTGTCAGGACAAAATCGAGGTCGGGAACCGGGGCCTTGTCTTCGGCATTGATGATGCGAATGACTTGTGGCCGGCACGGCTCAAGTTCGATCGTGAACTTGCTTCCCGAGGGATCGCGGGGCGGATCGCGATGGAACGAGTAACCCCCAATCCTGAAATCATTGGTCCATGCCGTCAGTTGGGACAACTGGTCGCGATTCAGCAACGGGAATCTGGCAAAGCCCACTCCATTCGTCCTGGCGGTCAACGGCGCGCCAACCACGTCGGCCACGACAAAGGCATCGGGCACCGGTTTGCCCTGGTCGACAACCCTGACGAAAACCGAGCGTTCTGCCGGCTTGATCGTCAATTTGAGTCCATCGATCGCTGCCTGGCGAAGTTGAAACCCGGAAATTGCTTCCGACACGACCCGTCGGCCGTCCGCCGAAGCCGCATGCAAATGGACGTTGAACCAGCCAGCTTCTCCGAGGGGAACCCAAACGTGAAATTGATTCCGTTCGATCACCGCGGGAAGGTCCGTCGCTCCAAAATTCACTTTCATGCGGACAACCAATTTGCAGTCGTTGGCCGGTGCGCCGGATTCGTCAAGCACTTCTCCCTGGACCCTGATTCGCAGGTCCTTTCCTGCTCCCTCCAGCCATGCGGGCTTCTCGGTAGGAGTGCTCGCGATTCGCGATCCTGCGACTTGGCCGAACGCTCGCGCGTTAAGCTGACTCGTTGAGACGACGAGTGCCGAAATCGAAGCGACAGCAGACACCACGTGGACCAAACGTTTAACTTTCATAGTTCACCTGGCGAAGTCATCAGTCGTCGACTCAAAGGGAACTGCCCCCAGAGATCACTTAAGGGTGAGAAGTTCTCGCTGCTGCGCACGATTATCGGGGCGACGCCTTTGGCTTTCAAGGATTCGAAGAATTTCCAGCGTCGCCAGCGTTCAGAACTTGTCCGGGTATCGTCCTGCATGCACCACTGACACCGCTCGCGCCGGTTGACGATTCGCAGCGTCAGCCAGACGGCAAACGCCGCGAACGCCACGCCCAGAACTGCGAGCACGATGGTCATGGGGCGATTCGCGTCACGGCGGCTCCGGCAGCTTTCGACTCCCATCCCCCAGCCATCCTGGGTATGATCGGGGGATGGACCTTTTCGCCTCTTTTGGAATGCCAACCACCGAAGATTTAATCTTCAAGGTGCTGGCTGTCATTTTAGGCTTCGCCGGACTCTGGCTCGAAGTCAACTTCATCTCGGGAATCGTTCGCTGGATTTTCCGCCGCGACTACCCGCGCTCTAATCTTCCGACAACAGGCCCGAGTCGGAGCCGTCGATTCGGGGGATGGATGCGGGCGCGTTTTCTAAAACCGCGAATTGATGATTGACACTTACGTCAAATCCGGCGATCTGTCTCAAATTGCGGGCCGCATAGAAAATGCAGCACTTTCGGTCGCGCCTACCGATGCCTCAAAACGGGCCTCTGATTCGGGCTCGGTTCACTTCGTTCGCTGCACGGAAACGAGAGCGACACGAAAACCCAAGTTATCATATTTAAAATCATGCATGCCCGCGATGCGGTCGTGCGACTGACAGGAATAGTACGTGCTATTCCAAAAAAATAGGCCGTCGTCGTCCCTGCCCGACACGCATATTCCCATTGGGCCTCCGCGGGCAGCAAGTATTCCCTGTCATCGGGCACTGGCGGCATTAGCGTTCAGTTCGCTGCTGTCCCGCCAAAATACTTCTTTACGATCCAACTGGGTTGCCATTGATCTGGCATTCGCGACTGCCCGGTCAGGTCCAGAGTTGCCGGCGGCTGATTCACCGTCGGCAATTCGAGTGTGTCGCCCACCTTGGTTTGCCATTGCTTCATCAGCTTCTGAAGGCGCGCGACGTGTTCAGCGTTTTTCATGAAGTTCTCCGGCCGTCTCGTCGTTCATCCAGGCTCAGAGTCGAGCTCATTGGTGATCTATCGCACTTTTCGCACGCTGACGAAGAAGGCCCCGCACAGGGCGTTTCCATCTGCGTCGGCGAACCAGGCCTTGAGGATTGTCGTGCCTGCCGACACAGACACACGAATCGTTGCAGCGGTCTCTGTCGAGACCGCGGTCTTCTCGGCCCGAACGCCTGCAATTTCGATCTTCGCCCGAGCGATAGCGGGAAAGCCGACCGTTTGCACATTCGGCTTGTTCGACGGAGATGCTGGCGAAGGCTCGTACTTGTCTCCCAACGCGGCTCTGGTTCGTTCGGGCCAGCGAACCCAGCACGGGACACGATGGCCGCCGTCGTAGTAGGTCGTTTTTCCCGCACGCAATCCCGCGTTAAAGACGTTGACGCCGGCCGTCCCGCCGTTGTCGGTCATGAAGATGACGATGGTGTTGTCGCGCAGCTTGTGCTCGATGAGGAACTCTTCCAGGTCACCGAATCGTTTGTCAACGTGGGCGATCATGCCGAAGAATCCGGCCGGGCCTGAGGGAAGACATCTCCGAGGTGCCACTTGCCGAACAGACCGGTTTTGTAACCGGCCTTGGCAAAGGTCTCGGGCAACGTCGTCAGCCCCGGTCGCAGGAATGTGCGGCCGGCCGTGACGGATGTCGCGCCGTTTCGCAACGCGGTCAATCCCGTCAGAAGCTGCCCCCGAGTCGGGCTGCACATCGGGCAGACATGGAAATCGGTGAACCGTACCGACTCGCGGGCGAATGCATCCAGGTGCGGAGTCTTGAGGACCGGGTTTCCAGTAAAGGAAAAATCACCGAGGCCCTGATCGTCGGTCATTACGATCAAGACATTCGGCTGCTTCGTGTCAGCGGCCGACACGATGCTACCGATCAAGCACAGCAGAGCCAGCGCGCAGGCAAGTCGATTCATCAAGGGATTGTTCACGGGCTATTCGTTTTCGCTTGCGGCTTTCGTTTTCGGCAGCACATCCACGAACCGGGCATCGGTGCGTCGCAGTTCAACCTTCGTCTTCTCGCGCAGCTCAGGCGGGTCATGGTCATAGTGCCAGTCCGGAAAACCAGCGTAGAGCGCCTGGAGCATCTGCAGGAACTGCTCTTGGGACAGCGTTTTGGTGTGAGTCACGAAAGCCAGGTCGTCAGAAACAATAGCCGCAATTCCATCGACGTCGTGTTTTTTCAATCCCTCCATGTAGGCCCAGATTACGGGCGTTCGGCGATCAGCGTCGCCACGACTATTGTGGCCGGGGCATCAACAGCTTGAGGTCGAAAGCCTTGCCTTTGAGACTCGTCAGCTTCTCTTGCTGATCCTTGCTCAGGAACTCCATCGCCATGCCGTCGCGTTCTTTGTTCAGATCCTGAATCTTCGCGAACGTCGCCTGAAGGTCCCCCCCGCCCCCCGGCGTGAACAGCTCGCGCTGCTTCTTCTGGTATTCCATGTTGATGGCGGCAATCTTTTCGATCTGGTCGTTCTTAAGTCCAAGTTCCTTGGCCAGTTGGGGGTCTGTCGCCACGGCCTGGCTGCCGCCGGCTTGCCACCCGATCTGCTGCAATCGCTCGAATTGCGGGGCCGAGAGGGCCTCTTTCAATTGCGGGACGAAATTCTCGTTGAGCTTTTTGATGATCACTGCACGCTTGTCATTAAACTCCTTCATTCTCTTATCCCGTTCTTCGGGACTCAGATCCTGAAGCGCCTGAAAACTGATGCCTCCACGTTCATTCTCGGTGCGCATGGCCTGGCGGTATTCCTCGACAATGCTTTGGAGTTTGCTTGCGGCTGCGCTGTCGATCCCGATCTCTTTCTGGACCGCCTCGTTCCCGGCAACGAAGAATATGCCTCCCCCCATCATGCCGAAACCGCGCCCCCCTTGCGCGTACGCCGTGCCTCCCCACAATGCCGCCACGACGACCACGACCAACCCGACGGTTCGGTGATGACGTAACATGTCTTTCTGCTGTAAATGATGCCGGCGCACGATGCGCCACGGAAGGTGCTGCGACCACACAAGATGCCGCCCTGGATTTGCCGTTGCTGTTGTACCCGGAAGTCGCGTTCCTCCGCAACGATCCACCGGATATCGGAAAGAAGGTAGACGAGAAGTCGGGCATCGACTCGAGATGGCCGGTGGCCGGGACGTAGTCAATCCAAGAAGAATACCCTGCCATCCGACTTGATGCGCGATCGCGTCCCCGGTCAAATCAATCGGGATTAGAAGGCATCGTCCTCGGGATCAGAGCTTTTAGACGCCCCATTGCCTTCGATCAGACGCTCGATGTTGACGATTTGGTTTCTCTCGACCGTCGCATTGCTGATGTAATCGGACACAAACTGGTTGCGGGGATCATGGCGGAACTGAATCAGTTTTCGCATTGCCTGGCGTGCCTGTTTGAGTTTTTTCGGATCCGTCGGGACCGAACCTCTCTCTGACGAGGGGCTTTCGAAGTCAAGAATGTCCTGGAGCCGGGTGGATAGAAGTGCGTGCTTCAAGCCGGCCTGCAGGAATTCGACCCGTTCGGCAAACTCGGGCAGAGGATCCTTTTTCGCCGAATCGAGGGCCTTCGCCAGAATCGCTTCAGCGGGGCGGTAAACCTCCGGCGGGTACGCCAGATAATGTCCTCGAATCCTCTTGAGTTTCTCTAAAGCACCTCTGGGATCAGTGCTCATATCTCGAATGGCAAGTCGCGTCCGGGCATAGTTCTCCCAATAGTCAAAGTATTGCTGGATATCCACAGCAGCAGGCCCGAAAGCCGAAAAATATTCCTTCCGAATTGTTTCGATTTCCAGCTCAGGACTCCACAGCAGCCGATGATGCATGTACGCCATCGGACCATGCGCCGCCCAACTGAACGTGTAACTGCGGAAACTGGTGCCGACCATGCCGTGCTCGTAAGCGAATCGAAAGAATTCTCCCGATTGCCGCATCGTAATGTTGGGCGTGACATAGTTGTTCAATAAGTAGTTCGGCCCGTAAACGAGCGAGATCCCGGTCTTTTCCCAGCCAAGCCACTGGTCGCGATACCACTGGTCCTCCTCCTGGCTCATGGGATACCAGCCGTCCCGTGCTCCATAGATGACGAATTCTCCAAATATGTTTTTATTCAGCTTGATTTCCGTGGACGGAGCAGGCAGCGTGTTGTGATACAGATAGACCCCCACCTTGACCGTTGGGTTGCGTTTGACCGCCAAATCATAAACCGCTTTCCAATAACGGGCATAGCGATCACCCATGGCCCGCGGCGTGTATTTCAGCAGGCGGAAATCCTCCGGGACTTCAGTCGGCTGCGGACCGTCCCAAGCCATACATTGGGGACAGTGACACATGCTCTCCCCTGCCGCGTCGGCTTCGCCCAACGTCAAAATGTCGCTGCCGTCCCAGGCCTCTTCCACAATACAGCGGTGAAGTTGCGGATTGGAGACACACAAAGGACTCCAGGCGCCGGCTCGGGGTATTTTGAGTCCACGTTCCCCGTCGGCACGCATCGCAAACCATTCCGGATGTTCTTTGCCGTAGCTGGCCCACCAGTCCGCAGTGCCCGCAATGACATGTGAGCCCAGGAGGCAGCGAGGATTCTCGATCTGAGTGACGCGCCGGTGTCGCCGATTGTAAACTTCCACCGCTTTGCCATAAGAAAATCCCGCCTCCTCCGTGGGAAACACAAGTTGATTGACCACGTCTTCCGGCAGTCCTCCCACCCTGTAATTGCGCGGCACTCTTCTCCCAAAAAAACACCCCGTCAGGTAGATCTGCGGCAAGTCCCAACCCCCAAGATTTCGATAGACGAGCCGCGGCTTGACGGTGGTATCCGTTTCCGGGATGACGATGTTGCTCTGTCGGGGCACATAAGTTCCCAGTTCGCCCGGCCACAGCCAGCGCACCCCAAGACAGTTCTCAAGGATTTCGTACACCCCCAGCAACGTGCCGCTGTGTACGCATTCCATGCTCACCGGATTCCACGGCTCCGAATAACGTGGACGCGTGCCCTGATATTGCTCGGGATGCAGCTCTCTTCCCACGATATACAGATCCTTGCCGACAGTGCGGAGCACGTACTCCTCGATCTCCAGCTTGTCCGCATCAATCCCCTGCTGCCGCGCAGCCTCGCTCACTCCCACAAAAACACGGCTGTCGTATCCCTCGGGGATATTGGTTTCCAGGGCAACCGGCAATTGTTGCCCCGTCGCTTTCGTGAAATGGTTGACCAGTTCTTCGACCGCATAATTGGCGACCTGAGATGGCTTGACCGCAGTCACTACGACCGCACGTGCCTTGCCATCGCACACGAGGCTGACCTGCGAAAACCCCGGTCCAGCGTCAACGATGATGAGCAAGGCCCAGGGTGCTACGAGCATTCTCACGCAACAAATTCGCTTTTTCATTATGCGAAGCATTGGAACCTTCTACCGGCGGCAGAGGTACAGTTTGATCTCGACGGAATGTCTGAAGTGGCGACGTAATTGCTACATGAGGTCATCGCCCATGTAGGCTGGTTCCCATAGCCGCGTGTACGACGTGACTGCCCGCCGGATCGGCTTGGGGCCATGCCTCGAACAAGAGTCCTGCACGGATGTTGAACCAGAAAATGATGAACTTGCTGTCGTCGCTCATGCCCACGATTGTATCCGCGGTGGCGTGGTGGCGGGAAGTCACGCAGTCTGGCGACACGCGCCGTTTGCTCTTTCAAACCGTCGACGAAATGGGGCGCTGTAGGTATTCGGCCTGCCGCCCCTGCGGCCAACCCCTGCCACGCCTGTCCGTCTTCTCAAATAATCCGCCGATCGTGTTCTGCCCGGCGGACAGCGTGACCGGGGGAATTCGGTCCCGGCTGGCGGAGATTTCGAAAAGGGCGTCAGCGGTGGCCGCGGTGTGGGAGTGGGCAAAAAAAACAAGCCACCGGTCTGACGAGGACCGGCGGCTTGGAAGCCACTCCTGCAGCGATTACGAACCGCCCAATTGACCGGCGACGCTCGTGAATGTCGTCTTGGCGTTCGTGCCAACTGCCTGAATCGCAGTCAAGCAGACCACGATGATCAAGGCGAGCATGACGGCGTACTCAACCGCGGTCGGGCCATCTTCGGAGACCAGAAAACGCTTTACACTGTTGGCAAACTGACTCATGGTGCAACCTCTCCGGGGAAAGAGTGACAACCTCGAATACATATCCGCGAATGCTCGGAAACGACAGGAAGCGACCGAAGCAATGCGTCATGGACACGAGATTTGACGCATCTCGAATGTTGATGCACTCCAAACCTAGGGCGCCGCACGGACGAGTCAATGAGATCGCCAGCCATTTTGCAATTGTTGCTCCAGTCCGTTGAAAACTTTTCTACGACTGCCACTCGTGCTGGATCGGAGTGCCAAAAAACGCTCGTACAGATTGCGGTTGCGTTGCGGAATGGCAACCGTTGCGGAGATGCAATGTCCGAGTCCCGGATGTGGGTGGTGTATTTCTTGAAAAGAGCGTCTGCCTGAGCTTGAGCCCCGCCGATGACCGGATTGACGCCTGGCTGGCAGCGGCTTAGCCACTATCATTCCGGGATTGTGCGAAGACGTATTCGATACACGGCTCGCCGCGGAATACTGCCTTCAAGGTGTCGACCTGACGCATGCCGATGCGTTCCAACAGACGGATCGCGGGAAGGTTTCTCGCGTCAGTAGTGGCGATGACCCGGCCCACGGGCGTATGTTCAAGGACAAGGCGAATTGCACCACGGACTGCTTCGGTAGCGAGGCCAAGGCCTTGCGTTTGGCGGCTCAGAGTAAACCCGATCTCCGCCTCTTCCTCGTTGGCCTCGACGTGCACTCCAATGTCGCCAATAAGCACGTCTGTGGAGAAATCCGCAATGCCGAACTGACACCACTCGCCGGGCTGGAACAGCGAAACGGTATTCATCGCTGCGAGGAACTCGGAAGCTTCTGAATCCGACATCGGGGACCAGCCTTGGAAACGACCGACTGTGGAGTCATTGCGATACCGCTGAAACGCGGCGAGGTCTGAAGACGCGAGCCTTCGCAACAGTACCCGGCCGCAAACGTAAGGTATGTGATCGAGTGGGGGCATTTTTAATGGCGGGCCACGAGAAACCGCGAGGAGAAAACGTA
>Ga0207022_10142_pt2 | contig 18061 bp, 15 predicted proteins | sample Alteio_BWMinCont_46_FD_153307 | JGI IMG/M metagenome (GOLD analysis project Ga0207022, IMG submission 153307) | Enriched cells from forest soil in Barre Woods Harvard Forest LTER site, Petersham, Massachusetts, United States -... | ecosystem: Environmental > Terrestrial > Soil > Temperate forest >... | reverse complement strand
TTTATGAAAGGGCTGTCGCAAAGACAATGGCTGCCGAAAAAGAGCAGCGCAATCTGAAATTATGTGTGGAATATATCCGCGCGGAAAACTCCGCGGTTGCCGATCGGTTCCTGCCGTGGACGGAGGGAAAACTGTCGGGATTCTTTTCCGGCGGCGAAGATTCATTGATGTTTGATGAAAAAGCCAGCCCGGGCAAAGTCTGGGGGTTTGAGATGGGCGACATTCTGCGCCGTCCGGAAACTATCGTGCCGGTGGTGTCGTATCTGCTGCACCGGATTGAAAGCGCTTTGGATGGATCGCCCGCCATCATCGCCATGGCGGAGGCGTGGGCGCTTCTTGACAATCCGCTCATGGGCGGAAGTGTCCAGACGTTTATGGAACGGCTTAGCGCGAAAAATGCCCTGGCAATTTTCGCCACGGAACATGTGGACGACATTTGCAAAAGCAACTTGAATTCTCTGCTTGCGGAGAGAACCGCCACGCAGATCTACCTGCCTGACAGAAGCGCTGACGAATCGTATACAGCATTCGGCTTAAGCGAAGATGACATCTATTATCTTTCGGCAATGAATACCGAAGACGGGCATTTCCTCGTAAGGCACGACCTTGTAAATGTAATCTGCGAGCTGGATCTTGGCGGGATGAACGATATCACGTCGGTGCTTTCGGCCACGCCTGCGAATCTTGGAATCATGGAAGAGGCTATAGATAAAAACGGGCTTATGTCCGTCAAGTGGATGCCGGCCTTTCTGGAAAAAATATGATGTGTCATGGTAAGAACGTCTAAGATACAAGATGTTTCTTTCGGTACTCCTGGCAAGCCGGGAATGGGGTATTTGCTCTCGGTTCTGGTTGTCCTGGCTGCCGTGCTTGTGCCGGAAATGGCGTCTGCCGGCGAGATAGCGGATTCCCTCTGCAATCTGACATCGCACCTGACCGGCACGACCGGCAAGGCGATAGCTACCATCACCATTGCCGCTTTCGGCATTATGGCGCTGTTCGGCAGGACGTCGTGGGGCGCGGCGTTTATCCTTGCCGCGGGTGTTGCGCTTCTGTTCGGTGCCACCAGCGTGTTCCAGATGCTTGGCGGTAGCGCTGCGAATTGTCTGCCGACTACGACGACGTTCACGTGCACCGGTGGCAAGCCTACGCCCGGCACCAGCCTTTTCGGCATTGACACGATTTCCACTGATCCAACTATGGGCGGCGGTTATGAAGCGCCGCGCAACGGACTGTGCTGGGATCCGGCAACGCAAAAGATGGCGCCGTGCACGTGCGTTGATCCGACGACCGGAAAAGCGCTGCCCTGCGAAAGCACATGTATTGAAACGCCGCAGGGACAGAAAGGCAACTGCGGCATATTCGCCCGGGTGCTGTGGATGTTCAAAACCACGGTCGGCGATATCATGGGCGAGATGTATTGCACTTTCCAGAATTTCCTGCGCACGCCGCTTACCGTTGTGCTGACCCTGTTCGTCATCGTCTTCGGCATTACGGTGCTGACCGGCATGGTCAACCTCACGCTCAAGGATACCGGCATAGTGCTTTTCAAGTTCGCCCTGGTGTGGGCATTCGCTATGAATGCGGAATGGGGCGTGGATATCGGGTATAATTTCTTTATCGGGTTTGCCGAAGAAGGTTCCAATATCGTCCTGTCCGCGATGAATCTGACGCAACAGCAGCAGGCGGCGCCGATGACGCTTGCCCATCCCGATACCATCTTCGAAAATATTCTCAATTCCTCTACGGGAACGCAAAGCACGATAAGCCAGCTGCCGCTTGTTTGCGACATATACCTTATGATTATAGGTGTATTCCTGCTCTTCTTCATGCCCATCATCATTATTTTCATCGGCCTTATCGTCATTGTGTACATCGGCATGTTTGCCCGGGCGCTGCTGGGCTACCTCACTGCGCTTGTGCTCATCACTTTCCTGTTTGTCCTTGCCCCGTTCTTCCTCGGATTCGCGCTGTTCAGGGTAACGATGCCGCTGTTTGAAGCGTGGATAAAACATCTCACCGGATTTTCCCTGCAGATGGTTATCATGTTCGGATTCCTGGCGCTGCTTGCGCAGATTCCGTTCTTCCAGTTCTTCCATGATTTGCTGAACCTTCTGAGGGCATATAGCCACACTTACGATTTTGGCAAGTCGCCGCTTATTGCGTCTTTCCCCATGAGCATGTGCTCGATTTGCGATTACACGATACCTCCGGACTACAGCACTATCAAATGCGTTGTCCACCCGTTCCCGGATTTGCACGTCATGACAAGAACGCAGATAAACGCGACCATACTTAACGCCATGGCGGACGCAGCAAAATATACGGACCAGAGCGGCCAGACAGGATACAACCTGGGTGAAGAGCACCAGTATTACGTCATGTCGCTCCCTGGCATTATTGAGCATACGAGTCTCGCCAAATACGTCGTCATCCATGCGCTTGCTCTTTATCTCATCTGCATAGTCGTCGCCGACATAATGAAAAAAGCCCCGGATATAGCGGCATCCATCAGCCAGCTGCCCCTTGCCGCGGCGCTCGGCGGCGGCAACGCGCCCGGCAGGCCGAAAATAAATTTCTTCGGGATCGAGTCTATACAGGCGGCGTATCTCGGCTTCAGGAACAGCCTGATGAGCATGAACATCAACCCGCTCAGGAACCCCCGCGAATTCGCCCGGCGGCTCAATCCCCGTAATATGGCCAAAGACTGGAAGGGGGCGCTTACGGCAGCGACGATAGGAGCAAGGGGGAGAACAAAGCAGACAACATGGAGACGCAAGGAGCATGGGGTAGGGTGGGAACAGATAGAGAAAGTAGGCAAAGATGGAAAGCCCATATATAAACGCGAGGGTGGTATCCTCGGCGGCTTCCTGCGCGGCGCATACGAAAATACCCCCGAGGTTCGGAGACTGCAGAGGCAACACAGCAGGGCAGAGGACGAAGTCAGGGCGGCCAAGAAAGAATACGAAAGAACCGGCAGCGAGCATGCCCGTAAACGCCTCGAAAGAGCGGAGCGTGAGGAGCGTAAATTCAGCACCGAGCTGTTGGGGCATAAGAAGGCAGGCATTTTTGGCCGCAAGGACACACTTGGCAGCAGCAGCCTTAATCTTTTCTCCGGCCTGCTTCCCGAGGGGCATAGGGATATGGAAAAACTGAACAAGTATCGCGGTGATGCTATCAGCCGAAGTATCTACGGCCGGGTTGGTAACAAGCACGAGAGCGGCTATCTTGGGTTCATGAAGATACCGCAGGGCGTCAATCCCTCCGAGAACATCAGGACAACGATGTACGCCATGCAAAGGGAAGGGCAAAGCAAACTGGAGCATTTGAAAAGCAAGCTGAAAAATTCAAACATTCCGGAACATGAAAGGAAGAAAATCGAGAGAAAAATAGCCGCCGCCAAGATTTTGCTTGATCTTGCCAAAACCGATGGGCAGGTGAGAAGTGCTCTTGCGGACATTGATTCCCTCGAGAATAAGATTTAATGTGCTCCCGCACACTTGCACAGTGTTTGAACTTGCTGCATAAATAATAGGGCAGTTTTTTGGATATTGTCATTCCCCGCGCAGGCGGGAATCCTGGCTAAGACCCCCGCCTTCGCGGGGGTGACAAGTGTGTCCTGGATAAAAAATTACATGTATTGTTAATTGTTCAAGTGAGTATATGAACTTACTATTCCGCAAAAACAAAAACTCGTCCGTAGTAACGCGGGAGGATGTTTTGTCCGCTTTGCAAAAGATATCCGACGGGGACAGGGATATTGTCAGCGCAGGCATTGTTTCCGCGCTGAATATTGACGGCGGCAAAGTCCGCTTCCTGCTGACCGTGGACGCGCGTGATAAGGATCGCAAGGCGTGGCTGCAGCAAGCCTGCGAGCAGGCGGTGCGGGCGTTGCCCGGCGTAACGCAGGTGCTTGCAGTGATGACCGCGGAAGCTTCCGCCGCGCCCGCGCCGCAGCCTTTGAAAAAAGCCGTGTGGCATACCGAGCCGTTGCCGCACGTTAAGCGCGTGATTGCCGTGGCATCGGGCAAAGGCGGCGTGGGTAAATCCACCACCGCAGTTAATCTCGCCCATGCCCTGACCGCGATGGGAAAACGCGTCGGCCTGCTCGATGCGGATATCTACGGCCCGTCGCTGCCGCGCATGATGGGGCTTGGAAAAAAGCCGGACGTGGAAGGCGGAAAAATCGTCCCGCTTGTGGCGCACGGCATCGCCTGCATGTCCATAGGCCTGATGATTGGCGAGGACACGGCCGTGGTCTGGCGCGGCCCGCAGGTCACCAAGGCGCTGCAGCAGATGCTGCGCGACGTGGTATGGGCAACGGAAACAGCCCCGCTTGATGCCCTGCTTGTGGACATGCCGCCTGGCACCGGCGATGTGCACCTGAGCCTTGCCCAGCAGGTGCCGGTGAACGGCGCGGTGATCGTCACCACCCCGCAGGACGTTGCGGTTGCGGACGCGCGCAAGGCGATTGACATGTTCAGGAAAGTGAACGTGCCGATCATAGGAATCATCGAAAACATGAGCGGGTTTGCCGATCCGGCAACCGGCAAAGTGCATGCGATTTTCGGCGAGGGCGGGGGAAAACGGCTTGCGGAAGCCTCCGGCGTGCCGCTGCTCGGACAGGTGTCTATTGACATGGAACTGCGCGCAGCCTCAGACAGTGGCGCACGCTATGCGGACAAGGCACAGGTTTATAATACCATCGCGGCGCAGATTTTGAAATAGACGTATTACGCTTCAGCTATCTATATCTCTCTATATCTCTGTGTATCGTCATCCCGGAAAGCGAGCCAAACGGCGAGCTTATCCGGGAACCATTTCTCATGCGCTGGAACGTGAAGTAGGCAGGCAAGTAGGCCTGCCGTGAAGGCTATAATGCACGGCAGGTCTGCTGACCTGCCACTTTACGGATCATACCTGTGAGGAATGGATCCCGGCTGACCGGCGGCCTGCTAGCCGCCTCGCCGGGATGACAATCCAAGAAAAACTGAAAGAATTGTCGATGCATCTATTATAGCAGGTTGGCCAGTGCCGCAACAAGCGGCCAGTCGGCGGGCGGCATGGGAAGCTGGCGCATTTCTGCAAGGGTTCTCCACGCCAGTTGCTGGCCTTCCCTTGCCTGCGGCGTGCCCTTCCACTTGCGGCAGGCATAAAGCAGCATCAGCAGGTGGAATTCTTCCTTCAGTCCGAGATCACGTGCCGGAATGAAATTGGAATTATCCACCGGGCAGCCGCAGCCGGGTTCTTCTTCCGGCGGCGTGTTGGTATAATTGTGGGAAACAAACGCGCCTGCGCTCAGGCAGGTTGAGCAGACCTCGATGCCAAGCTCTTCGTGCAGCTCGCGGATGAGCGCTGCCTCGGGCGTTTCGCCGGGTTCTATCTTGCCGCCGGGAAATTCCCACAACCCGGCCATCGCCTTGCCCGGCGGGCGCTGCGCGAGCAATATGCGCCTGTCCTGATCGATGAGCGCAACGGCGGCGACTAAAACGGTTCTCATGCGGGTTTTATAACCTCTTTTTCGGTTATGATCATGTCCAGCTTTGCGTCAAACGGTTCCACCGGAATTGATGGCACTTCCTGAAAAGAAAACGCCGCACCGATGACGGTGATTTTTTTCTTTTTACGCAAAAACGCAAGCGTTGTATCATAATATCCGCCGCCGTAGCCGATACGGAACCTCCTGCGATCAAATGCCACCACCGGGACGATGATAACGCCGGGTTCGCACGGCGGCGCGCTTTCCACCGGCTGCATGATGCCGTGGATATTTTTTTCCAGGTGCTGGCCGGGCGAGGTTTTGCGGAAAACAAGTTCCTTTGAATTTGCCTGCATCACCGGCAAGCAGGTATCCGCGTATTGCATGAGCGGCAGGACGTCAACCTCGCCGTGCACAGGGTAATAGATGGCTACCGGGGACGCGGACGTTTTCAACAAGGATTTCATGTGTTCAACCACCTGCGCCGAAAGCCTTTGCCAATCATCGGCATGGAGCTTCCGCCGTGCGTCGATTTTTTCTTTCCGGATGGGAGATTTGAGGTTCTGCATTTACCGCACTTGACCGCGTTAGCTTATTTCACTATACCTTGTATTGCAATCGTGCAAGTTGCGCGGTCGTGGGAGTTCAAAGTCCCTTCTTTCGTACAAGCGGTTAGTGTAACCGTCATTAACACTCCCTTGCCCATCGGGGCGGGGAGGGATTAGCTATAAAACAGGCTTCGGTCGAAGGCTGATCCGAACCTTTCTTGTACAAGGTTTCTTTGAACTCTCCCGCTCACCAGCTTTAAATGCTGGTGCTTATGGCTGGGGAGGCTGCAATGCATGTCCAGAGGTTTTTAGTTAGCCTTAAAGATTGCGGCAGAGTTTTCAGAAGCTCCATTAGCTCCCCGGTCGCCCTAATATCTTTTACAATAGGATATATCTTGGGGCATATTTGGATGAGGGACCGCTGAAGCCGTCGGATGTACTTGCCGCATGTGGCCCTTAAGTTAAGGTGGGCGCCATATAGCCAAAAGACCTTGGTAGGTCTTAAGACCAGGGACAGCTCCCTATGCGTGATTATCGGCCCAAGGGACTAAGATCCTAACCAACCCGGCAGACCTCATCCGCTGGGTACTATATACAACTTAAGATTAATGTGCAACGCTTTGATCGGCCTGCGCCAGCAGATGTTCGGCGGTTTCGCCGCATTCTGTCTCGTAGGTGAGCAACAGCTTTGTTTCTACGGCGTCGCAGAAGGTCTTGTATATCTGCTCCACGTCAGAACGGGATATTTTGTCTTTCTTTCCAATAGTTTCCGCGTTATTTCTTTCCATCGCCGCCGGCGTAAGCTCAAGGAATTTTCCGATGGTTTTCATCACATGGTTGGCATTATGAAGCACGGTGAGATCATCGTCGGACGGGAGGGCGGCAGCGACATTGCGCCCGGCGATCATGATGTCAGTCAGCTGGCTGTGCGCCTGGGCGGCGTAGTCCTGCATGACCTCGCCGAGCCCGCTGCGGTTGTTGGCGACAATCTCCAGCACGCGCAGCACCTGCAGGAACACGTTATTGTCTTCCGGCAGGTGGTCAAAACATTGCTTGTACATATCCAGTTCATCTGCTGATTTGCTTATCATATCTATCTCCGCTATGATTCATAATACCCTGAAGTGGTTAAAAAATAATTAAAGGGAGCGAATATACTGCCTGAATGTTTCAAGCATTGGAAAATGCTTGAAACATTCAGGCAGTATATGCTTTAATGCGAGCGTTGCCCGTAGAACAGGCGACGCGCTGCATTTCCGCCGTTTCATGTTTTACGTGAAACGGCTTCAATGAACGAATATACCCATCGCGTCTCTGGGCTGCTGTCCTAACCCTTGATACGCGAGGGGTATATGATAGGAAAACTTCGAGGTAAAATAGACAGTTACGGTGACGACTCGGTCATTGTTGATGTCGGTGGGGTGGGCTATTACGTTTTCTGCTCTGCGCGGACGATTTCCACGCTTCCGCAAAAAGGCGAAGGGGTGGAGCTCATTATCGAAACCCATGTGCGTGAAGAGCATATCCATCTGCTCGGATTTCCGGATGCACATGAGCGCGAATGGTTCCGGGTGCTGACCACGGTGCAGGGAGTCGGCGTGAAAATGGCGATGGCGATTCTCGGAGTTTTTGCGCCCGCCCAGATTTCCCAGGCGATTGTCGCGAAGGATACAAAAGCGTTGACGCGGGTCAGCGGCGTCGGCCCGAAACTGGCCGAGCGCATCGTGACCGAGCTGAAAAACAAGATAGGTAAATTGCCTGCGGGCATGGCGGAATTACCGGCGAAGCACACTGGCAGCGCGTTACCTTCGGTAAGCGCCGACGAAGACGCGATTTCCGCACTGGTCAATCTCGGCTATACCCGTTCGGACGCCTATAATGCGGTCACGTTGGCCGTATCAAGGCTCGGCGAGGGGAAGCATTCCCTTGATGTGATTATCCGCGAGAGCCTGCGCTCTTTGGTGCGGCAAGCGTCTTAATTTTTAATTGCGCTCAGAGGCTTTGCCTCTTGGCGCCGCGCAGGCTGCGCTCCCACTTGGTCGCTAGTCGTCGCTGCCGCTCCTCCGGAATTATTTTTCGCGATGGCTTTGGTTATAGCAGGATACGCGATATATTGCGCCGGTATGGCGATGGACGGGTTGCCGTCGGCAAACGGTGCCACTTCATAGGCTTCAAACACCACCTGTACGCCGTCCCTGGTCATCACCAGCGTGCATCCCTGGCACTGGTTGTCCTTGATAAAGTTTCCCTTGCGCCCCTCGATTTCATCGCGGAACACGCCTTCCGATTTCGGCGCCAGCGTGTCGTAGATTATCTTGTTGACGGCGGCGAGGTTCTTTGCGCCGAATATATCATTTGCTGAAAGAATGCTGCCGCTTTCCAGATCGATGATCATTCCCTCGACCGATCCGTTGCCGTGCGCGCCGCCTTCGTAAGCCCAGTCGGTGAATTTAAATCCTAATATATCTGGTGAACTGAAAGTGACTTCGTAGCTGTGGCTCACGGAGAAATTATCCCCGGTGCCTTTCGCGGTGACGGGCGTTCCCTGGCATTTCATCTGCTCGGCCGATTTTTCCATGGCGGCATTGAGCGCGTCCTGTTTTTTTGCGTCCTTCATGCCGACGATGGCGGGATACTTGATGTCGGATTCGCAGAGGCAACCTTCCGCGCCGTCACATTTGGGCGGAGAAAACGTGCCTTTCTGGAAGGTTCTTTCGACAACGACGGCATCAGCTTGTGCGGAAAATGCTGCAAACAGAGGCGCAAACAATAGCAGTAATTTGATGGCTTTATTCATTTTGCTACCTATATTTTGTCTATACGACTTATAGTGAAAGCAGTCAATGAAATCGCTCTACGGGAAATTCTTAAGCATTCTCGAATTGGAACACGACCGCTACATCTTATGGGTTCCGGTGTGCATGGCGTACGGCATCGCCTGGTATTTCAGCCTGAAATACGAGCCGCCGTTATGGGCAGGCGCCGCTGGCTTTGCCGTTTCTTGTCTGCTCGCGGTGATGATGCGCCGCATAAAATTCCTGCTGTATCTTTTTATCGCGGCTGCGTGTGTCGCCGCCGGATTCTTTTCTGCAACGTGGCGCACGCACAGCATCCATTCGCCGTTCCTGCGTGCGCCGATACCCTTTGCCGATGTCACCGGAAAGATTGTGGAAATCGCGCCGACGCCCAAAGGCAGCAAGATTCTTCTTAAGGATGTTACGATAAGCAAAATACTGCCGGAAGATACACCTGAGCATGTAAGCATTACGCTACGCAATTATGATCCTTCGCTGGTGACGGGGCAGATCGTCAGCACGCGCGCCGGGTTGTTTCCGCCGCCCGATCCGGCGCTGCCAGGCGGGTTCGACTTCAGCCGCTATTTTTATTTCCGTGAGACCGGCGCGGTCGGTTACGGCATCCCGCCGTTTGTTACGAAGTCGCTTAAAGATTCCGGCGCGAGCGATTTCGAGATATGGTTTTCGGAATTCCGCCACCGTCTGACGGAATCCATCCGCTCCTATTTCCATGAGCCGGCGGGTGCGGTGGCGGCGGCGTTCATCACCGGCGAGACGCGCGAAATTCCTGACGCGATAAATAACGACATGCGCATCGCCGGGCTCTACCACCTGCTTGCCGTGTCGGGGATGAACCTTTCGGTGGTGGCAGGCCTTGTATTTTTTTCACTGCGCTTTCTGCTGGCGGCCATACCGCCGCTTGCGTTGCGCTACCCGATAAAAAAATGGGCGGCAATGCTTGCGCTCATTGCCAGCTATATCTATTTGCGCGTTTCGGGATCGCCGGTGTCGGCCGAGCGCGCTTTCTTCATGGTTTCTTTGGTGTTCATCGCCATCCTGCTTGATCGCGATCCGACGCCGATGCGCTCCGTGGCCATCGCGGCGTTTTGCATCATGCTTTACGAACCGGAAGCGGCGCTGACGGCAAGCTTCCAGCTGTCATTCTCCGCCACCGCGGCGCTGATCGCTTCCTACGAGTGGGGAACGGGATGGCTGGCGAAGCGGAGCAGCGAGGAAGGTTTCGGCTTTAGGAAGATAGTGTTTTACTTCTCTGCCGTCATTGTGACTTCATTCATCGCCTGGTGTGCGACCGAGCCGTTCATCATTTATCATTTCAACCAGTTTTCCAGCTATAGCCTGATCGCCAACACCATCGCCGAGCCGCTGGTATCCTTCATCCTCATGCCGTTGGTGATCGCCGGTGTACTGCTTTTGCCGTTTCATCTTGCATGGATTGCGTTTATTCCCATGCAGTACGGAGTCGATCTTCTATTATATATAGCGCGGTGGACGGCGCAACTGCCCCATGCGATGTGGATAGTTCCCAATCCCGGCGACTATGGCTTTGCGTTTGCGATGCTTGGCGGTATCTGGATTTATTTCTGGAGAGCGGGCTGGCGCTGGCTTGGCATAATCCTGGTTGCTGCCGGGATGGCGACTGCATTTTCCTACCAGCCGCCCGACATCTATATAAGCGGTGACGCAAAACATGTTGCGGTAAGGCTGGATGATGGAAAGATGGCGATGATCCGGGGGCGAGCCACGAGTGTCAGCGCGCAGAGCTGGGCGCGTGCTGCTCTCGAGTCCGGCTACATGGACAAGGAGGACACCCCGATGCAGTGCGACAGGAAAGGATGCGTTCTGCGCATGCGGGGGCATACGCTTTCCGTGCTCAAGGACGTTTCCGCGCTCGCCGACGACTGCGCCACGAGCGATATTATCGTTGCGAGCTTCGCGGTCGAAAAATCTTCCTGCGCGGCGAATCTGATCGTCGACAAGACGATGCTCGATGAAAACGGTGGCGCGAATATCTGGTTAGAAAATGGAAACGTGATACTGAAGCAAACCCGCAGTGAACAAGGCATACGGCCGTGGGTGATTCAAAAGGTTGAGAGTGAGGAGTAGATAATTTTTTCAGGAAAATATTTTTTCATTTTGGATTTTGATTCTCCACGAATCACGATTTTTGCCTGTTGCAAAAATATCTATACCAATGACGAAATTATTGCCCTGATTGAAAATAGGCCGATGTTAATAGAATTTTAACTTTTTTTGTGTAAGAGTGAAAGTGTTGTTTAACACTAAAAGGAGACCACAACATGGCTAAAGCTAAAAAGGCAAAAAAGACTGCCAAAAAGGCGACGAAGAAAACGGCAAAAAAAACTTCCAAGCGAAAGGTCGTTTCTAAGTCCAAAAAACCGTCCATGAGCATCGTTGCTCGTGCAGCTGCCCGCCGGGTCGCTTCGATGAGGAAGTAATACTTCCCGTAAAGAATATCATCTAACATCTGGTTGTGGATAGGAAAACCTCTTATCCACAACATTTTTTTAAATCCGGATTTAGCACATATCCCGGTTACGGATAATAGCTGGAATGGTTTTCAGCAGTATCGTCGCATCCAGCCATAAGCTCCAGTGGCGGACGTAATCACATTCAAGCTGAACGCGCTGTGCGAATGTAAGCGCGTTGCGGCCGCTTACCTGCCACGGGCCGGTGATTCCCGGTTGCATGACATCGTAATACGCCAGGTTGTCGCCGTAATATTTTTGCTGCTCCGGCGTGATCGGCCGTGGGCCGACCAGGCTCATATCGCCCTTGAGGACATTGAACAGCTGCGGAAGCTCATCCATGTCAAACCGGCGAATGCGTTTGCCGAACGGGGTCATGCGCGCATCGCTTGGTAATTTCTGGTACTTTGCCCAGTAGGCGGCGTCCCTGGGGTTTTTCGCAAGGTATTGCGGCATGAGTTCTTCGGCGCCTTCGCACATAGAGCAAAATTTATAACAGGGAAATATGCGACCGCCTTTGCCGATCCGGTTCTGTACGAAAAAGATGGGACTGCCGTCGTTGCGCAACATCATTGCGATGACCAGCATGGCAGGAGAAAACAGAAGCAGCGCGGTGGATGCGCCAAAAATATCAAGTACACGTTTTATGAAACGTTGTAAGGGCGGGGAAAGCCGGTTATCATCATATAACAGTGTGGTTGATGCCATCGATTCACTCACGTACCGTGTACGACTCTATGAAATTTCTATGTAAATGTGAACCTGTTTTATTATGCAGCGTTGTTTAGTCATTTATCCTTATCTCAAGCATGAAAAGCTGCGGCGGTCACCGGAAGCGCGCCTTGCGGAGATGGTGCGGCTTACGCAGGCGATTACACTTGAAGCCGCCGGACAGCTCGCTGTGCCGCTTGCCGCCATACGGCCCGCGACCTTTATCGGTCAGGGGAAGATGGAGGAACTGGCCGCAATGATTGCAGAGAAAGAAATTGATCTCATGATCGCAGACTGTGGCTTGAGCCCGGCGCAGCAGCGCAATCTTGAGAAAGCACTTAAGTGCAAGGTCATCGACCGTACCGCGCTGATACTGGAAATCTTCGGCGCCCGTGCCCGCACGCACGAAGGCAAGTTGCAGGTTGAGCTTGCGGCGCTCGAATACCAGAAAAGCCGCCTGGTACGCTCATGGACGCACCTTGAGCGCCAGCGCGGCGGCTTTGGGTTTCTGGGCGGCCCGGGCGAATCGCAGATCGAAATCGACCGCCGCCTCATACGTGACCGGATTGCAAAAATAAAACGCGAACTTGAAAACGTGATGCGCACGCGTGAACTCAACCGCAAAGTCCGCCGCGATGTGCCGTATCCGCTGGTGGCGCTGGTCGGTTACACCAACGCGGGAAAATCGACGCTGTTTAATCGTCTCACGAAAGCGAACGTTGTCGCGATGGACAAGCTGTTCGCTACGCTTGACCCGACCCTGCGCCAGGTGAAACTGCCTTCCGGCCTTACCACCATGCTTTCCGATACGGTCGGGTTCATTTCCGATCTGCCGCACGAACTGGTGGCGGCCTTCCGCGCCACGCTGGAGGAGGTCAGGGAAGCGGATTTGCTGCTGCATGTGCGCGACATCGCGCATCCCGACAGCAGCGAACAGAAAGAAGACGTGCTGAAGGTCTTAAGTAGCTTGCTGGATGTGGCGGAGATCGAAACAAGAATAGTGGAAGTATGGAACAAGATCGATCAGATCGATCATTCTCCTCAAAAAGGCGTGCTTGCGGTTTCGGCGCTCACCGGCGCAGGCATTGACGCGCTGCTTGCGGCGCTCGACGAAAGGCTTGGTGGGATGTTCCTCACCACGCTCAAGGTGAAGATCCCCGCTCAAGACGGTGAAAAAATCGCGTGGCTTTACCGGCACGGAAACGTGCTTGCGCAGAAGGAAAAAGACGGGGTGCTGCACATCACGGCGGCGCTTACCCATGACAACGCCGCAAGGTGGAAGAAGATGATGTCTAAGGTTTCGTGATAGTCGCCGGCTTGGTTGCAGCGGACGGTTGTTCCTGGGGTTTAGCAGGTTCTTCTTTCTTCGGGTTCTTCCAGCCGCCGCCGAGGCTTTTATAGACGGCGACGAAGTCCTGCGCACTGCCTGCCGTCGCCATTGCCGACTGGCTCTGCGATGCATAATAGACTTTCTGCGCAGCAAGAACCTCAGTCAGCGCGGCTACCCCGCTTTTGTAGCGCATATTGGCCAGATCGAGCGCATGCTTGTTTTCGGCGACTGTCTTATCCATGAGTTCGCGCGATTCTTCCTGCTTGTTATAGGTGGAAAGCGAGGTTTCAACATCCACGAGCGCGGCGGTGACCGCCTTCTTATAGGTAAGCAGCGCTTCCTGCTTTTCCGCTTTCGCCAGGTTTATGCCCGCGGATACCTGCTAATAATTGAGAATAGGCCAGTTCACCGCGCCTTCCAGCGTCCATGACTTGCTGCGTGCTTCCAGCAGGTTTTTGGCCACCGGATTGAGCAGGCCGAAAAAGCCCGCCAGCGAAACATCGGGAAAGAGCTTGGATTTTGCTGTGCCGATTTCGGCAGTGCCGGCGGCAAGCCTGCGCTCCGCCGCGCGCACGTCAGGACGGTTGGCGATGACCTCCGCGGGTGCGGCAAGGACTATTTCCTTATCGGCGACCGGTATCGGTTTCGCCTCGGCCACTATGTCGTGCGTAGCACCGGGTTTTTCGCCCAACAGCAGATCAAGATTATATTCGGACGCCGCAAGGAGGCTCTGATAATTAAGCAATTGCGATTTTGCCTGCATCGCTGACGTTCTGGCAAGGATTGCATCGGCTTCGCCGGTGCTGCCGGCATGGAACAGTTCCTGCCGGATTTTCAGGTTGTCTTCCTCTTCCCTGACCGTATCTGTGGCAATAGCAACCTGTGCCTGGTAGGCGCGGACATTGATGTAGGTGCGGGCAATTTCGGCAAGCATGCTCACCCGCATTTCGTCAAGGTTGGCCTTGCTTGCGCCAAACAGCGCACTGACTGCTTCAAGAATACGCCGGTTGCCGCCGAACAGGTCAAGCTCCCAGGTGGCGTCAAACCCGGCCTGGAATATGTTGAAGGGAGTAGGGAAGGTCTGCGTGCCGAAAGCGACCGCGTTGGCCTCACGTTCTGCACTTGCCTCGGTATTGACCTGCGGCAGGAACGCGGAGCGTGCCTGGGACAACGTCGCGCGCGCCTGCGCAATGCGCGCCCTGGCTATTTTCAGATCGAAGTTCTGTATCAGGCCTTTTTCAACAAGCCCGTCCAGCACCGGGTCATTAAACTGTTTCCACCATTCGATCTCGGCTAGCGCCTTCCTGTCGGGTTCCGGCAGCTTTTGTGTCTCTGGCCTGGCCGCGCTTGCCATCGGTTTTACTTCATGCCAGGCATTGGGAATGCCATTCTGCGGCGGATGGTAATCCGGCCCCACCGTGCAGCACGCCAGGGAAGAACAGAGAATGACAGTAAATAATTTATTCCGTTTCAACATACATTCCCTTAATGTGCCACCACTTCCGGATCGAGTTGCCTGCGCGGATTATTATCTGGCATGAAAAGCGCCAGGATTGCAAGTGTTGCCATCGTAACCCCGACCACGGCGAACCCGTCGTCGAATGCCATGATATCCGCCTGATGCGCCAGCTGGCCATAGATCCTGCGTATTGCACCGCCGGTAGCACCCGCAAGCGAATGGCCGTGTGCCAGCGCGGAATTGACATGATGGCTGAGCGCGGTGCGGTAGCCGATGTCCGAAGACGACAGATGATTAACCAGGTAGGACTGGTGAATCTGCTCATGGCGTACGACGTAGCCGGCCATGATCGCGATACCTATGCTGCCGCCCAGGTTGCGTGCCATCGCAAAAATCGCCGAGGCCTTGCTGCTTTTTTCCTTGGGTATCCTGCTGAAGGCGAGCGCGCTGGTCGGGATGAAGAGAAACGGCAGGCCGATCACCTGCATGATGCGCATGAATACGAACGAAGCATAATCCGTCTGTGGCGATATGCGCATGGTCATGAACATCCCGATGCTGCATAATAGCATCCCTGCTGCGATCAGGTAACGCGCCTGCACTTTGTTGACCAGGCGGCCGGCGATCGGCATGAGGAAAATCACCGCTATTCCGCTGGGAGACAGGACAAGTCCGGCAAGCGTGGCGTCAAACCCGAACTCCGACTGGGTGAGAATCGGCAGCAGGGTGGCGCCGGCATACAGGCTCGCGCCGACAAAGAACATCATAATAAAGGAAAGTCCGAACGTCGGGATTGATAACAGGCGCAGATCAACCACCGGATCTTTCTGCCTCTGCAGCCACGCAATGGCTGAAATCAGGCAGATGGCACTGGCGCTTGCGAAGAAAATGATGAAGCTGCTGCCGAACCAGTCCTCCTGCTGTCCCTTGTCCAGCACAACCTGTAATGACCCCAGGCCGATGGCGATGAGCAGGAGTCCGATGTAATCAATGGCTCCTGTCCAGTGCGCCCGGGCGTGCGGCGGGTCTTCCACCACCCTTGCGACCATGATCAGCGCGAATATGCCGACCGGCACGTTCATGAAAAATATCCACTGCCAGCTGAAATTGTCGGTGATGTAGCCGCCGAGCGTCGGCCCGAGTATGGGGGCGACGATCATGGTAACGCCGGTGATGCCGAACGCCGCGCCGCGCATTTGCGGCGGGAAGGCGTCAAGGATGATAGCCTGCTGCACCGGCTGAAGCCCGCCGCCCGAAAGTCCCTGCAGCAGGCGGAAAGCAATCAGCATGGTAAGCGAGGTGGACATGCCGCAGGCAAAGGAGGTGGCGGTAAAGGTGGCGATGCAGAGCATGAAGAAGCGCTTGCGCCCCAGCACGGCGGACAGCCAGCCGGAAAGCGGCAGCACGATGCCGTTGGCGACGAGGTACGACGTGATGATCCAGGTGCTTTCGTCCTGGCTTGCGCCGAGAGTTCCGGCAATATGGTTGAGCGAAACATTGGTGATGGTGGTATCCAGCACTTCCATGAAGGCGGCAAGGCTTACCACAAAACCCACCAGCCAGGGATTGTGTTCTTCTTCTGCGGGGGCCTGCGTCATTTCGTGTATACCACGGGATCGACCGACAGGCCGGCTCCGATCGGAAGTTTTAGATCAGGCTGCGAATCAAGCAGTATCTTGACCGGCACGCGCTGCACGATTTTTACGAAATTCCCGGTGGCGTTCTCGGGCGGAAACTCTGAAAAACGCGATCCAGTCCCGGCCTGGATGCTATCGATCCTGCCGGTAAGCTTCAGCCCGGGGAGAGCATCCACCCGGATCGATACGCGGTCGCCCGGATGCATGTCCGTAATCTGGGTTTCCTTGAAATTCGCCACGACCCATATTTCGTTGCCGACAATGAAGCCGAGCTGTTGTGCCGGGACGACGTAATCACCCGGCTCGATCAACTTCCTCGTAATGTGCCCGCTTGCGGCGGCATAAATCTTGGTGTCGGCAAGATCTTTTTCCGCCTGGTCGAGATCAGCTTTTGCCTGCCTGACCTGCGCCGCCAGACTGTCGGCGCTGGATTTAGCCGAAGCAATGACCTGGGGTGCTGTCTTCGCGGAGACCAGCCTTGCCCTGGCGTCTTCATAGGCTCCGCGCGCGGCTTTTTCGGCGGCGACAGTGGCATCCAGCTGCTCGCGCGAGCGTGCGGCGTTGCTCAGGCTCCGCATGCGCTTCAGATCGTTTTGCGCTTTGTCGAGATTCGCTTTTGCCGAATTCATCTGGGCAGCGGCTTCATCCACGCCGGAAGGCGCCGATACTTTCGTCGTGTCGAGAGTATGGCTTGAAGCCTTATAGGCCGCCTGTGCCGCTTCAAGTGCCGCCTTTGCGTGGTCGCGCCGTATAAGATAATCATGCGGATCGATTTCCACCAGCACGTCACCGGCGCTTACCTGCTGGTTGTCCCTTACATTTACTGATTTAATATAGCCGGACACTTTCGGGCTGATGGTGAATATGTCGGCTTCGGTCGCGGCATCGTCCGTCGACTCCTCGCCTGCGTGCATGAACAGGTACAAACCCAGACCGATTAAAACAGTTGCAACAAAAAATATCAATTGCGTGCGAGAAAACGGAACAGCCATACACCGGAACAATAGCTGCTTTTGCAGGAGTTTGCAAAATAAAATTAATTATTTTACGCTGACTTCCGGCGCGCAGTCTGCCCATTCTTTACATTCGCGAATCAGTACGCCGTGTACTTCGCTGAACAGCAATGGCATACTTACCGCCAGCGGAATTTTTCGGCTGTCGTCGCTGAAGGCAAGCGACAACGGCGGCTCGCCCTCCTTATATTGCTTTATTTCCTTTTGGGTCAGGCCGGAAAGGGGCTCTCGTGACAAGATGCAGGAGAACGCCTTGCGCCATTTGTCGCCCACAAACAGCGTATCCTTGCTGCAATCCGTCGCTTTTACATCGTAAAGACGCTTGGCGTCGAACGCCCTGAGTACGCGCACGTTCGCGCGCAGCGCCATGAGGCCGGTAAGCGGATCATAGGCACCGTCTTTCAGGCTGTGCAGCACTTCCGGGCGGTCATTGCGATCTTCCGGCGGTTCGTTGATTTCGGTTGTTACCGTGCCCTGGTTATTGAATTCAAGTTTGATGTGGCGGGGCTTGTTCTTGGTTTTGTAATAGCTTTCGTAATATGCCGGGACGACGTAATCACCCGGCTCGATCAACTTCCTCGT
>Ga0207022_10160_pt1 | contig 18138 bp, 13 predicted proteins | sample Alteio_BWMinCont_46_FD_153307 | JGI IMG/M metagenome (GOLD analysis project Ga0207022, IMG submission 153307) | Enriched cells from forest soil in Barre Woods Harvard Forest LTER site, Petersham, Massachusetts, United States -... | ecosystem: Environmental > Terrestrial > Soil > Temperate forest >... | reverse complement strand
GCTACCTGCTTGGCCGTGAATACTTCATGATGGCAGCCCTGCGTCATATGCCCCGTGAGGAAGCCGAACAATGCCGTAAGGAGCATAGTCGCACCATCATGACTGCAGGCGTCACGCTTACCGTGCTTGCAACCATTCCGGTTCTCAATTTGTTCGCTCCTTTCTGGGGCGTTGCGGTCATGGTCCACCTCTACCACAAACTTGCGGAGACCATGCCGCCAAAAGCCATGCGGGAAGATTTGAACAATTATCTATTGAATTCAGAGCACTAAAAGGATTGTGGCCCTGCCGGTTCTACGTAATCCTGCACAGCGCTGTAGTTTTCTATTGACTAGAGCCGCTTATTTCGCGAAAAGTACCTTCCTTTTTTGGAGTATGACCCCTTCATCTAGCGGTTAGGATACCGCCCTTTCACGGCGGGTGCACGGGTTCAATTCCCGTAGGGGTCACCATTTCTCTATTACAGCCTGTTTTATTTCATCCCAAGCCACCATCGAGCTGTGGCCAAAAGATAACAAAACTTCAAAGCTAAGATTAATGGTAATCACCTTTGGTGAGAAAAATCCCAACCGATAGCTACACGTACCAGCTCTTGATTATGGAAATCTTCATTTCCACGCATTGCCTGGTGAAACAAACGCCCGTTATGCGGCCAAATCACTAAATCGCCAGCATTGAGGGTAACCTCCTGAGAATGCTTTGACACCAGTTTCTCAAATTTAGGCTCATCAGGTTTATTCAACACATCCAGTCGGGTGTCATTTATTTTTCCCCGGCGTGCAGGATACGGTAATTTTTTTAATGGCTTGGCGGCCAAAGGATTCGGCCTATTGTCCTTCTCATTGGTAAGAGATACTTTAATTGCTCCTAACTCGGGGGTAGCTTTTGCTTCTTCCAGTAATGTTTTATAATCGGTAAACCGTGTTGCTGCCTTACCCTCATTTAATACGCCGCCCAATGCGGTTGCCGCAATATCTATAGGATGTATGTGGAGATGCGAAAATTTTGGAGTATCTCTTCCTGTACGGGCAAGTACAAAAGGCTCCCCTTTTGGCATCAATTCAATAGCTAATCCAATCCCTTTTCCGATAAGGGGCGCATAGCTATGGTCTTTTAAGAATTTTGTTAGTTCCTCGGTGTACGGCTCCCCGCGTATTTCATTTTTAGAAATTTCCGGCAGGTTTTTTACGACATATATTGTAGTCGCCTCTTTACCGGCGTTTTTCAATGTTGCCAGTTCTTTTAATACCTCTGGAGGCATATGCTCATGGATGATCTTTGCCAAAAGCGCATCATCCTTCACCGTACCATCGACAAACGGTTTTAAAGCCGTCTGCAAATCCTCTTTTACCCCATTAGTGAGGGAAAATTCGATAACGGTGAGCGGTTCCCCGCCTTTTTGCGGCCCAATTTTATTTTTTCTGATACTAGTGGTATAGCCCTCGGGGGTATGGTCCTCTGTCGTTTCGGTATAATTGTGGCTATCCATCCTCAGCCTCTAAAATAGTTAGTAATTTTATCAGAATAATTAATAAAAATCAATAAATAGGCCTGTATTAATTTTTGGGCGGCTTTGACCGCCCACTCCCGTAGGGGGCCCATTTCCTATCTACTATTTTATATTTTATTTCATAAGCAGTACTGGATTATCGCCGGTATGGTTGCGGGATACATGTGGCAATTATAGCAGAAGGCGGGAATAAATGAACATATTCAAAATGTTCACGCTGAAGTGGTGGCAGGTCGGTGTTTTTAAGTGGCGCGTATTGGCCTGTCGTATTTTACCCTTATTTGCCGTTTCTTATTATTATAAGCGCCGTCTTTTTAACCTACATCACCTAATATATGGTGGAAACAATAGCTTGTACGAATCGGCACTGTTTTATTTCTGAGTAAAAGCACGTCGTTTTCCCTCAGGAGACAGCTGAATTCCGTGGATTACCGTTGACACTTATTAATAACTTCCTTAGCGTACCTGCATAATTCCTTGCCGGAAAAAAGTGCGGTCGCTAAGCGACAAAGTACCTTTGTACTAACGAAAAGGCCAGAATGGCGTTTGGTAATGAGACATAAATCTGGCAATGAATAAACGTTACAGTACAGGGGGGATACCATGGTAGACGATCAAAAAAGAGATGAGCCATCTGGCGAGCCGGGGAAACTACCCGACGATCATTCCGGCAGCCCACCTAACGATAATTCCAATCCCCCGCCACCTGATGAACAATCTGGCGAGCCAAGTCGTAAACCTGGAACGGAGCTTGTCAGGATTGTGAGAGCAGAGGAAGCGCAGCTACTTCAGCCGAAGTCCCACGGGCCCGGGTTTATGCGGAGGGAAGTCATTGGCCACATGCATAACATCTTCAGCAATGTGGCAACAAGTATGAGTTCGGCGCTCGAGAATTTACCTCATGAAACCCTCGAAAAGCCAATTTCAAAACATGACATGAAAGTGAAAGACCTGCCTCGGATATTTTCAGGTATCAGCGCTTATATTGATACGAACCTTTTGGCCATACGACGCAACGAGGCGCTGGTGCCGGATAAAATCGATATGGAAAATATTAGGCAGGTTTTCCTGACATTAAAGTTGGTGCAGGCCAAGTTGAATGACATCGTCGAAAACCAAGAGGTCGCCCATCCCAAAGGCCCCATGCGAACGGAACCGTCGCATAGAATGGAACCTTACATTGATGCTGTGGACAGGGCTAAGCAGCAAAGGCGTATTTCTGCGCTCGATGTTGGCGCAACGCAAAATGACCTTAATAATCGCTCCACCAGGAATCCGCGGCTTGCGGGTGCTGAGAAAGTAGCCCTGACAGCCGTGGCCAAGGATGTTGGCCTGTTTGCAACAGTGGCGGCACATTTGCTGGGCGCACAGATAACCGGATATGAATTTGTGGATGAGGGGCATTTCCAGCACCATGACGAGAACATCCAAAAACTGATGGCCACTACGCCACCCCAGCCCTGGGCCGATGCGATGAAAGCGCAGGTAATAAATATGCCGAGGGATGACATGGAAAACTTTCAGATATTCGCGCGATAAATACGTACTCTGTCCGTGAGAATCTCCCGATCACCCTGCGCAGTGCAAGGTCCCATTTCCCGATAATTAGCTCGGATCATATCTCAGGTAAGCGGGGCTGTTTTGAGATTTTTTCATGAGTAAGAGTCCCTTACCCACTCGCCTGTGTCGGCCACTTATTCCACACCGTACCCCTGCACGGTACCCTAATTAAGGCCATGTTAATTATAAATAAATTATATTTATGACAAATTTAAATTAACCGTTTTCTATTAATGTGATAATAAATAATCAATTATTACAAAAAACTTCAAATCACTTGCAGGAAAGAACACATTGCGTCCTGAACCAAAGATAAAGCCGCATGACGTCGCCCATGAAATATTGGAAACGACGCTGTTGATGAGCCTTCTTGGCGGAAACGGTGACGATAACCGGATTGGCCGGATGGCCAAAGCCAGGATGCGCTTTAAGACCTCTGGCTCCGTGAAGGAAGGTGGTGGTGATCTTACGTATGATTATGCCTTTCCCGATGGAAGCAAAGGCCATTACGAGCTTATCCATGGCACCTTCAGCACACGCACAGGTTTCCAGGCGGCAGCATTTAAAAAAACACTTACCGACCCCGATGGGGAACAACATTCGTCCATCAAACTGGTTTTCCCCGGCACCGCCAAACGATCCCAATTTGATGACCTCAATGCGTTTGATACGTTCTTTACAAAGCGCATTGGCAGCCAGATCCACAATGCCAAATTGTGGATGGAAACCGAGGTTATTCCGCGCATAGAGACAGTTGAACATAGGGACAAACCCATTGAAATTTCCGGTCACTGTCTGGGCACGCAGTGTGCGATCTGGACCAAAGCGTTTCTTGAAAGAAAAACTCGCGCAAAAGAAAAGTACAGGAACGTAACGGGCGTTGCACTCCTCGAGCCGACAGCACCGGGGCTTGTTATCCCAGGTATTACGAGTGCAATAGAAGATAACCATGACTTAAACAAACATGATGCCATTCAGCATCTGTACCATAACGCATATTCTGTCTTTGTCGATCCACCTACCGTTGTCACTCCCTTTGGGCACGGCAATATGTGGGATACGGTTCCTATAGGGGAGCAAGACTTTACCATACATATGCCCCCAACGAAACTATCTGAGGAATTAGCCAAAGCCCGCGAAAATCCTTTTATGTTTCGCAGAGAGTTGCAGGAAAAAGAACGGGATGTGCTTAAAGATTTAGCAGTGAAGAGAGCACAAGAAGAAGAGAAAAGGAGCAAACGGCTGGCCGCCGGAAATGAGAATGTTCAGCCACTCCCTCCTCCAAAAAAGCTTTCCACATTCGAGCGGATAAAAAAGGCATTTTTTAAGACTGCGGTGGGCATGGAATTTGAGAAACAGTATTTTAAAAACCATTACCTGTTGGCATTGTCAGAAGAGCTGCTACCTGAGAAACCAACGCCAGATAATCTTACGCCAAAACCCAAAAAGCCGATTGAAGAATTGATCACCGAAACCCTCCCGCCGGACGCTGCGGCCATGCTTGCTCACAGAGCCCCCAATATGGGATGGAGCGAGGAACAGCGCATCAACCAATTGTTAACAGCTGTCACCGTAGATCACGGGCGTGACCTGGTCGAAATCGTCACTCGTCCCTGCGTAAGAGGCGGCAGGAGGGGAGTGCCCGGTATCGAAGAGGAGCGTCCCTGGCTTTGGAATGACCCCTTCCCCACGACAATGGATGATACACTCGAAAAACCAGCGCCCAATTACCCGGCACCTTTCTATGAACGTGCAAGTAAGTCGTATTTGGCAGACATGCTAACAGCAACTATGATCTTACAAGCGCGCCTCAATAGCGAATCAGAGATAGGCCAGCGCATTACCAAGGCACTCGAGCATGCTATGCAACCGCTGAATTTGGCATCACTAACATCCTTCAAAGCTACGGGAGATACACTTATAGCTGAAATCCCGGCACGGAAAATTGCCAGAAGTCTTCCTTCACTGCGGTCTACAGTGGAAGAATGCGCAAAATTAGTTCCGGAAGAAGGCAGAGCCTGTGTTGCAGCCATCGCTACAATTGACGCAGCCAGTTTTGCCCTTGGGCGTGGCTACAACATAAAGCCTGAACACAACATGAAAGCGCGGTATCGTTAATTCATGTGAACCATACACCTGATGATATAGACGTCATTATCCGAAATAATCGGCAAGACCGGAGCAATAATCCTGTTGTTATATCAATGTATTGCGTCGCAATGGACGGGAAGCGCCCCGCAAAAAGAGGGTCACCAACATTAATCACGGGTGTCACAAAAACTTCATACAATAAAAAACGCTTAATCGGCTGTTTTCTCTCATAATTGGCCCCGGAGACGATGGATGCAAACAGATTTACCAGAACCTGACTTATCACTTTTGCGCGATATTCAACGCGCGGATGGAGGGAAATTGGGTCCGGTGCATCTGCAGCACTTTCATAAAGACAACAAAGATCTTTATTATATCGGCACGCATCATGGCACGAATATCGAAAACGTAAGCCATGAAACTATTGGGCAGGCAATCTATAAATATAAACCACAGTGCGTAGTGCTCGAGGGCATAGAAACAGTCAAAGGTGTTTCTCCGCAACTGGGAATTGACCCTAAATTGCCGCCACACGTTCAAGCAGCACGCTATTTTCAATCAGAAGAGAATGTCCATACTGCGGAATTACTACGCAAAAAAAATGTCCCATTTATTGGCGGAGAGCCACCTACTAGTGCCGTTTTTAAATCCGTCGAACAACAGGGATACTCTACAAAAGAGGTGATGGGCTTATACCTGTTGCGCATGATCCCCCAATGGCGCCGCCGCGGGGTACTTAAGGACAGCCATCAGTTTACTGAAATGGCAACGAACTTTCTAAAAAGCCCAGTATTCAGCCATGTTCCTGATCAAGAAAAACTAACGCTTCAGGAATTTAATGCATGGTACGACCAGCATAAAGCGGAGCTGGGTAATAAAGAGTATTTGCAAACAATCGCTGCGGACTCAAATTCTAATAATGCTCCCGATGCCAACTATTTTCAGAAAATGGCCAATTCAATGGATGCTGCCCGCGACAGCAATATTATCGCAACGGTGAATGAAGTACTGAAGCAATACGACAAGGTGCTTGTTGTGTATGGCAACGCTCATCAATATACTTCCGAGCCAATATTCGAGAAGATGTTCGAGAGCAAAGGAACAATCGAAACCCTGGTGTTAACCGAACATAAGCCCAGACAAACATCGCAACCGGCGAACCAGCAGAACCCAAACAACGCTTACCAAACAATTGCTGGAGTAGCAGGAATTTCCGGGATTGCCAGCGGTGCCATGATTTTGAACACACCGGAAATCGCACAAAGATCCCTCGCCAAAACCACGGCTGTTGGCGCTATTGTTGCGGGGAGCATTACAGCGATGTGGTCTATGCTAAATCTTTTCAGCACCAAAAACGCTGCTCCATCACAGAACACTGCAAAACAAAATAACAGCCCGGATTCTGCTGAAAATGCCTCAGGTAATGGCCATGTGGCACGACTTCAACAGGAGCAATCAACTACCTCTCCCCAACGATAGGCGAATCGGAGTAATGCTATTCACGTGAATTGATAGCAAACTATTGTCCCGCGATGAAAAAGCTCATAGCATATTCACTAGGCAAACCGTTAAAAATCGCATAAATTCAGTCGGCTGTTTAGCGCTGATGCGTCTACAGCACCATACGATAAAACCAGTACCATGCACACAACACCACTCAATTTCTTTGACAAGAGCACTACCCCAAAACAGGTAGCCGATAGCATCGCTCACCTGTCCGACGAAGAACGATTGGCGGCGCTGGTCAGCATTCCTGCCCTGTCAGTTGAGGAGTATCTTCTCACTTCGGACACCATACCGAGTTATTATCTGCGCACCATCCTTCGCACACAATTTTTAATCCATCATCCGAATCTTTTTAAACCCACACTCAGCGAGTTAGAACCGCAAGAGCAGGCGCGTTATGCTCCTCTCTTCCGGCACCAGGAAGGCATTTATCGATATTTTAAACGTCATGTGCTGGATGTGATTGATTATGCATTTGGCACTCGCCGCGTCTCTGGGAATATTGGCGTTGAACAATCGACTCCTGCGAAAGCGCCAGGTGATCGCGACTGCGATATATTCTCGCAATACGCCATTATAACGGACATTGCGATTGCAGCCAGAAATCCTGACGATGGCAGGGAGAAAGCGAATGCCTTCATCCACGCCTTTCGGCATTTGCTAAAGCCCTGCCTGATTAATTTCGCCGTCGTGCAGGAAGGCAACAGGACATTCGTGCGCACCGATATGGATTTCGTTACCTTTTCGATTCTCGGGCAAATTATAGCAACGGCCGCGTTTCTTGAGCTCACCACGGAAGAGTTGGTGGCAGGCACGCGTGAAGGTCAGGCGCGCCTGTGGCAACATAAAATCGCCCGCGAGCTCGGACGCGTAGGATTACCCGGAGTCTGCGAAATGGCGATTATGGGATTACCGGGGATCAGTTTCCGGCAAAATATGGGCTGGAGTGAAAAGGATAAGCTGCAAGAGATCAATGATCCACTCTACGAGCAGATCGAAAAAATCAAAATCCACAGGGATATATGGCCGGATCTCATGTATGACGCCAAAGGCAAACGCGTACTCGACACATCGGTGAACAAATTACCGGACGGGCGGACAATTCATACGTTGGCTCCGTTGGAGAATTTCAAAACGCATGCCAGATCGGCAAGCTATAAGGCACTGAAGAAAAAATTCACGCTGGAGGGAGCATTCTCCACGGTCACGATGGTGGCCACCGGCAGCGGCATGGGTGCAATAGGCAATGCCGGCAATATGGCGTTTAAAGCCTTATTGAAGGGGCTTAAGCCGGGATGGCAGGCCTATAGCAGCAAAAAAATCTGGGACAGCACACTGGGTGAAATGCTGAGCAGTCAGAAAAAATAATATCAACGACCACATTTATCAACGAAAGGCCGGACGGAACGGCTCGCTTGTCTGCGCTGCCGCCCAATTTTTAGGACCATCCGCAAATCCCATACGGCTGACCCAACTCGTCACATTATCGACCAGGCTATTCAACCACCGCGTCAGATCCTGCGCCGATTGACTGGGCTTAGGAGGATTATCGGGCGCGGTGTTGGGGTGTTGTTGTTCATAGGTGCGTTGGAATTCCGCCAGCGTTCCGTTCGCCTCAAGGTTCTGCACAATCGTCGGGTCCAGTTTTCCCTGCGCGGCCTCTGATTTTAAGATATGCATCGCCTGTGCTGGCTGGAAGCTACTGCGGTAACTGCGATCAGCCGTCAAAGCTTCCAGCACATCCGTCACATGGATCACTTCCGCCAGCTTATCATCGGGTGACGCAGCACTGCGGTTTGCATCCCTGAAACGCGCCATGCTCACAATCTTTTCAACCCCACGCAAGGCTTCCGGCAACGGTGCGGCTTTAACAAAGAGTTCACTCATGGAATCATGACTTTCAACCACCGCTTTCTCTGCATCGGTCAACGTGCCACGCTTTGGCAGGGTAAGCGTTGCGGATTCCGTTGCGTTTAGCCATGCGGCAGGATCGGCAGGGACAATATGCTCCGTAGCCTTTTGCTGGATACGATTCCAGATTGCATTGTGCTGTTGCTGGGCAGCAACGTCCGTAAGGCTGGTCTCCGAGCGCGTAAAATCCTTCCCGATATCCAGCACCACTCCGGCCGCAGTATTTTCTGCTCCTTTATCGGCAAAAAGAATTTTCCCGCTATTCGCCTCTTCCATAAAAATCAGATCATGGCGTTTTTCCGGATAATCCGGAACGACACTATCGTACTTTTGCGTTACGCTTTGCATCCGCTCACGATCGATGCGACTTGATTTGTGCAGCAACTGCGGGTCAATCGCCGCTTTCCCCATATCGTGACACAGCGCCCCCAATAGCAGCGTTAATGACTCAATCTGAGTGTCCGCAGGCATAGACGTGGCGGAAGGATGCTCCATCACATACTGACGTTCATGATACTGCATGGTAAGCGCGGTGTGGTTGAGAACATGTTTCCAGGTTTCCGGCGATTGCTTTTCCAGCACCGTCAATGCCGTTTCCAGCACCTTTGCTAGCTGCTGCTGCCCCGGGTTATCGACAATTTCACGATTGAATATGGCAGCAGATGCCGCGGCTGGCTCTGCCAATGCCGCCACCAGCAAATTGAGATGAGTGAGTTTGCCATCCGCAGGCATATCGCTGGTTTTTCCCAGCTCAGCCAACGCTCCCATCGCCGCCTGCATCGCCTCAGGCGTCGGAACGCCTGACGCCACATTAACGCCTGGAAACTGCGAGAGGTAAGACTCGGCAGATTGATTTATATCCATACGACACTATCTACGGTCAGCATACGATTGTGTAACTTAAAGAGATTTAACCTATTTTCACACATTACAGCGGGAAAATCTGTTAAAGTTTTGTTACATCGCTATCCTGCTGGATAGGCAGGCAAAAATTACTGGGAAGCTTTTGGGAAACTTAAACCGCACCGGCGCTGGATTTGGCAACCAATTGATCTATAAGATAATCAACGCCATGTTCGGCAATCACGGAAGAGAATTCCGAGCGCTGGGTATTTAGCAATCCAACTCCCTCAACGATCACATCAAAGATCTGAAAATGCCCTTTGCCGTCCTTGATATCCCCTGCATGCACCCGATAATCCACCTGCACGGGCTCACTGTCCGGAGCATCGGACTTCATCCGCATACTCACGGTAAATTCGCCATCACCATCATCCTTGACGCCCTGCAATGTGAACGTCCCGCCGCTGAAATTCGTGAAGCGGGAGGTATAATGCAGTAGCAGGAATTTTTTATATTCTGTCAGATAGCGTTTTTTCTGGTCATCCGTTGCCTCACGCCAGTAGCGCCCCATAACAAAACGTCCCACCCAAGGAAAATCGACAATACCTGCGAAGATTTTCGTCAGTGAATCCTGTTTTTTCTGCTTATTGAGCGATTGATCAGCAATCACCGCTAACGCCTGATCCCCTACATGCTGGACAAAATCCCCCGGCGCTTCACTAGCAACCGTAACTCCATCAGGGCCTGCCATGGCCATTGTGGACACAGTCAGCGGCATCAGGAGGACGCTGAATATCATAGCAAATTTTATAATATTTTTCATTGGGTGTGTCCTGTTGGGGTACCCTATGGTGTGTATTATTTGACAACGGTTCGGGCAAGTGCTTTTTTGGCTTTGCTTTAGGCGCGACGGGACGGAGCATCCATAACATCTCCCACTCTCCAACCCCGTTACATCATGTTAAGAAGGATCGGCTGTTTGTGACCTCTACCCCAATACCTCCAACCTTGATGGAAAACATATTTACGCCGTTCTCGTCAGAGCGTGTGGGAATTTCCTTTGAATTTTTTCCTCCTAAAAGCGATGAAATGGAGCTCAAATTATGGGATGCCATCCGCCAGCTGGAGTCATTGCATCCGCAATTCGTATCGGTGACCTACGGTGCTGGCGGCAGCACGCGCGAGCGCACCCACCACACCGTACATCGCATGGTACAGGAAACGGGGCTGAAGCCTGCTGCGCACCTGACCTGCGTCGATGCCAGCCGAAGTGAAGTGGATCAGGTCGCTCACGACTACTGGGATGCTGGCGTACGTCATATTGTTGCGTTGCGTGGCGATCCCCAGCAGGGAGCCAGTGAATATGTACCTCATCCGCAGGGATATCGTTATGCGTGTGATCTGGTTGCCGGACTCAAACGCATTGGCGATTTTGAAATCAGTGTCGCCGCCTTTCCGGAAAAACATCCTAATTCGGCGAGCTTTGAAGCAGACATTGATTATTTGAAACAAAAAATAGATGCCGGTGCCACTCGGGCGATTACCCAGTATTTTTTTGATGTAGAACATTATTTTCGTTTTATGGATCGCCTGGAAAAGCACGGTATTTCCATTCCGGTGGTTCCGGGAATTTTGCCGGTAGGGAATTTTGCCCAGGTCAAAAAATTCAGCGCCATGTGCGGTGCCGCCATCCCCGTATGGCTGGAAAAGCTTTTTGAGGGGCTGGATCATGACCCAATCAAGCGCAATGGCGTTGCGATAAGCGTTGCCACGTCACAATGCCGCGAGTTGGTGCGAGCAGGCGCAACCCATCTGCATTTTTATACGATCAACCGTGCCGACCTCACCGCCGCCACGTGCCACATGCTCGGTGTCCGCGCCCGGTAAACGTTCGCGCGTAAGCGTTTAATTGTAAAAGTCTATTTACTATCATCCGCTTATCGCCAATAATGACGGGGATGGCTAAGGACCCCGCAACACAATCTCCCGACATCGATAAACCGTCCCTGCTGCACAGCTCGGATCGGTTTGCGAGCCTCAATATCGTCATCTGCGACCCGGACCACAATGTCGCGGTACTGGTGCGAAATATTCTGGCAACGCTAGGGTTTAACCGCATGTTCATCGTCCATGACGGTGATGAGGTACTTGAGCTCATGCGAGAGGAGAAGCTTGATTTTGTCGTGACCGACTGGGATATGGAACGCTTCTCCGGCATCGATTTGATCTACCATTTACGCAAATCGCTGGAGTCCCCCAACCGGATGATTCCAATCATTATGCTCACCGCCCGTAACGCTCGAAAAGATATTCAAAGCGCACGCGATGCTGGCATTACCGAATATATCATTAAACCCTTCACCGCCAAAACCTTACTGGAGCGCATCTACGAGATCGTCAAGGAACCCAGGGGATTTATTATTTGCAAATCGTATATCGGGCCAGATCGCAGGCGCGTCAGCTCCATGGAACTCCCGCCTGATCCCGATGAACACCATAATTTTCAGGAACGCAAACCAGCGCTGATTGTCGACAAAGAGGTACTCCAGCAGGTCCTCATGGATGATACACCGCGCATGATCATGCCGGACTATAGCATCAAGAAAAAGGTGGGCTATGAGGTGCCGGACATCCTGCTCATCAACCCACTGGCGCTTGCCAATTCCGAACAGGAGATTAAAAACGTACAAGATGAATTCATGGTCATGATGCTGCAGGATGTTGAAACCCTGCAAAAGTCATTCTCTGCTCTGACAGCAAGCACTGACAATGCGAAGCAACTACTCTCTGCCATCCAGGATGCATCCTTCTCCATCAAGTCACGCGCAGGGATTTTTGGTTATGTACGTGCAACGGAAGTGGCGGGCCAGCTCCATAATTTTTGCCGCCGTTATTACGATAAAGACAATCCCGACCATCTCGTGATTTTAGAAAAACACATCCAGACCATTGCCGCGATCTTCAACCAGAAAATCACCGGGGATGGGGGAGAAGTGGGACGCGCCCTCATCATCGATCTAGCGCGCCTGATCAACAAATATATGAAGAAGCCCGCCTAAGCCGGATATTCAGGGCGCTGTAGGTTCCCCACGAATGGTTGCCAGCAAAGCATTACGTACTTCGCGTAATTTAGTGGGGTGGGTAATTTTCATCCCGAAGGCGTCTTTGACGTAAAATACGTCGGCCACCTGCGTACCGTAAGTGGAAATATGTGCGGCAGCAATGGATAGCCCCAGCTCAGCAATGGCATCGGTAATTTCGTAAAGAAACCCTGTACGGTCCTGCCCAATCAACTCAATTACACTGTACACATTGCTTGCATCATTTTCAACCAGCACCTGCGGACTGACCGGCATCGCATTCAAGCTGGGGTTCGTATACTGTGGTGCACGCTCTGCAAACATTTCCGCCGGCTCTAATTCGTTGGAAAGTGCCTGCTCCATGTAAACGGACATTTTGGCAAGCCTGTCCGAGCGGTCAAACACCTGGCCGGTGGCATCCTGTAGCTGGAATACGTCGACAACCATTCCATTCTTGAGCGTAAAGATTTTGGCACTGATAATGTTGGCACCGGCAAGCGCAATCGCTCCGGAGATTTTGGAGAAAAGACGATTCTGGTCAGCGGTACAAATAATAATTTCAGTGATGGAATGCTCGAAATGGTGCTGGGTATCCACAACCAGCGGCAGCGATGCGTGCCCGGCTTCCCGCAACATACGGGCAATCACGGCATGCCGTGTCATATCAAAATTTGCCCAGAAATTGGGAGTACCCTGTTCAAGATATGCGTTGATATCCGCCTGACTCCAACCAATGAGTTGCGACTCCAGCTCTGTACGGAATTGCCCGGCCTGATGGTATTTCAACTCTACCTGCCCTGTCCCCATGCACTGCTCAGCACGCCGATACAAATCGCGCAGGAGTGCGCCTTTCCAGGCATTCCATACCGCAGGGCCCACTGCGCGGATATCCGCTGCCGTCAGCACGAGGAGTAATTTCAGGCGCTCCGGCGAGCGTACCAGTGCCACGAAATCCTGTACTGTTTTTGGGTCGTCAATATCGCGCTTAAACGCCGTATTTGAAAAGAGCAGATGATAGCGCACGAGCCAGCCACATGTTTCAATTTCATCGGCCGAGAAGCCGAAGCGTTCTGCCAGTTTGCTGACCACACGTTCACCGAGCTCAGAATGATCCTGGTTGCGTCCCTTGGCAATGTCGTGGCAAAAGAGCGATAAATACAGCACCCGTCGCATCTGCACCCGATGGATAATATCACTGGCCAGCGGTAATTCATCCCTCACCCGGCCTTTTTGAATGGCGTGCAGAATACCGATGGCCACCAGCGTATGCTCATCCACGGTATAGACATGGTACATGTTAAATTGTGTCTGACCGATGATACGTCCAAAATCGGGGATAAAACGCCCTAAGACCCCCACTTCGCTCATGCGCGATAGTGCTCGCTCCGGCTGGTCGCCGAGCATGATTTCCATAAACAGCGCACACGCCTTGGGATCATTACGCACCTGATCATCAATGCGGTGCAGGTTGCGCGAGGCCAATTGCAGCGTACGCGGGTGAATGTCCAGCCCATGCACCTGCGCCACCCGGAACAATTCAATCATCAGCACGGGATTAACTTCAAACGCCATCTCACTGCGCACGCCAAGGCGCTGCCCATTGAGGCGGAAATGCCCCAATGCCCATGGCATCTGCCAAAGCCACGCCAAAGATTTATGTGGGCTACGCTTCTTTCCATCTTCCAGGAGTGCACAGAATACCCGCGTCATGCTGCCCACCGTGCGCACCGCGACAAAATAACGGCGCATAAAACGTTCAATGGATCGATTCTTGGAAGGATGGGCATATCCCATCTGCACCGCCAGCGCATGCTGCCTGTCAAACGTCAGGCGATCTTCGGCACGATCGGTAAGGTAATGCAGTGTAATCCGCACACGCCAGAGAAAAAGGCGTGCCTGATCAAACGTGGCAAATTCTTCTGCTGTCAATAATTCAAGGCCCACCAGGTCTTTAACTTCGTGGATAGGATAGGCATACCGCGCCAGCCACCAGAGCATTTGCAAGTCACGCAGGCCACCTTTGCCTTCCTTCACATTGGGCTCAAGCATATAGCGTGAATCCCCAAAGCGTTGATGGCGGACATCGCGCTCCGTCAGCTTAGCTTCCACGAATTCCGACACGCGGCCTTCCACAACTTCCTCCTGGAAGCGTTGCTGAAAGCGTTCACATAACGCTGGGTCTCCTACAATGAAGCGGCTATCGAGGAGATTGGTGCGGATGGTCATATCGACCAGTGACGCCTCAATCGCACTATCGACACTATGTAGCGACTGGCCGACCTTTAGCCCCAAATCCCATAGGCCGTAGAGAATACGTTCTGCCAAATGGGTAATTTCTGGGGTGATTTCCGGCGATTCGCTCTCATAGAGAAACAAAATATCGATATCCGAATGCGGAAACATTTCATTGCGCCCATATCCCCCCACCGCAACGATGGCAAGCGGCAGCTTCGGAACCTGCTGTTGATAAAGTATGGTAATCAGCTGATCGGCTATGTGGGTAAGCGCCTGTAGTGCCACCTCCGGGTCATGACCCTGCATGAACTGCTCACGCACCTGTTCTTGCTGGTGTGTAACCAACGTACGAAGATCCGCCAGCGTATTGGCAGGAACCGGGGTTGCGATGGAGTTACGATTAGACATGGCCTGATTTTAATCCGTTCTGCGAACAGTTCCAGTGCATAATTTCCTTATAACCATTATAATGATACCATGACCAGACGTTCCTCTTCTTCGCAAGCCATCTGCTTTATGCTTGCCAGCATGGCAGGTTTTTCCGCCATGAACATCGTCATCCGCCTGCTTTCCCACGAGATGGCGTCCACCCAGATGGTGCTTTTACGCAATTTGTTCAGCCTCGCTATTGTCGTTGTGTGGAATGTTGGCCTGCACCGCAAGCGCCCACGCTTTCCCACCCGCCGCCTCTCTGGGCATTTCTGGCGGGCCAGTATCGGCATCGTTGCCATGGAGCTGTGGTTTCACGCGGTGAGTTTGCTGCCGGTCACCCTTGCCACGGCACTCAGCTTCACCACGCCGATTTTTTCGACGATTATCGCTATTATCTTTCTCAGGGAAACAGCGGGGCTCAGGCGGTGGGGCGCTATCGCCTGCGGGTTTATCGGCGTGCTCATCATCCTGCGCCCCGGCATCAGCGATATCAGCGCCGATGCTTTGTTCGTGATCGGTTCTTCGCTCATGATGGGCGTTGCCGGCGTATTGGTCAAAACGCTCACCCGCACCGAACCTCCTGAAACCATTGTATTTTATATGTCGCTTTTTATGATCCCGTGGTCAGTCCCGCTTGCCATCCTGAATTGGCAGGAACCCACACAACATCAACTCTGGCTCGTCTTCCTAGTCGCCCTGCTTTCTACTGCGTCGCATTTGTGTATGGCACGGGCCTATATGCGGGCAGAAATGGTAGCATTGATGCCGTTTGATTTTTCACGCCTCCTATTCACTTCCGCCTTCGCCTATGCACTTTTTGGTGAAACGATTGATCTTCCGACCATCATCGGATCAGTGCTGATTATTGCCAGCAGTATCTATAGCGGTAAGAAGGAAGTCGCCGCGAAGGCCGTGGTTACAACAATGTAAGGTCAGCTTCTTTTTTGCCTGACAGCACCGCCTGCGCCAGCGGATAATCGAGTTCATTTTCCCATTTCGCGAGGAAAACGGTCGTCATCCCATTACCGATCAGGTTGACGATGGCACGTCCGGTGGACATAAAGCGATCAATGGCAAAAATCAGCGCCAGCCCCACTTCCAGATTTTGCTGCGGAATAAGGTTCATCGACGTCAGCGTTGCCGCCAGCACCAAAAACGCACTGCCCGTTACCCCGGCGGCACCTTTGGACGTAATCAATAATACGCCAAGCAAGGTGAGTTCCTGCCAGAAGGTAATTGGCGTGTGGGTGGCATAACAGATGAAGAGCGCGCCCATGGTAAAATAGATCGACGAACCGACGAGATTAAACGAATATCCAGCGGGAATGACCAGCCCAACCACCGGCTTGGAACAGCCGAGCGCCACCAGCTTTTCCATCATGCGCGGCAGCACTGTTTCCGAGGAAGCTGTGCCCAATACAATCATAAGTTCTTCACGGATGTATTTGAGGAATTGCCATGTACTCAGCTTGCAATAGATGCTCATCACCGGTGCCAGTACCGCGAAGATAAACACCGCCCCCGTGAGGTAAAAAATACCGATCAACGCACCAAGTTCTTTCAGCGAACCGACACCGAATTTCCCCACCGTATAGGCCATTGCGCCAAAGGCACCGAGCGGGGCTGCCTTGGTAATGATATCGACCATTTTAAACAATACATGCGAGAACGACTCGATCACCGCAGCTATTTCTTTGCCTTTGCTGCCAATCGCCGCCAATGCCCAGGCAAAGAGGATAGCAACGACCAATACCTGCAAAATTTCGCCCTCGGCAAATGCACCGACCAACGTATTGGGGATCATATTCATGAAAAAATCGGTGGTGTTGTGCATGGTGGCATGCGCCACTTTTTCTTTCACGCTGCTGGTATCAAACTGCGTAACATCAATATTCATGGTACTGCCGGGCTTGAAGAACTCGACCAGCACCCAACCAATCACCAATGCCAGCGTCGTAATAATTTCAAAGACCAGCACCGCTTTGGCACCGACACGCCCGACCTGTTTCATATTGCCCATACCGGCAATACCACTGACCATCGTGCAGAAAATAATCGGGGCAATCAGCATCTTGATGAGTTTAATGAACGCATCGCCCAGCGGCTTCATAGCAATTGCCGAACTGGGCGCCACCACGCCGAACATAATACCAATCACAATGGCAGCGATGACCTGAAAGAAAAGGCCGCGATAGAAGGGCTTTTTGACGTTATCCTGCATGTAATTGTGTCCTGATTAAGATGAGAGCTTAGACCGGATCGCCCCACGTCTTACGCGTGAAGTTGTGGTGGGCTTCGACGATACGCACCGTACCGGTTTTCGAGCGCATCACGATCGATTGCGTAATAGCACCGCCGGGGAAGCGGCGCACGCCTTTGAGCATTGAGCCATCGGTCACGCCGGTAGCGGCAAACATCACATCGCCCTTGGCCAGTTCTTCCAAGACGTATTTATGGTTTAAGTCCTTGATTCCCATGCGCAGCGCCCGGCTTTTTTCTTCCGCTTTCGAGAACAAAAGGCGTCCCTGCATCTGCCCACCGATGGAGCGCAGCGCCGCCGCTGCCAACACACCTTCCGGCGCACCGCCGGTACCCATATACAGATCGACTCCCGTATCCGGGCGTGATGTCGCGATGACGCCAGCGACATCGCCATCGAGGATGAGCTGGATACGCGCCCCGGCTTCACGCACTTTGGCAATCATTTCTTCGTGGCGATCACGTTCTAAGATCACGACAACGAGATCGGATACGTCGCATTTTTTGGCTTTTGCCAGGTTTTTTAAATTCTTCAGCGGGGTATTGTCGAGATCGACAACGCCTTCCGGCAGGCCGCCGCCGACAGCGATTGTATCCATGTACACATCCGGTGCATGCAGGAATCCGCCTTTTTCCGCCATGGCAATTACCGTCAGTGCATTAACGCCGCCTTTGGCACAGATGGTCGTACCTTCAAGTGGGTCCAGCGCG
>Ga0207022_10159_pt1 | contig 18206 bp, 16 predicted proteins | sample Alteio_BWMinCont_46_FD_153307 | JGI IMG/M metagenome (GOLD analysis project Ga0207022, IMG submission 153307) | Enriched cells from forest soil in Barre Woods Harvard Forest LTER site, Petersham, Massachusetts, United States -... | ecosystem: Environmental > Terrestrial > Soil > Temperate forest >... | reverse complement strand
GTATAGTTTTTACATACGCATTTATATGGGGTATTTTGTGAACAAATTCAAGATAGGGTGTGTTATACTGCTGATCTTTGCCGCCCTGTCGGTGCAGGCGCAGCAGAAGCCCTATTCCCTGAATGAGGAACTGATCTACCGCATCAACTTCGGCAGCGCGGAGGAAGTGAAGATCCTGCTGGATAAGGGCGCCAATCCGAACGCCGTCGGCACCACCGGGGACTATGCCGTCTCCGTAGCGGTGGATCGCGATGACGAGGACGCCGCGCAGATCGTGCAGGCGCTGCTGGCCAAAGGGGCTAATCCAAACGTGCACAACAAATCCGGCATAACCCCGATAGTGGGCGCGGTCATGAACAATAAAATAGCCGTCGCCACTGTTTTAATCGCAGGCAATGCCGATTATCATGTCACTGCGCCTGATGGCAAGACCCTGATTCAAATAGCGGCGCGGAATAACAATCCTGACATGGCCAGGCTTATCCAGGACAAGCTTGATTACGAAGCAAAGCTTGATGCGGAAATGCGAAGTCCCGAGCACTTCAAGATGGTCGTACACCAGTATGTGTTTGACAGCTGCGCCTATCAGTACTGGAATTTCGTTCTTGGATCGCGCCAGGAACTTGGCAAGGAAGTGGATATAAGCAAGCAGATAGCCAGTGTAAAAGCCGACCTGATGGATCTTGCGCAGCAGATACAAAAATACTATCCCAATACGCGGCAGGCGGATCTCAAGCGCGTTGCGGATGACGCAACCAAGGAGATTTTTAACATACTCAATGGCATGGTATCCAACAGAAACCGCAGCAGCCAGGGAATAGGACGCGCAGAGGATGCCAATGAGCGCTGCCAGAAAATCTCAAATGCGGTCGTAGTGGATTTTGCCTCCAGCGCGGTGAAACATTAGCTTTTTCTTATTCGCGGGGATTTCCAGTCATAATTTTCATGCTGCAGGCCGCGCGCATACGGAAATGCTGTGCCCCAGGTAATAAGCGACGGCATGAATGAAGTCTTCCGCTGGAAAATGTGTTCCGTGCAGCAGTAGCGCTGCAGAAATTATCACAAGAACAAATACATTTACGTCATATCCCTGCAGTGGACAGCGCCTGAGGAAGATATATACCGGAAGCAGAGCGAAAGCTCCCGACGCAAGGCCGGCAACTACTTCCGCAACCGTATGTGCGTCGAGCGTTACCCGTGTCACCGCTATCGCAATAACAAGAAGTGCTGCCACAAGCGGCGGAAGGAATCGCCAGATGTTTTGCAGCCTGCCGGAAATGAGCAGCGCGCAGGTTCCCATGACCGACACGGACAGGGCGGCATGGCCGCTGGGGGAACGGATGTCGTAATGATGCGGCAGAAGCCAGCCACAGCCGAGGAAAAGCAATTTAAAGAGCCCGATCATGAACGCCGACAGCAGGAGCGATGCCATAAGTGCCGTCGCGCTCGTGCGGCAGCCGCAGAAGTATAAATACAGCGACCCGGCAAGTGCCACCCCGGTCATGACGGCACTATCGCCTATATCGGTTATGAATGTTGCAAACATGGATTCCTTAGATTACCAAACAAGACTAAAGTTACATTTTCATTGTCGCAATATCTCTGTTTCTTGCAGTCGCCACGAAAAGTAAAAACAGTACAAAGGAAAATATCCCGACAGTCAGGCTGCTCCCAAAATATTGCAGAAGCATACCCGTTATAAAAAATCCGAATGCGTGCGCTCCCCACGCCGTTAAACGGGTAAGGCTGACAACTCTTCCTCTTATTTCATTGGGAATAAGGGTAGCGGAGTAAGAAGAGGTTGTTACAATATATAGAGGGTCTATGGCGTAAAAAAGCGCCGTAATCAGTGCTAACAGCAAGTTATTTATTGCAACAGCATACAAACTGAAAATCAAGAAACTAAGCAATGATATGCCTATAAGCAATTGCCTCATGCCGAAACGGTTGTGTATCCGCGCGGATACCAAAGATCCCAATATACCCCCTCCTGCTCCGACAGCAAAAATGCAGCCAATAAAAAACGAGGAAGCATGGTGTTCTTTTGCAAGCACGATAATAAGAAGATATAAACTGGCAGTAAGCATAGCCCGTCCTGCCGTAACGAGATTAAGAAAACGCAGAACAGGCTGGTTCCAGAGCCATGAGATACCCTCTTTGATTTCGTGATGAATTACTTTTCGCGTGCCAGGCATTTCCGCGCTCAAGGGTATGTTTATGAAAAAAATGGAGAACGCATTGATGAAGTAGGAAAGAGCATCAACAACGAAAGCCAGAAACCCTCCTGCAGTCTGGTATAATAATCCTCCCAACGGCGGTCCTATGAGTATGGCTATGTGATCCGCCGTGCCAAATTGTGCGGAGGCGGCAGGAAACTGTTCTTTGGAGACAACTTTCGGAAAGGATGCAAATCTTCCTAAATTTGCAAATACAAAGAACGAACCTTCTATTGCGCTGGCAATGCAGAGTTGCATGAAGGAAAGAGTATGGAAAAACAATGCCAGGGCGATAGCTCCCATGGCCAAACCACTTCCAAGGTTGGCTATGAACATGACAATTCTTCTATCCCACCTGTCGATCAATGCGCCTGCCGGAATAGCCCAGAAAACATAAGCAAGTCCCCGTATGGCGGCAACTTTTCCCGCCTGAGCGGGAGATCCTGTCATAGCAAGAACAACAAGGGGGATGGCTATTCCCGATACTTCTGTGCCCAACCATGAAACAAGCTGCCCGCCCCATAGAAGCATGAAGTTGCGTTGTTTCCAGGGAGAGGTGTTCATTTTATATATAACGGTCAAGTATTCTGCCGGGTGTCGATTTTATCCATTATGGTCTTTATAAATCCGGATTTGGCATCTGTATAGGCCTCTCTGTCTTCCGGGTGTAATACCGCGAGATTCTTTTTTAGCTTCGCATAAGCCAGGGCGTCCTGCGGGTTGGAGTGCAAGTAATCACGGAATTTTAGCCTGTCAGTGAATTTTTTATTATCATATTGAACGAGATGGATGTGATGGGTGCGCTTCTTGCCGAAAGGCGGCATGCCTTTGACGAAGAACATGTGAACATCACCTTCGGGATCGCCGTCCCAATACACGTATTCCAGCGGCTTAAGGAGAGAAACATAGGTCGACTTCGCCTGCGCAAATGCGCGCACAACTATCAGGATGTCGATGATCGGCTTGGCAGGCAGGCCGGGAACGGACGTGCTGCCGAAGTGCTCTATGGCGATGACGTTGCCGTCGCGAAATATTTCCCGCAGCGTAAGTTTCTCTTCCTCAAAGAGCAGCGGCCAGCGGGAGTTATAGGGTTCGATTGATATTTCATCAGGCATTACTTTTCATTCCGACGATCATCACCAGCATCAAGACTCTCGAAAAGCTTCCTGGTGGAATGAACGGTAGTCATCTCGCCGCGTCTCACGGCCTTCATAGCTTTTATGGTTTCCGCGTTGGGAACCAGCGGTGCAGATTGTCCGCCAACGCGAGTATGTGCATCAGTATCTTTAGCCATAACACATACTTTCAAGCAAACGCCTCTTCCCACGTTCCGGTCGTTGCCGCCTTGGTGTATTCAGTCACGCGGTTCTCAAAGAAATTGGTATGCTCGACGCCGTTTAAGATTTCATCCATCCACGGCAGCGGGTTGCGGCTTACTTTATAGAGCGGTTCAAGGCCGAGCTGGAGCAAGCGGCGGTCGGCGATGTAGCGTATGTAGAGCTTCACCTCCTCGGCGGTTATGCCTTCTATGCCGCCGACGCCGAACGCAAGCTGGATAAAGTTGTCTTCAAGGCCAACAATGGTGTCGCAAATCTTGTACAGATCTTTTTTGAGCGATTCCTGATCGATTTCCGGGTTTTCGGCGACGAACGTCTTAAACAGCCGGATGATGGATTCCGTGTGCAGGGTCTCGTCACGCGCCGACCAGGCGATGATCTGTCCCATGCCACGCATCTTGCCGAACCGCTGGAAGTTAAGCAGAATGGCAAAGGAGGCAAATAGCTGCAGTCCCTCGGTAAATGCGCCAAACGCCGCCAATGTGCGGGCTATCGAATCATTGCTCGCCACGTCGAATTGCTGCATGTAGTCAAACTTGTCTTTCATTTCCTTATATTTGAGGAATGCCTGGTATTCGTCGTCCGGCAGGCCGAGCGTATCCATCAGATGCGAATAGGCGGCGATGTGTATCGTCTCCATATTGGAAAACGCTGCCAGCATCATCTGCACCTCCGTAGGCTTGAACACTTTCGCGTAGTGTTGCATGTAGCAGTTGTTCACCTCGATGTCCGACTGGGTGAAGAAACGGAATATCTGGGTGAGCAGGTGCTTTTCTTCCGGCTTGAGCGTCGTCTTCCAGTCCTTCACGTCGTCCGCAAGCGGCACTTCCTCCGGCAGCCAGTGGATGCGCTGCTGCATCAGCCAGGCTTCGTAAGCCCAGGGGTAGGCGAAGGGCTTGTAGATGTGGGGCGCATTGAGCAGGGACATAATTTCTCCGGGATTGATCAGATATGATGGGACGTTTCGCGCGCAGGGCCGGACAGCAGGTCATCTGTGCCGAACATCGGCTGTTCCAGCGTGCGTACGTGCTGTTCGATATTCTTGCGCTGGAATTCACTCAGGAACGGCGACTCGGCGTCCTCGGTATAGATGGCGGCATACAGCATCCCGCCTACGGCGCTGCGGCGCCACAGCGTGCGGCGCTCGTGGTTCAGCACGCAGAAGCGGACATTCTCTGATTCACTTACGTCGAGCACAAAAGGCAGTGAGAAATCCTGCGTTGCGATGATGAAAACTCCCGGCCTTTCCTCCAGTTCGTGTGGGCTTGAGAACCAGCCGCTGACCCGGTAATCCCAGCGGGTAAAACCCCTCTCTTCCGATTGCGGTGCGAGTATGGTCGCCATAGTGCGTTACCTATGTTGTTATTGGAAAATCCTGATTACTGGCAAGCCAGGCATTCTTCGTACTTGTCGGATTTGTACATGACGGATGGCTGCTTTTTTATCAGCGACATCTCAAGCTGAAGGCTGTTTCCGGCGACTTTGTGAGATACTTTTTCCGCGCGCTGCATCGAGGTCGAGCGGCAGTAATAGAGGCTCTTCATGCCCTTGCGCCAGGCGTTGAAATGCAGCAGGTGCAGATCGCGCTTGTGGATGTCCGGTGACAGGAAAAGGTTGACCGACTGCGCCTGGCAGATATACGGCGTGCGGTCGGCGGCGTGCTCGATGATCCAGCGCTGGTCGATCTCCGGCGCGGTCTTGAAGACGAGCTTCTCTTCCTCGCTCAGGAAATCCAGGTGCTGCACCGAGCCTTCATGCGAAGAAATCGAACTCCATATTTCTTCATTATTGAGGCCGTATTCGTCAAGAATCTTACTTAAGTGCTTGTTGCGCACGTTGAAGGAACCCGAAAGCGTCTTCTGGGTGAAGCTGTTGGCGGCGTAGGGTTCGATGCCGGGCGAGGAATTACCGGCGATGATCGAAATGGACGCGGTCGGGGCAATGGCGAGCTTGTTGCTGAAGCGTTCCATGGCGCCGACTTCCGCGGCGTCCGGGCAGGCGCCGCGCTCTTGTGCGAGTTTTCTGGAGGAGGCATCCACGGCAGCGCGGATGTGCACAAATATCTTCTTGTTCCAGACTTTGGCAACTACCGACTCAAACGGGATCATCTTGCTCTGCAGGTAGGAATGGAAACCCATGACGCCCAGACCGACGCTGCGCTCGCGCATCGCCGAATAACGGGCACGCGCCATGCTGTCCGGCGCGGTCTTGATAAAGTCCTCAAGCACGTTATCGAGGAAGCGCATCACGTCCTCAATGAACTGCGGCTCGTTCACCCATTCGTCGTACGTCTCCAGATTAAGCGACGACAGGCAGCACACCGCCGTGCGCTCCTTGCCAAGGTGATCGGGGCCGGTCGGCAGGGTGATTTCGCTGCAGAGGTTGGATGTTTTTACCTTCAGGCCGAGCTGTTTGTGATGTTCGGGAATGCCGCGGTTGACATTGTCAATGAACAGGAGGTATGGCTCGCCGGTTTCCACGCGAGCCGTGAGCAGTTTGATCCACAGGTCGCGCGCCTTCACGGTGCTGATCACCTGCTTGCTTTTGGGGCTGACCAGTTCCCACTTGTCGTCGTTTTCGACCGCCTGCATGAAGGCATCGGATACGGCGACGCCATGATGGATGTTAAGCGCCTTGCGGTTGGGATCGCCGCCGGTCGGGCGGCGTATGTCAATGAATTCCTCGATTTCCGGGTGATCCACCGGCATGTAGACTGCGGAACTGCCGCGCCGGAGGCTGCCCTGTGAGATCGCAAGCGTCAGCGAATCCTGCACGCGCATGAACGGCACGACGCCGGACGTCTTACCGTTACCCCTCACTTTTTCGCCGATGGAGCGCAGGTTGCCCCAGTAGCTGCCGATTCCGCCGCCGCGTGCGGCAAGCCAGACGTTTTCGTTCCATAGATCGACGATGCCCTCCAGGCTGTCCTGGGTTTCGTTTAAAAAGCAGGAAATCGGCAGGCCGCGGTTGCTGCCGCCGTTGGAAAGAACCGGCGTGGCCGGCATGAACCAGAGCCTGCTGATGTAATCGTAAAGGCGCTGCGAATGCGCGAAATCATCTGCATAATATTTAGCCACGCGTACAAACATATCCTGGAAACTCTCGCCCTCAAGCAAATACCTGTCCTGCAAAGTCGCTTTGCCGAAATGGGTGAGACGGTTGTCGCGGGAACGGTCTGCTTGTATTTCTTGCATACATTAAATTCCTTTGAGGCTGATGTTTTTTGTAGGAATGCTTAAAAAGTCAGTTTTTTATAATATAATTTTTAGCTTTATCTACTGTTATATCCCGCGCTTCATAATTGTCAACATCTAGTGCAGAATACATTCATAAACACAATATATAGTATTATTTCAGGCTTGCCGCTCAATACGAAACAACGCATTTATGAGAAATTTACGCGCTGTCTCAATTGATTGAATTGCTTTTTACCGCGACAGCACCTATGGCATAAAGAAGGTATAGCATACCGGTCACGAGGTGACAATATTTTTCAAACTCCTCTTGACCGTGACATTATAGCTAAAATACTGCCTGCGTTGCAGGAAAACAGCCGGTTTTACACAGTTTTCTTGTTTATAATCCCGCAATCCGCATGTGCTGGTATTGGGCTATATTCCAGAAGATTCAATGGGTCGCTGAATTAATATGTTGCCTTGTTTTTTTATCACTCCGGCTCTTCTTCCTTACCCACACCCAGATTGTCCAGATCCGTTTTGTTAAGTGACAGGTAGCGGGGTTGGGAACCATGTCCTTCCATCGGATAAGGTCCTTGCTTGGTGATGACCCCATGAATTGCCAGCTTCTTGATAAAAATCTCCAATGCGCCAAGCGAGCCGGCGGATGCTCCGCCCGCCTGCATACGGTATAACTGCACGCCGTCGTAATATTGGGGAACTTTTGCCTTGTAGGGGATGGGTTCGCGCGCGCCCTTCACTATCTCCCAGGCAACGCTGCGAATCCATTTCAACATTGTACTCTCATCGGGCGTCAGCGATACGGTGTCCAGCGGTTTCAGCGGCGTGATCTTTATATACATGCAATCCCCATAATATCTGCGAAGGCTTATACCCCGTTATATTAAAAACAGCTAAGGAAAAGACTAACGCTGCTGTATCTCTACTTTCAACAGGTTGTTTCGTATGAAATAAAGATATAATAAAAATATTATTATATTTCAATATATAATCCTATCTATATCACCCAATGGGGTATAGACTCCCGCTCCATTCAATATTCTTTGAATGCAATTGAAAGGTAGTTTTATGACAGGTTCAACCTCTCCCCAGAAAGATGATGCGGTGAAAGTCGTCAACTCTGCGCCGGCAAACGATGCCCATAAGAAACAGGAGCCGAATACTCCTCCTGTCAGCAGTGATAAGAAATAGCATTGCTATTATGCTATGTCGCAGTCTCTGCAGGGACTGCGACCATTGATTATCCCTATATAAACCAGGGTCATGCCCTACCAGGATCTCTTCTGAGCTGTTATCCAGGATGATCGGAAAGAATGCTATTATGATAACCGTACTCGACCGTGGCGCCAAATACACTTGCGCAAGCTGCGCCACCCTATTTTACGATCTCAATAAACATCCGGCAACTTGTCCCAGGTGCAGGCAGAGGATTTCCATAATAGCAAAAATAGCAAAAGCGCCTGCTGCGCGGCGTACCCGCCTCACAGCAAAGGGAAGATCAGGTCAGAAATTCTGAAACCGGAAGCTCCCTTCAGCTCTCCTGCGCCAGCAGATTAAAAATATATCTGCGTGTACGCATGAATACAATGGACGGATTTGTTGCAGCGTTATATACTTCGATGTGTAATTTAAGGGGAATATGTTAGTTATGCCAGTCCTTCCGGAAGCAATCACAGAGGGTGGGAAGTATATTACAGAAGAAAATTCCCTCGGACACTCCCAAATCAAGGAAGTCCTGAAAATTTCGCCCGACAGGCAGAATTTCCTGTGTGATGCTATTGAATACCGTTCCAAAGTCTCCGGCTCCACCGCGCCGTGGGTCATGCATACATGCATGCGCAAAACGTTTGCCGGAAGTATCGCTAGGCACGCTGACAAAGCAGCGGCGTAAATACTCCCCATTATCTGCCAAGTCCTCTTTCGCTGAAGCTTCGGCGGACACTCCATTTTCTTAAGTTCGCTTCGCTCACTAACGAAAATGGGTGGTGGAGCATAGGAGAGTCGAACTCCTGACCTCTTCCATGCCATAGTAGCCGTAGGCTAATTTCCGCTGCTTACCCCGACTTCATTAAAATCGATTGAGCTGGCTTGATTAAGCCCCCAATTTGGCCCCCAGTAAATTTTTGCTATGTATTTCTGCGGATTACAGGGGATTTTATGTATCCGGCATCGAGCGGGATAAATAAATACTTGATAATAAAAGATTATAATTTTCATTGAGGGCTGCGCAGGCCGCAAAACCGCCGGAACGGGGGTGAGCGGTGCATGCTAATCACTTGCAATCTTGTAAGATTAAACACTTTATCTTCCCTTTCGGATAGATATCTAGTATGATGAAGAAACGATAAATCATTCTGGAGCGCAATTGATGCGTCGAAAGAGTATGTAGGATGGATAATAAAACGGCAGTGCTCGAGCCCGGGCAGTCCGCGAAGATTCCATCTTCCCCGTTGGAAGAAACCCCCGATGCTGGTAAGGAACCGAATAACTCCCAACCAGGGAGTCAGCCTGAAAAACAGCCTAAAAAGCAGGATGATAATCGTTCTTTCCTGAGTAAGTCCTGGGATTTCCTGCGTGAGAAATTCAATAAATCAAATGCTTGGGGAAGTACCGCCGTTGGTGTGCAGGTGGCGTTCAGCCGCAGGCTGGAGATTACCCAAGGGTTTGCGCGCCCCAATATCGACAGAAGCAAGCTGACCCCGGAAGAGATTGCGGCCGGCACCGTTCCTGGAAAGGATTGGTCGCGCATCGTGGGCGGTGCGCTGGGCGGGGTTAACGATACCATGTTCTTCATTTCCAATCGGGAAGGGAATGTCCCCGAAGGGAAAACCGCTATTGCGCGTATCGGGAACGCCATGCTGCACCCCATGAAATACCCCCATCATGCGCGTGCGGTGTTCTGGATGTTCACCGGCGCCATCAAGGCTGCGGGAGGGATCTATTACGGCACGCGCGGGTTGGAGACGGAAAAATCGAGACTGTCCCAGGCGTTACTTTCCATCTCCTTGGTGAGCCTGCAGGTGCGGAGCCTGTTCAAAGCAGCCATTAAGCGTCCGCAGGGAAAACTAGGCGAGGAAACTGAGCCGGCCCATGGCTTAAGCAAAACCAGGGTGGCCTATGACAGAATCCTCGGTAAGATGGAGGCATCCCGTATTGCACCTGTCCAGTGGATGGGTTTTGGGATAAGGCATCAATTAGGGCTGCTTGTTGCCGCTGTGATTGAGCTGTCGATCAAAGGCTTGGAGTTTTATGAGGGTGTCAGGAAAAAAATGCCTGGCCCCAAGCAGAATATTGCCGAGGGATCAAAAGCAACAACCCGGTCACTCATAAACGCCGGTCTTGTTGCCTCTAATTTCGGTTATACGGTTAGCCAGCTGAAAAAGAAAGCCGACGCCGATAAACAGAATCCGAAGACACCCGATGCGCCGAATGAAGCGGAACCCGATGCCAGCTGGATCTCGCGCTCGGGGAAAAGCCCGGCCCCACAGCATGTCGCACCGGCTCAGGAAACGGCATGGCGCGAACGTCATCACCAGAACCAGGACAAGCAGCGCGAGTTGACAGGGGAATCATATACTTGACAGACCCAAGCGCGGGCAGGCGTCGGAGGGCGCGCTTGCTAAAAGGTTTGGGACCGTATAGCATCTCCATTCTTTATTAAAAATCTAAACTCGGGCATGCTAGCGCGTATGATGATACGCTTCATATTTTTTTTTGGCCTGTGCTGCAGCCTTTCGGCCTGTGCCGCACCGCCATCTCCTACAGAGAAAACAGGTTCCACCGCCGAGCGCATCGCGCAGTTGAAGGATCGTGCTATGTACTATTACTGGCATGGCGGCGATGTCGGGAAAAATGAGAAACATCTTTTCAAGGGGCTGACACTGCGGGGAGATTATGACGCTGTCGCACGCGCGTTGGAGGAAGCAAGCACGCTGGACCCCTATGACCTCGATGTGAAATTCTCTCTGGCAAGCACGTATTTGTTGCAGAAAAAACGGCCAGAGGCACTAAGAACCTACAGGCACATACTGAATCTGGCGCCCGATAATTTTGAGGCCAACCTGTTATATGGCACTTACTCGAAATTGAACGGGGATAACCACACATATACAAAAATCATGGCCCGTCTTGAGCGCCTGTATCCAGAACGGACAAGAATGTACCGGGAAAAATTCGCCGCTCTCGAACAAGGATTAAAGGAACCGGTGTCTATTTCCGTCCCTGCGATTCCGCCCGCGCACGATCATGTCATCGTCGTTCTTGGTTATGCTTTGATGGAAGACGGTTCTCTGTCATCACCCTTGATCGGGCGTCTGGAGACGGCGCTTGCAATGGCGAATTATAATCCGCAGGCGCGGATTCTCGTCAGCGGCGTGGAAGCCGGGCCCATGCGAAGCTGGCTGATGGATCACGGTATTTCCCCGGAGCGTATCACCATGGAAAAAGCGTCTCACGATACGTTGGAGAACGCACTGTTTTCCCTACCGCTCCTTTTGGAGGAAAGAGTGAAGAGTGTTACGCTGGTGACCAGCGCCAGCCATGTGCGGCGGGCGTTGATGCTATTCCGGGAGGCTGCGGCGTTCTATGCCCGGATGAACGGAATACCGGAAACCATCCGTTTCACTCATGCCGCCTATCTGGATTACCCTTCCCTGGAAGAGGCCAACCGGATTTCGTTGGAGGAAAGATGGGTGCTATACCGCGACCTGTTCCGGGTTTCCGGTATATGGCAATATCCCGGATTACAGATGTGATATGATACAGGGCAATATCTTGACCGATGAAGGCTGGATACGCGGGCGGGTCACGGTGGAAGCCGGGCGCATCGCCGGTATCGATGGTGTAGCGGAACAGCCGGATGCAAACGGGGATGTCTATGTCCTGCCTGGATTTATCGACCTGCACGTGCATGGCGGCGGCGGCGTGGATGTCATGGACGGCGCGGACGGGATAGCGGTTATTGCACGTACCCATGCGCAGCACGGTACCACAAGCTTCCTCGCTACCACCATGACCGCGCCGCAGGAAGAATTGCTGCGCGTGGTCACATCCGTCTGGCAGTCGGCGCGGGAACGTTCTTCCGGTGGCGCGCGTGTGTTGGGCATTCACCTGGAAGGGCCGTATATCAACCCAGGGAAGTTGGGTGCTCAACCGGATGCCGTCTCGCTTGCCGTGCTGGAGGATGTGCTGGCTTATCTAGATGTTGCGCCAGTCCGTGTTATTACAATTGCACCCGAGATGTCTGGACATCTGGAGATTATCCGGGAACTGTCCGCGCGCGGGGTGCGTGTCCAGTTGGGGCATACGCTGGGGAGCTACGAGGAGGGTGTGGCGGCGCTGGAACATGGCGCGAAAGGCTTCACCCATCTTTTCAACGCCATGTCGCCGTTGCACCACCGCCATCCCGGCATGGTCGGTGCGGCGCTTGCCCATGCGGAATATGCGGAGATCATTCCCGATCTTCTTCATGTCCATCCCGGCGCCATTCATGCGGCATTGCGTGCCATACCGGGACTGTATGTGGTGACCGACGGCACCGCTTCCACCGGTATGCCCGACGGGGAATACCATCTGGGTAGCCAGAAAGTGCATAAATGTCTTGGAGGTGTGCGGCTGGAAGATGGAACGCTGGCGGGCAGCGCATTAACCATGGACCAGGCGTTGCGCAACCTTATCTCCCTTGGGCTTCCGCTAGAGGAAGTCTCCGCCCGTCTTTCCCGCTATGCGGCGGATTATCTGGGGATTACGGAACGCGGCCGTCTCAAGGCTGGCGTGTGGGCGGATATGGTTGTTTTGGATCGAGAGTATCGTTTAACAGCCACCTATGTCGAAGGAGATAACATTGTCGCACATGCTTCATGAAGCGCTTGAGTCGCCAAAAGTTGTTGCTGCGCAATTGGCGGAAAACGCGCCGGTTCGCACTCTGGTCGACGTTCTGGCCGCAAATCCGTGCCAGGTCGTGCTGACCGTGGCACGCGGCAGCTCAGACCATGCTGCGAGCTATTTTTCCTATCTGGCGATAAGCCGGCTTGGCATTCCGGTTGTTTCCCTGCCGATGTCGATTGCCACGTTGCAGAAAGCGCCGTTCAGGGTGAAAGGGCAATTGGCGCTTGCCTTTTCCCAATCCGGAAAGAGCCCGGACCTGGTGGCGACGATGGGGGCGCTCCGTGCCGCAGGGGCAAGAACGGCGGCGGCGGTCAACGTGACGCCTTCGCCGCTTGCAGAAATCTGCGAATGGCAGATTCCCTTGCTGGCGGGAGCGGAGCTCAGCGTCGCGGCGACCAAGAGCTATATCGCCATGCTTTCGATTTCCGCGCAGATCGTTGCCTATTGGGAACGCAGTCTCTCGGGGGATGAAGCCCTTTCCGATGCGCTTGCCGCCCTGCCGGGAAACCTGCATGAGGCAGTAAAGCTCGATTGGACAGCTGGGCTTGATGTGCTACGCGGCGTGGAAAAAATGATTGTCGTCGGGCGTGGTACCGGGCTTGCCGTGGCGCAGGAGGCGGCGTTGAAGTTTAAGGAAACCTCGGGCATCCAGGCGGAAGCGTTTTCCGGCGCCGAGCTGCGCCATGGCCCAATGGAAATCATTGGTTCCCAATATCCGATTCTGGTGTTTGCGCCGCGCGGACCGGAGCAGGCGGGGCTAATACAGTTGGCGGAATATATGCGCGCCCGTGGTGCGAAAGTGCTGCTCGCCGCACCCACCGCCATTGCTGGCGCAAACCTGCCGATCTTAGAGACCGCGCATCCAGCGCTGGATCCAATCGCCGCTGCATTGAGCTTTTACACGATGGCGGCGGAGCTGGCGGTCAATCGCGGACGAAATCCGGATACGCCGCTCTATCTGCAGAAAGTAACCGAAACGTTTTAGGCCTGTTCATGTCCGGAAAAACACTTTTGCTTGCGCCTTTATCAGGAGTCACCGTCGCTTTGGATTCGGTGCCGGATCCGGTTTTTTCCGCAGGCCTTTTCGGTCCGGGGATAGCGGTTGATCCCACGGAAGGGGTGTTGCTTGCACCTTGCGATAGCGTGGTGACGCATTTAGCCAAAACCGGCCATGCCGTCACGCTCACCACTCCGTCGGGAGTAGAGGTACTGCTGCATATCGGCATCGACACCGTAGCGTTGAAAGGCGAGGGGTTCACGGCCAAAATCGCGCAAGGCACACATGTGAGCACGGGAGACGTGCTGATCGAGTTCGACTTGGATTTTGTTGCCCAGCGTGCGAAAAGCCTGGTTTCGGTTATTGTCATAGCCAATGGCGAAGCATTCGAAGCCGTGGAAATAACCGCCCAGGAAAGGGTGAAGGCGGGAGAGTCACCATTGCTGCATATCCAGCCGAAACATCTGCCGGTTTCCGGAAAGGCAGAGACACAGGCAGGTGGTGATTCACTGCAAGTGCAGGTGACGCTTGGGTGCAAAGGTGGGCTCCATGCCCGTCCCGCTGCGCGGGCACGCAATGCCGCGGCGGCTTTTGACGCAAAACTTGAACTTGTCTTTGCCGGGCGCCGTGCCCCGCTGAACAGTGTGGTTGGCCTGTTGGGATTGGGCGCAGGTGAAGGCAGCACGGTCGAGATCGTTGCCACAGGTACGCAGGCGCGTGCCGCCCTTGATGCGGTGAAAAAAGAACTGGAATCTGCAGCGCCGGAGGAAAACGAGAAACCTACGCAGAAGAAACCGGCTCCGCTGGCGGATGTACCTGTCATACCCGGCTGCTTCAGCGGCGTATGCGCTTCGTCAGGCATTGCAGTCGGCTGTTTGCAGCATTGGGAAGTCAGCGAAATCGAAGTGCCGGAAGCGGCTGCCGGTTTTGTTTCGGCGGAGATGCACCTGCTTACGCAAGCAGTTGAAAAAGTGGATTCCGAACTTGCTGAAGCGGTCCGGCATGCGTCCGGAGGAAATGGCGACCCGGCGGCGGGCATTTTCGCCGTTCACCGTATGCTGCTGGAAGACCCTCTGCTGATAGGCGAGGCGCAGAAAGCAATTCAGCATGGCAAAAGCGCTGGGTTCGCCTGGCGTAAAGCCGTCCAGGGGCAGATAGCCACCTTATCCGCACTGGAAGATGCGTTGCTGGCCGAACGCGCGAGCGATCTGCGTGATCTGGAAAAACGTGTGCTTCTTGCTTTGGGCTACTTTTCTGCTCACCGTCCGGCCATGCCGAATGAAACGGTGCTTTGCGCCACCGAGTTTACTCCATCCGATCTAACTGGATTGGACAGAAATGTTATTGCGCTGGTGATGGCACATGGCGGGACAACCTCGCATGCGGCGATCCTCGCTCGTCAATTGGGTCTTCCCTGTCTGGTGGCGGTTGGTGACGGGCTGCACGAGCTTAAGCAGGGAAGTGCAGTTGTCTTGAATGCCAGTGCCGGTTACCTGCATTTTGCACCCAGCAGCATGGAGATCAAGCAGGCTCGGCAGGAGGCGGGCCTTTTGCAACAACAGAGGGAGACAAACCTTGCAGCGGCTTTCTCCGGCGCGCAAACCACGGATGGCAGGATGATCGAAGTCTCCGCCAACATTGCGACCCTCGCTGATGCTTCCATGGCGGTTCAAAATGGTGCGGATGGTGTTGGACTTTTGCGGACTGAACTGTTGTTCATTCATCGGCCGCAGCCTCCTACAGTGGCCGAGCACAGGGAGACTTATCAGGCGATTTTGGATGCGCTGAAGGGGCGTGTCGCGACAATCCGCACGTTGGATGTTGGAGCGGATAAGGAGGTGGATTATCTGACCCTTCCTCCTGAACCGAATCCTGCCTTGGGGTTGCGAGGCATCCGCATGGCGCAGGTGTTACCGCATTTGCTTGATGACCAGCTGCGCGGATTGCTGGCGGTGAAGCCTTCCGGTGCGGTGCGAGTTTTATTGCCCATGGTGACCGATGCGGGTGAAATGGCGTCGCTGCAGGCACACATCAAAGCCCTGGCGGATGAAATAGGACGGAAAGATACGATTGAAGTCGGAGCAATGATTGAAGTCCCTTCCGCCGCATTGATGGCAGATCAGCTTGCGCCCCATGTGGACTTTTTCTCTATTGGCACCAACGACTTGACGCAATATGCCTTGGCGATGGACCGTTGCCATACGAGTCTTGCGAAACAGGCGGATGGCCTTCATCCTGCCGTATTGCGGTTAATTGATATGACCGTACGGGGCGCGGAAAAATACGATCGCCCCGTCAGTGTCTGTGGTGCCTTGGCAGGAGATCTGATGGCGGTTCCCCTGCTGATCGGTCTTGGCATAGCGAAGCTATCTGTCGATCCGCCTTTGGTGCCGGAAATCAAAGCCTGTATCCGCAAGCTGGATTATGTGCAATGCCGGAATCTGGCGCTGGATGCGCTGGACCTCGATTCAGCCAAGGCAGTCAGGGCTTCTATCGCAACGTTCTGTTCGCTGACCTCGGAGAAAATGGAGGAGACATGTCGTTAAATTTTTTTGCACCGATGCAACGACTGGGCAAGGCGTTGATGTTGCCTATCGCTGTATTGCCTGTTGCAGGTCTGTTGCTACGCCTTGGCCAGCCGGATGTGTTGCATATTGCTGTCATGACGGAGGCGGGGAATGCCATTTTCAACAACCTGCCGCTGATTTTCGCTATTGGCATCGCGGTGGGATTTGCCCGCGATAATAACGGCACGGCAGCACTGGCAAGCGCTGTAGGCTATTTGATTCAGATAGCGGTGATGAAATCCATTAACGCTGCATTGGATATGGGGGTGCTGGCGGGCGTGGTGGCCGGCCTGATGGCAGGAGTACTATATAATCGTTTCTACAATATTAAGCTTCCTGAGTATTTAGCGTTTTTCGGGGGCAAACGCTTTGTGCCCATCATTACTGCAATCAGCTGCATGTTGCTTGGAATAACCTTTGGTTTTATATGGGAACCAGTGCAATCCATTATCAACCAGGTTGGAACCTGGTTGACGGGAGCCGGTCCGATTGGCGCTTTTATCTATGGTACGCTCAACCGCCTGCTAATCATTACTGGCCTCCACCATATTCTTAATTCGTTGGTATGGTTTGTATTCGGATCTTATACCACTGCGACGGGAGCGGTTATCACCGGCGATCTCCATCGTTTCTTCGCGGGTGACCCAACTGCAGGAATGTTCATGACCGGTTTTTTCCCCGTGGTGATGTTTGGGCTTCCTGCTGCCTGTCTTGCCATGTATCACGAAGCGTTAAAACCACGCCGTGCTGCCGTCGGAGGCATGCTGCTTTCCATGGCAGTAACCGCTTTCCTTACCGGTGTCACGGAACCGATCGAATTCACGTTTATGTTTTTGGCGCCGTTGCTTTACGGCATTCACGCCTTGTTAACCGGATTGTCCATGGCAATCTGTCATATGCTGGATATCCGTTTAGGATTCACTTTCTCGGCAGGTGCTATCGATTACGGTCTTGCCTATGGGCTATCGGAGCACGGAGGCTATTTGCTGCCGCTTGGCCTTGGTTATGCGCTGATTTATTATACGCTATTCCGTTTTTTCATCCGCCGTTTCAACCTGGCGACGCCGGGACGGGAAAAATCGGAAACGATGGATGTGGCGGAAGAAACTTCGGCCACCCTTCTGCCCAGGGCACAACGCTATGTTCATGCATTAGGCGGCGCATCCAACCTGACAACCGTGGAGGCTTGCACGACCCGGCTGCGGTTGGCGGTCGTCAATACCAGGCTGGTTTCTGAAGAAGCCCTAAAAAAGCTTGGTGTGCGTGGGGTTCTAAAACTAGGAGGGACAAGTGTCCAGGTTATTATCGGGCCGGAGGCCGATATTATTGCAGGGGAAATCAACAACTGTTTGGCCACCCCCCAACTCCTGCTTACGGAAGAATGGCTGGAAACCTTAGGTGGCAGGCAGAACATTCTTTCTGCGATAGCTATTGCCGCCACACGGTTGAGGATCGTGCTGCGCGATCCTGATGTTGTGCTGGAGGAGAAGAGTCTGTGGCCCGTCGTCTGGGTCTCGCAGGACACGCTGCATCTGATTTGCGGGTCAGCCAATCTTGACCGTTTATCCCAGGATTTGAATATCTGATACCAAAGCAACTAAATAAGATTACATTGTAGGTATGGGAAGTTGGTGAGAGAGGTTACGCGGCCTTTTTCGGTAACGAGTTTGTTCCATGCGTTATGGCAGGCATCGAGGATGTCTTCGTAACTGTTTAAGACGAGATTCGAGAGGAAGTTGTCTTTCAGGTATTGCCACGGTTTTTCGGCGGGATTGAGTTCGGGAGAACGTGGCGGGATTTTGATTGGCGTGATATTTTCTGGTATGCGCAAGTCATCGCTGATGTGCCATCCTGCACCATCGACGAGCATTGCGGCATGAATGTGGGAAGGAAGTTGCGAGGAGATTTCATCGAGATGCATCTGCATCATTTTGGTGTCCACGGTCGGCAAAATCAGGCCGACAGCAGTATCGCGCGCGGGGCAGAATGCGCCAAAGATATAGGCG